>Ga0256843_1002961_pt1 | contig 12089 bp, 11 predicted proteins | sample AlvinellametaG_FD_191572 | JGI IMG/M metagenome (GOLD analysis project Ga0256843, IMG submission 191572) | Pompeii worm associated microbial communities from hydrothermal vent at the East Pacific Rise, Pacific Ocean - Alvinella | ecosystem: Host-associated > Annelida > Integument > Unclassified ... | reverse complement strand
AATCGCTAAAGGTTTTATTTTTTTAACCGCTACGTTTCTTCCGGCTTCCATTACCGCCGCTGCGGCTCCCTTTTTCGGATCGATATAATTAAATCTTGCGTTACAATCACACGCCATACCAAGGAATCTTCCGTTTTCTTTGACTCTAATCACACTTCCGTCGGCTCTTTTTGTATCTACGGTATTTGTCTGTACCATTGAGTCATACTGCTCATAAATCCACGCTTTGTCAACCACTTCGCTCTCAGCCATCAGTTTTTCAAACGCCTCTTGCGGATCAACTTCAGGAATTTGTATGTTTTTGATTTCTTTAAGGTATTCTGGCTCTTTTACAGGTCTAACAAGTTCCGGTGCTTCTTCAGTAATAGGATCCACAGGGATATCCGCTACTTTCTCACCGTGCCAGAAGAGTTCAACCCTTCCCGTATCCGTAACTTCACCGATTACTTCGGCGTCAAGGTCGTATTTTTTAAATATTTCGATTACTTTATCTTCATACCCTTTTTTTGCACAGATAAGCATTCTCTCTTGGCTTTCGCTTAGCATAAGCTCATAAGGATTCATACCCTCTTCTCTCATCGGAACTTTATCAAGATGCATTACAAGTCCGCTGCCGCTTTTACCTGCCATTTCAAAACTTGAAGATGTAAGCCCGGCGGCACCCATATCCTGAATACCTACGATATAGTCAGTTTTGAAAAGTTCCAAACACGCTTCCATTAAAAGTTTTTCAGTAAAAGGATCCCCAACCTGAACCGTAGGTCTTTGATCTTCGTCGCCTTCTTTAAAACTGTCACTACTCATCACGGCTCCACCGAGACCGTCTCTTCCTGTTTTAGACCCTACGTAAATTACAGGGTTTCCGATACCTTCGGCTTTTGCGTAGAATATTTCATCCTGAGGACAGATCCCGAGTGAAAAGGCATTAACTAAAATATTACCTTTATAGCACTCTTCAAAAGCGGTTTCACCACCGATTGTAGGAACACCTATACAGTTTCCGTATCCCGCAATTCCGGCAACAACACCGTGCAATAAGTGTCTATGAAGTTTAGCGGTTTCATCGTCGCCTTTAATGTGTGCAAATCTGATGGCGTTAAGGTTCGCAACTGGTCTTGCACCCATTGTAAAAATATCTCTTAGTATCCCGCCGACACCTGTAGCTGCTCCCTGATAAGGTTCGATAAATGACGGGTGGTTGTGAGATTCCATCTTAAATACGGCCGCCATATTTCCGCCGATATCAATAACCCCGGCATTTTCACCTGGTCCTTGAATAACCCAAGGAGCTTCTGTAGGAAATCCTTTTAAATACACTTTACTTGATTTATAAGAACAGTGTTCACTCCACATTGCACTAAATACACCGAGTTCAACAAAATTAGGCTCTCTTCCTAATATTTTTTTAATATGCTCATAATCTTCCCACGATAATTTATGTTTCTCAAGCACTTCGTTTAATTGACTTTTATCAATCTCATATGCCATAACGTACCTTTTTTTTAAGAAATTATACCAAAATAGTAGTAAGTAGTGGGTAGTAAGTAGTAAGTAGTAAAAATTAAAAAAAACCATAATTCCTATAAAACTAAAAATACTGCTTAAAAATTTCAAGTTTAAAATTATTTTTTAGCTATTTTCAAAACATACCCTACTACCCACTACTCACTACCCACTACTCACTAAAGTTGTTATAATTCCAACAAAAATTTAGGAGGGGCAGTTGGATTATTATGAAATATTAGGTGTTGAAAGAACTGCTACAAAAGTAGAAATCAAAAAAGCCTACCGTAAACTCGCAATGAAATACCACCCTGACAAAAATCCGGGTGATAAAGAAGCCGAAGAGATGTTTAAAAAAATAAACGAGGCTTACCAGGTTTTGAGTGATGACGAAAAAAGAGCAATTTACGACAAATACGGTAAAGAAGGTCTTGAAGGACAGGGATTCAAAACAGATTTCGATTTCGGTGACATCTTCGATATGTTTAATGATATCTTCGGAGGTGGTTTTGGAGGAGGAAGAGCCGAAGTTCAGATGCCTTACGATATAGATAAAGCTGTAGAAGTTACGCTTGAATTTGAAGAGGCCGTATACGGTGTGAGTAAAGAGATTGAAATAAATTACTTTAAACTATGCCCTAAATGTAAAGGCAGCGGAGCGGAAGAAAAAGAAACATGCCCGAGCTGTCACGGAAGAGGAACGATAATCATGGGCAACGGTTTTATGAGAATTTCCCAAACCTGTCCTCAGTGCAGCGGCAGAGGATTTATAGCCAAAAAAGTATGTAACGAATGTAGAGGTAAAGGTTATATAGTCGAAAATGAAACCGTAAAAGTAGACATACCTGCCGGAATAGACACCGGAATGAGAATGAGGGTAAAAGGCAGAGGTAACCAGGATATCAGCGGGTACAGAGGTGATTTATATCTAATATTCAACGTAAAAGAATCAAAAATTTTCAAAAGAAAAGGAAACAATTTAATTGTGGAAGTTCCTATCTTCTTTACAAGTGCGATTTTGGGTGATACGGTGAAAATACCTACACTCAGCGGTGAAAAAGAGATTGAAATCAAACCTCATACAAAAGACAACACCAAAATAGTTTTCAGAGGTGAAGGAATCGCCGACCCGAACACCGGATACAGAGGTGATTTAATCGCAATCCTTAAAATCGTATACCCTAAAAAACTCACAGACGAGCAAAAAGAACTTCTTGAAAAACTTCATAAAAGTTTCGGAGGCGAAATTAAAGAACATAAAAGCATATTAGAAGAAGCGATTGATAAAGTAAAAAGCTGGTTTAAGGGTTCTTAACCCAAAAGCCAGCCGATTAACACATACGCAGGGTAAAAGAAATAATCGCTAAGCGGCGTAAAAAGCACTATCATTAAAATAATCATCCCATACGGTTCTATCTTATTGTAAAACTCGGCTATTTTATACCATTTAAACTGTAATGAAAGATATTTAACTGCGTTTGCCCCGTCAAGCGGAGGAATCGGAAACATATTAAATACCGCCAGAATAACATTGATAATAACCATATACATCAAAAACATATATAAAAACAGACTGACAAACCCGTCCGGCTTACCTACGACACCTATAAGAGTAGAAGCTACAACCGCCAGGGTTAAGTTATAAACGACACCAGCGATTGAAACGTTAAAAGCACCTATATACCCGCCTCTGTTTACCACTGTAAAAATATTCACCGGCACAGGTTTTGCCCATCCGAAAACAATCGGATCCGCCACACCCGCCAGTTTTTGGGAAACAAAAAGAATTATCGGAAAAACAATACTTCCGAACGGATCTATGTGTTTTAGAGGGTTTATGCTTAGCCTACCCTCTTTTGTTGCCGTCAAGTCACCGTAATATTTGGCGACAAGCCCGTGCATAATCTCATGCCCGACAATGGCTATAATAAAAGCAAATGCCAAAGCGGCATATTTAATTATATAAAACTCCAACTTATTCCCTTATTTCGCATTTGCTTTTGGATTGCATCCTGCTGTAAGGTATGGTTTTTTACCTTCACGCAGCTCTTCTTCAATCTCATCTATGGTTTTTCCTACCCTGTTCCATCTGATTGTGTAATTCGGACAGTTTTCCGCTTCGTCTTCGCCCGGTTTTTGCATAACCCAGCTCATATAAATAAACCAAGGTTTACCCACTATCAGTTTATAAGGCACAGGTCCCCAGAATCTGCTGTCGTTACTGTGGTCTCTGTTGTCACCCATCATAAAATAGTTGTCTTTCGGAACGATTACAGGTCCGTAATTTATAACCTCTTCAGGAAAATCCACATGCGGGTCGTGATGTACACCCGGATGCAGTGTCATATACGGGTTCATCACCCATTTTTCTCCGTTTATATCCACAACCGAGGCTTTCATTTTTTTGGCAAATTCAACTGTCTGTTGGTCACTGTTTTGAACTCTTAGATATAAATTTTTATCTCTAACCATAAGTTTATCTCCGCCAACGGCAACACATCTTTTAACAAAATGCATCTTAGGGTTTACAGGGAATCTAAAGATTACAATATCTCCCCTTTGAGGTCTCGGACCGTCAATTAAGTGTCCGTCACCTCTGAAGTCCGGAAGCACCGGTATTTCAAGCCATGGTATATGAGGAATCGGAACTCCGTATGCAAATTTTTTGGCAAACAGAGCGTCACCAGGAAGAAGCGTTCTTTTCATACTACCGCTGGGAATTACAAACGCCTGAGCCAAAAAGAAAATAATAAGAAGTACAATAACAATAGTACCGGTCCATGTATTGGACCAGTTATAGAGTTTTTTCAGTTTTTCTTTCATTTAACCTCTTTCGCAAAGTTTTTAGCGGCTTTTACCGTGTTTTTAAGAAGCATTGCTATTGTCATAGGCCCTACACCGCCAGGTACCGGAGTTATATATGAAGCCTTTTTGCTTACATTTTCAAAATCAACATCACCCACAAGTCTTCCGTCTTCAAGTCTATTGATTCCAATATCAATTACTATTACTCCGTCTTTAACCATATCGGCTGTAATAAGGTTCGGTTTTCCTACACCTACAATTACGATATCGGCTCTTTTTGTATGTGCGGCTAAATCTTTTGTTTCGATATGGCAGATATCCACCGTCGCCCATGCGTTTACAAGTAGCGCCCACATAGGTTTACCTACGATATTACTCGCACCTACAACACATACGTCTTTTCCTTTAAGATCAATTTCATACTCTTCAAATATTTCCATTACACCAAGCGGTGTACAAGGTGCAAACGTATCAAGACCTTCTACAAGTCTTCCCATATTATAAGGATGAAATCCGTCAACGTCTTTGCTTGGGTCCACCGCTTCGAGGATTTTTGTAGTGTCTATGTGTTTTGGAAGAGGCAGTTGAATTAGAAGTCCGTGAATATTCGGATTTTCATTAATCATTTTGATTGTTGATAGCAGCTCTTTTTCCGTGATACTTTCAGGAAATTCATGCACCACGCTGTAAATTCCAACTTTTTGGCAAGCGTTTCTTTTCATTTTTACATACGTATGGCTTGCAGGGTCATCACCTACAAGTATTACCGCAAGACCTGGTGTTACACCTTTAGCTTTGAGCTCGTCAACTTCTTTTTTTAAATTGTCTTTTATTTTTTCGGAGAGTTTTTTTCCATCAAGAATTGTCATTATCTTTCCTTTTTGATAAAATGAGAAATATTTGAAATTTTAACATAAAAGGCAGAAGTTAATGTTAATTCGCTTAAGTTTTATATTTTTATTCTCTCTTCTTTTTGCAAAAAACGACGAATGGTTTATTACAAACCTTGAATACGGGAAAATGCTTTACAATAACCCAAGGGGAATCAGCTGTGCAAAATGCCACGGAATCAAAGGAAAAGGTAAAGTAATCACTTCATATACCAATTCAAAAGGCAAAAAAGAAATTATAAAAACCATACCGTTAAAAGATCTAACTTTCGAAAAATTAAAAAAAGCTCTTTTTCATCAGTATAATTTAAAACAGATACGCAAAAAACACCCCAACTCGCCTTTGAAATATATAAATATAATGCCGAAATACGACTATCTTACAGACAATGAAATAAAAGCAATTCTTTTGTACTTAAAATCAAAGGATCAATAATGGTTTTTAACGATATTTCCGAGCTTCAAAACATTGTAGAATCAAACGATATTAAAAAAGCCGAACAACTGATCAACCCCAACCGCTTAGCAACCGTAACAACTAAAAAAAGAAGCGTGTTAATGGTAAGCGGACATCAGGTAAAACACCTCAATAAAATAGATGAACTGCCGGCGGATGTTATTATGCTAAATCTCGAAGACGGCGTACCGAAAGAGAAAAAAGAAATTGCAAGGGTAATGATCGCAGTTTTCCTCTCTCACATAAAAGATCTAAATAAAGAAATAGTAATAAGGGTAAATCCTCTAAACGAAGGCGGGCTTGAAGATATCAAATATTTAAACAGACTCTCTTTTAACGCTTTTAGAATTCCAAAAGTCAATTCCGTAGAAGAAATAGACGATGTTTTTATGATAACCGACAAAGAAATTCACGCATCTATCGAAACCAAAGAGGCGTTTTTTAATCTAAAAGATCTAACCCATCCGAAACTAACAACGTTTTATATCGGTATATATGATCTTCTCAACGAATTACAAATAAACCACTCCGTTATTGAACTTGACAATCCTTTGATTCACAGAATTTTAAGCGACTTTTCCCTTACCTGCAGGTATATGAACATCATACCTATAGGATTTGTATATCAACAGTATAAAGATTTAGACGGCTTTAAAAAATGGTGCCTTTTACAAAAAAATCTCGGAATGCAGGGAGTGGGATGTATTACACCTGCACAATGCGAAATAGCGAATAAAATATTCGGAGAAGATTTGGAGTTTGCCAAAATGATAGTCGAGAGGTTCGAAAGAGAAGGACCGTTTACAATTGACGGGCTTTATGTGGATGAGCCGATATACAAGAACTATTTACAAGTTCTTAAAAACTCTTAAAAATTATCTCCCAGTATTACCTTTTTTCACTATCTTAATAATATATTTTAAATTTCTTATTTCTTTTATTTTTGGAATTTTAGTTACCTTAAGCAGTCCCTTTTTGTAGTCCTTTTTAGCGTATTTTTGAATGTAGTCCTTTTTATATCCCTTATTCTACAAATAGTATCATCAAAACAGATACAACAAGAAGTATTGCCATAGAGACATTAAAAATTTTTGTAGTTTTTTCACTTTTGAAAATTTTATTAAAACTTTTACCAAGCACCGCCCAGGTAGATATAGCGAGAATTATCAAAATATCTGAAATTATTATCGTAATAAATAAAGCGGTTAAAAAATTATCTTTTGGCAAATATATTGTAATAATAGAGAGTGCCGCAATCCAGGATTTTGGATTAATAACCTGAAAAAGCAGGGATTCTTTAAAGGTTATTGGTTTTACTTCATTTGTATTTAAGTTAGGCTTTGAGGTAGCGATTTTGTATGCAAGATATAAAAGATAAAAACTACACAAATATTTCATCACTTCAAAGACGCTTTGGTATTTTAAAATAAGCTCTTTTATCCCAATACCTACTACAAAAAGCATAACGGAAAATCCGACTACTACCGCCAAAAGATGGGGAATCACCCTTTTAAACCCGTAATTGAACCCCACGCTCATAGCAATTACGTTATTAGGACCAGGAGAAAAAATAGCGACCGTTAAAAATATTACAAGAGGAATAAACCAAAACATTTTTATGAAAAAGTATAACTGATTTTTAATTTATTTTTTTTGAGTTTGGCTTTTTTTATTTTAACTTCATTTAGTTCGCCTAAATTTTCCAAATGCGTACCTCCGCAAGGAATAGGTTTAAAACCTTCTATTTCCATAACTCTCACCTCATCTCCCAAAAACTCCGGGACAAATACTCCGAAATTTTCAAGATCATTTCTTTTTAAGTTTTTAATTTCAATTTTTCTTTTTTTATCTATTTCGTTTTGTAAAAGATTGTTTAATTCTTCAATGTCGATATTTTTATCACTCTCAAACTCCACATAAGGACCGTTTAGAAAATGATACGCTTTTGTGGCGGTTATGTCGTAATTTTTTTCAACTACTGCGGCTATCAAATGCCCGGCGGTGTGGGACTTTGAGTTTATTAGCCTTCTTTTTTCATCTACGATAGTTTCAATTTCGATATTTTCAGGTAAATTATCAAAATTCCCGTAATGTTTCACTATTCCATTATCGTTAACTACAAATTCAACATCGTATTTTTTATCGTTTATTAAAACGTATCCCATGTCACTTTCCTGTCCCCCGCCCTGAGGGTAAAAAATAGTCGAATCAAAAACTGCAAAAGTACCTTTTTCGTCTTTGTCGATTTTGATTAATTTGGCTTTATCTTTTAAAATTTTCGTATTTAAGTATTTCAATTGCGTTTTCATTCCTCCCCCCTTTTCTTTAAATAAATTATATCATTTAAAAATGATATAATATTGCCTTTATTTGTGAAAAAGGGGACAAAATGGACAACAAAAAAGTCAAAGAACCAAAAGAATTGGCCGGTATTATAGCCGATACCGAAAAAATAGGTTTTAATATGTGTGGAGAAAAAGACGTGGGGGTATTGCTTAGGACTCTTGCGAAAAGTAAAAGCGGCAACTTTTTAGAACTTGGAACAGGAACAGGTCTTTCAACCGCATGGATACTTGACGGAATGGATGAAAATTCTCATTTAATTACAATTGATAACGATGAAAAACTTCTTGATATAGCCAAAAGACACTTAAATCATTATAAGAATGTTGAATTCGTATGTGACGACGCAAATGAGTTTTTGGAAAAACTGAAAAAAGAAAATAAAAAGTTTGATTTTATCTTTGCCGATACTTGGGCCGGAAAATATGAAATGTTGGATGTTGCTCTTGAAATATTAAAAAATAAAGCGTTTTATATTATAGATGATATGCTACCACAATCAAACTGGCCCGAAGGACATGAAAAAAAAGTTGAAAAACTGATAGATTATCTTCATAAAAGAGAAGATTTGGAAATTGTCAATCTTAATTGGGCAAGCGGTGTTATTATTTGTGTTAAGAATAGTAAATAACCTTTTCTTAACTTACATCTTTTGTAGTCTTTTTTGTAATCTTTTTTATAACTCAATTGATAATATCAATATTTTCAGGGAATAAAAAGAGAAAATATGTTTGCATCGATAGCAAAGACTTTAAATAACTACTTGAGTAAGTTTGTAACATTTTAACACTTATTAATAATTCTTAAGTATTTTATAAGCAAAAAGCAGTATAATTCCGTCAGTTTTTCTTTCCTTAAATTTTACTTAAAGGCAAAGTTAATGTTTAGCATGAATCCACTTTCTTTGTTGTTTCTTTTTTTAATACTTCTTGGAGTAATTCCGAATCTTTTTTATATGGCGGGATATTTATCTCATATAAAAAGAAAAACTCATTTTTTGATTCATTATTTTACGTTCATATTTTCAATGACAGGTGTCGTACTATCAAATGAAATACTTCCGTTTTTGTTTTTTTGGGAGCTTATGAGCCTTGCAAGCTGGCAGTTAATTTTAACCGAACCTACCGACGAAGCGGTAAAAGCCGCAAGGTTTTATTTTTTTATGACTCATTTCGGATTTATATTTATTCTGCTTTTCTTTTTAATGCTCGGGGGAGATTCTTTATTTACGAATTTTGAAACTTTAAAAGAGTTAGCGGCTGATTTTAAATACCCTACTTTACTCTTTTTACTTATAACCGTAGGATTTTTAAGCAAAGCCGGAGTCGTACCGCTGCATGTGTGGCTTCCGTATGCCCACCCGGCGGCTCCTTCCCCTGTTTCGGCGCTGATGAGCGGTATTATGCTAAAGATTGCAATTTATGCGTTTTTGAGATTTCTTTTTATTATTCCGAACTGGCAGATTGAATGGGGAGTAATTATTTTAGCGCTCGGGGCGATTTCAAGCCTTGTTGGGGTATTGTATGCAATTGCAAGTCATGACATAAAAGCACTTCTTGCGAATCATTCAATTGAAAATATAGGAATTATCCTTATAGGTATCGGGGTTGGTATGATTTTCACATACCTTAAACTCCCTGCACTTGCGGCATTTGCATTTATTGCCGCGCTATATCATACGTTTAACCATATGAGTTTTAAATCTCTTCTTTTTATGAGTGCCGGAAGCGTTTTATATTCCACCCACACAAAACATATAGAAAGCTACGGAGGACTTATAAAACTTATGCCGGTTACCGCTTTTATGTTTTTAATTGCGGCAATTTCAATCTCTGCACTCCCTCCTACAAACGGCTTTTTGAGTGAGTGGATGATATTCCAATCAATGCTTAGCTCAAGCGGTATTGACAATTTAGTGCTAAAACTCTCATTTCCTTTTGCAATTTTTGCATTGGCTCTCACCGGAGGACTTGCGATAGCATGCTTTGTAAAGGCGTTTGGTATTACATTTTTGGGTCTAAGCAGAAGCGAAAACGCAAAACACGCAAAAGAAGTAAACAAACTAATGCTCATAGGTCAGGTTTTAATGGCAGCGGTTATAATTTCTCTTATGCTTTTTATGCCGTTTTTTATAAAGATCATTAACTATTCTTTGCCGATTGCAGATATTTATCATAAACTTTTTCAAAATATCTGGGTTATGCACTCACTAAATTCAAACGGAGCGGTTGCCCCTCTTTTAATCTTAGCTGGACTTATAATTGTCGTTTTTGCGATATATGCGTTTTACAAATACCTAAATCCAAAAATTAGAATCTATCATACGTGGGCATGCGGATACAATACAAATGCAAAATCTCAATACTCAGCAACAGGTTTTGCAGGACCTATCAGAAGATTTTTTGAATGGCTTTATCGCCCGGAAGTTCATACTCATACTCAAAAGATCGCAGGACACAAAACCAAATTTACGTCATCACTTTATGAAGTACATATAAAGCCGCTTTTTGAAAAAAGTTTATACGATAATGTGGTTAAAGGGCTTAACTATCTAAGCTATTTTGTATATAGGCTTTCTCATTTTGAAAGACACAGATATTCAAGCCTTATTTTTATGCTTTTAATATTCTCCCTGTTTAGTTTCAGAGTGTTTTACAAAGAAATCAGTTGGGGAAATATAGTGCTTGAAGGAATTGTAATGGCTATTTTTTATAAATTCCTGTTCGGAGAGAAAAAATGATAAATTATATTTTGACGATATCTCTTATATTTTTAATAGCTCCGTTTTTACTCGGGCTTACAAAATCAATAAAAATGTTTTTACTATTTAAAAAGCCGGTTAGTCCGTTTCAGCCGTATGCAGATTTTGCAAAACTTATTCATAAAGAGCTTGTTTACGCAAAAGAATCGAGCCAAATAAGCAGAATTGCCGTATTTATGATTTTATCTCCTATTGTCGTGGTGGTATTTTTAATGCCTCCTGTTTTTCATGGAAGTTTTTACATCTCATTCATCGACGCATTTACCATTACCGGGCTTTTATCTCTTTCAACGTTTTTCTTAATGCTTTTAGGGCTTGACAGTGCAAGTGCGTTCGGAGGGATAGGAAGCAGTAGAGAAGCCTTTATTTCGGCACTTGTTGAACCGGCTATGATTTTAACGATTTTCAGCATTTCACTAATCGGACAAAGTATAGGAATCAGTAAAGCTGTGTTAAACCTAAATAATTATTTCGATATAAACCACGCAGCAAGTTTTGTTTTGGCGGCAATCAGCTTTTTTATTATCCTGATTGCGGAAAACGGAAGAATTCCGATAGACAATCCGGAAACTCATCTTGAGCTTACAATGGTACATGAAGCAATGATTCTTGAGTGTACAGGTACGGATTTGGCGTTAATAGAAATGGCAAGCGCACTTAAATTTACAATTTTCGCAACGCTATTTGTGAGTCTGTTTTTGCCATTTGGAGTAAATCTTTGCTGGTGCCTGGCTGTTACGGTTTTTATTCTTAAACTTATTTTAGTATCGGTTGCAGTGGCTCTTGTTGAAGTAAACACTGCAAAACTGAGACTTTTTAAAGTGCCAAATCTTCTTGGAATTGCGATAATTTTCGGATTTTTGTCACTCTTTATCTATTATGTGGTGGGAGAGTAAAATGATAAACGTATTAATAGGCTTTTTTATTGCCGTACTTATTGCTTCGCTTTTTACAAACAGGCTCTTTAGACTCTATTTCTGGTACGGACTTAATTCTTTGATTTTAGGAAGCATTGCAATAGTAATCGGTAAATATTTAGGAAGTGAAGAACTGGTAATTATGGGTATCATTACAATAATTATAAAATTTTTAGTTATCCCGCTTGTATTAAAAAAAATAACTATAAGATTTAAAATCAATAGAGACATATCACAGATTATAAAAATTCAGTATTTAACGATAATCGTTCCGGTTGTTTTGGTATTTACATATTATCTGATTACGCCTGTTTTAAATTCTTTCACAACACATCCGAATTTTGTGGCAATTTCAATAAGCTCGCTTTTTCTTTCACTTCTTTTAATAATGGAACACAAAAAAATGATTGCAA
>Ga0256843_1002960_pt1 | contig 12094 bp, 15 predicted proteins | sample AlvinellametaG_FD_191572 | JGI IMG/M metagenome (GOLD analysis project Ga0256843, IMG submission 191572) | Pompeii worm associated microbial communities from hydrothermal vent at the East Pacific Rise, Pacific Ocean - Alvinella | ecosystem: Host-associated > Annelida > Integument > Unclassified ... | reverse complement strand
CATGATACTCAATGATATCAGTACAGCAAAGATATTAAACTTTTTTAATGACATTCCAATCCTATTGTTCACGTCTATACCTGCATCATAAGTGAATTAGCATTAAATAAAACTAAAACTCATCTACTACGATAGGAACCATAGCTTCTACAGATGAAAAAATCATGAAAAGTGCCCATCAGAAGGAGAGTTCGTACCGGAGATAGTAGCTGTTGTCGAACATCCCGAACTCGCTGCTGTTCGATCCGCTCTGTATCAGAGCTCCGATGCTCATAGTGTTGTAGTCATCGATCGTATAGCTCAGCAGTGGGGAGATAAAACGGGAGTGCTCTTCATTAAAGCTCTCGATATAACTTACAGAGCCATCCAAAAAGAGGTTCAAAGTGTAGCTCATACTCATAGCCGCATAAAAGTTTGAGAGTACCATGTTGGGTAAGATCTCTGAGCCCAGGTTGGCCAACAGCTGCTCATAACTAAAGGTCTCAGAACTGTATAGCGCTTCTATGATCAGGGTAGCTCCGTTCTCGAAACCATAGTCAGCCCCCACGATACCTTGAAAGAAGGCACTCTCTTCAGCTTCTGCAGAGCTCACTCCACCGGCAACGGCACTGTTTACGATATAGGCCCCCTCACTGCGCAGCTCTATACCTGTCTCCGCCAGGTTGGCCTCAAGCTCATAACCGAACATCACCGTATCATCCGAATAGATGACATCAAGAGCAGCATCTCCATAGTCAAGGAGACCTTTCAAGGTCGCTGCATATTTAAGTGAGCGGTCCGCCCTCTGACTCACGACTACACGAAGGTCAGTCGTGGCATTGATATGACGGACATAGGAGACCGCTGCGACACCAAAGACCTCATCAGGTTCCAGAGCATAGGGGTTCCTTGGATTGAAGAGGTTGGTAGGGTTCCAGAAGCGTCCAACACCCATAGTGATGTTCTGAAGGCCGACCGCGACACGGTTGTCACCATCTTCATACCCGCCATAGAGACGATAGAGCTTGAAATTCAGCTGCCCTTCATAGTAGTCATAGGCCCGACTCTGTGTCTTAAAAGGGGTATCTGCATCCTGCGAAGAGAGATATGCGAATGAGGAGGAGATGAGATACTCATGACCCAGATAGTTGACACCGTCACCTATGAACGTCATAAAATAGTCACCCTGAGTGTAGTCACTGCGGATTCTCGTACGGTTGTAGTTATAGAGATACTGAGTATCATCCCTGGGATCGACGGCAGGCTGGGAGATCGTAAAGTTGGTGTTGGTCACAGTATGTTCAAGATCTGCCTGAGATAGTGCCGAAAACAGGAACAGTCCCACCAAAAGCCTCTCAACCTGCAACGATCATCCCGTCATTGAGTTTGATAACACGGCGTACACTCTCGATGACATACTCATCGTGCGAAGCGAAGAGGATCGTCACCCCTTCGGTCTCGTTGAGCGAACGCATCATCTGCATAAGGGTCCTTGAGTTCTTTGAGTCCAGATTCGCTGTCGGCTCATCAGCCAAGATGATCTTAGGCTTGGCAGCGACTGCCCGAGCGACAGCGACACGCTGTTGCTGCCCGCCGCTAAGGGTATTGGGCAGAGCATCGAGCTTGTTGTCGATCTCAAGGAGTGTCGCCACCTCACGTACACGTCTGTTGATTGCCGCTTCATCATCTCCCTGTAACCTCATGATAAAACCTATGTTCTCAGCCACATTCAAGACCGGCACAAGGTTATAGGCCTGAAAGACAAACCCCATCTTATTGAGTCGTAAAGCGGTACGTTCCTCTTCGCTTAACCGAGAGATCTCCCTGCCCTCGAGCAGGATCCTGCCACTGTCTATCGTATCAAGGGCACCGATGGCGTTAAGCAGTGTCGTCTTGCCGCAGCCGGAGACTCCGTTAAGCAGAGAGAACTCCCCTGATTCGATCTTGAGGTTGATGTTGCGAAGGGCATGTATCTCCCGCTCCTCACCTCGATAAAAGTATTTTTCCACCTGTTGAAGTTCTATCATGTCTCTGCCTTTATGACGTCGATTGGGTTGACGCTCTTTATCTTTCGCAAGGGAAGTACCACACTCATAAGCGATGCCGTGATGATGGCTAAGAAGGTACTGACAAAGTAGACCGGCTTGATCTGAGCATAGATGACAGCATCATAACCAAAACTCTCCAGCCCTTCGGCCCAGGTACTCAGGTCAAGTCCCACATAGTGAAGGTAGAGCAGTCCCAACAGTCCCGCAGATGCTCCGCTCAGGTAACCTGTCATACCGACAAAAAGTGCTTCGAAGATCACCTGCGTACGGATATGACAATAGGGCATCCCCACTGCACGCATGATCCCAAACTCTCGGACGCGTTCAAGGACAGAGACATACATCACACCAAAGATCCCGATGAAGACCACCAGCATCACGATAGAGAAGGTGATGGAGTTAAAGATGACCATGATCTCCTGCATCTGTTTGAGCATCGGGTAGAGTTCCAGAAGTGTCTTGACCTCAAGCTGGGGATAGCAGTGCTGCAGTTCATCGTGCAGCTGTTCTGAAGCTGTCCTCACTGCGATCTGTGTCGCTTCACCCGGAGCGACATCCAAGAATGTGTGAAGACGCGCACTGCTCACGTACAGTGCAGTACGGTCAAGTGTTATATTGCTCGTCCGCACGATCCCGCGGATCTTCACTGCCATCGCATTGATCTCACCGCTGCTCTCTTGGGTGGAAAAGATCACTTTGGCACCGACACCTACCTTAAGTCTCTTGGCCAATGCACTGCCGATCACGGCACCCCGTCCCTCCAACACCATCTCTCCTGCGATAAGGAACTTCTCAAAGTCGCCAAAGGCCACCTCCTCCTCAAGGTCGATACCGATGATGTTGGCAAATGCCGACTTGCGGGCTGTGGCACTGAGTCCCTCGACCCTGAAACGTGCTACCACAGCCTTAACCTCTGGGCGCTTCGCTATACTTGCTTTGATCTGATCGGCATCTTTGATACTGTTTTGCAATACAGGGTTCAAACGATAGCCTTTGGCATAAAGGCTCACCTCCCCGCAGTCACTGCGTTTGGTCTTCTCTATCATGTTCATCGTCATACCGTCATAGATACCCTGAAGTGCCAGCATCAGACTCATACTCACAGCGATCATCAAGATGACCAAAAGGGTACGTGACAGACGGGCAAAGGCACTTTTTCGTGCAAGTCCGACAAGCAGCCTATACATGATGCACCGCCTCGATAGGTTCAAAACGATTGATATAAACTATAGGGTAGATGACACTCAAGAAGTTCAGTCCATAGACGACTGCGATGTTCCAGCCTATCGTCACCAAATCAAACGAGAGCGGGATCTCGTCTGAGACCACACCATACGCCTTATAGGTCTCACTGATGCCGGCTATCACCATAGGGTGGACACTGAAGTAGTAGGCGATATAGCCACCTATAGGTGCCGCCAACACAATAGCCATAGTCGAAAGGATAAAGATCTCATACAAGAGCAGTAGAGAGACCCTGGCCTTGCTTAGACCTATACAGCGCAAAGTCCCAAACTCTCTGATACGCGAAGAGACATTGATAAAGCCAAAGATCATGATCACAAAGAAGATCACCACAAAAAAGAGTCCGATCGAGATATAACCAAAGAAACTGTCCACCTCCATCGCCTGTACCATAGAGTGCATCAACACCTTCCAGCTGACACTCTCCAGCGCCTCAGGCAACCAGCCGTCTATCCGTGCCTTGACCTTGTCGACCTGCTCGATCTCTTCAAGCTTCACAGCGACATACGATGCTTTGTCATCTGCATACATCAGCGTATCAAAATAGCTTCGTGTGACAAAGGAGGCCGTCGAATCGAAACTAAAAGAACCTGTCCTGAAGAGACCACAGAGCCTGAAGAGGTCGGCGACAAAGGAGTCATCACTGGCTGAACCGATGAAGCTGACCTCATCACCCACCTTTGCCTCCAGCTTTTTTGCCAGTTCAACACCTGCATAAAGACAGTTTCCAGAGTCTGAAGAGAGGTACGTTCCTGCTGTGAGCGCACTGAAAAGCCTACTCAGTACCTTCTCTCTCTCAGGGTCTACCCCTGTGACCATCGCTGCTGTCGAACGCTCTTTGAACGACAGCAGTCCATAACTCTCATAACGTGAACTAAATGCCGCTACCCCATCGGTCCGAGCAAGTCTGTCTTCGATCTCTGTGACATCCGTGATAAGATACTCATTACCACCCTCTTCCCTGTACCCTTTTTTATAGATCTCTATCGCACCGGTATAGACCTCCAGAGCATTTTCAGCATCGCACCGTGAGAGCCGTTCATCAGGGCTACATAGACGACAAAGAGCGATGCAGAGAGAAAGGTCAGCACAAAGGTCGTGATCGAACGTCCTTTATAGAACATGATGTTCTTCAGTGCCAGAGCAAACATCAGCGCGAGAACCTCTTAAGCGCACTCTTGCGAAAGTACTGCTCTGAGATCTTGGAGTCATACCGCACTTTCTCCAGGATGATCTCGGTGAAATGGCCTGGTCGTTCAAGCGGCTCTACCTTCCAATAGGTCGCCATATAGTACTTGCCAAACTTCTTGACATCCCTGTAGATGAAGTGACGTACCACTTCACCCTCTTCATCATAGAAGATATCTTTTTGACTCGTATAGGTACGCAGGTCGATATAAGAGATGATCTTCCCCCAGACAACGGCTGCTTCCTCTTTAGGCAACAGCTGCATCATCACCATCTCACCCTCTTTTTTAAGTATGGTCGGCTCATAGTCTTCGACGATAGAGCTCTGTTTGACCATGTCGTCATTGGTGATGTCTGAGCCCATCCAGTTCTGAAGCATCATCGACGGGGGTATCTTGATGACACGTTCTATCTTGGGGACGTACTGCCACATCTGGTTCTCCAGACTCAAAAAGGTGATACCCCGTTCTTTGGGCGGATAGGTCACCTTCACAAAACTCTTCTTGGGACCCTTGGCCCAGCTCTCCATCTTCATGGTACGGGTATGTCCCATCGCAGTGATCTTCATGGTGATCTTCATGTAGATGTTCTGCCCGCGCATATTCTCATCCACTTTTTGCATGATCATATGGGCATCATCTCCCATCAAGAGGTATGTTGACAACATCAGTAAACAGAATATCTTGATCATGACCTACCTTTAGAGTCATTATAGTCTCAACTTGATAAAATTACTGATTAATCTGCTAGAATTCCCCTTATGAAAATATGGATCAAAAACACCAGTACACCCACACACCACATCATCTACTATACAAATGAGGATGCTCAGGACACCACCTACCTCGGTGAGTTCGATGATGAGAGTTTCAAGAGCTATCTGCATACACTCTCTTCAACGATCGATGCCGAGAAACAGCTCAAGCTGATCCGCTATTTCGGATACCTTCATATCTTTGCAAAAAAAGGAGATTAGATGTCACTTGAAGAGACATTGACACAGCGACTAAAAGCGTTTGGCTGCTCAGATGAGTTTGTTAAGATCTGTATGTATTACAAAGAGATCTATAGACCTGAGATCGATATCGAAGAGTTTATCGAGTATGTCGAAGAGGAGTTTGCCAAAGTCGAGGAGGAGCAGTTCAAAAAAGCGGAACAGCAGGTCGATGCCTCTGCCCTCTTTGGCGAGATAGAGGGCGAAGAAGCGCTTTAAGTCTCTCTTCTTTTAAACCGTACTGCGTTTCTGTGCTCACTTTTTGAAGAGGCGATGCATGAGATCTGGTACCTTATCATCTCTTTAAAAGGGTCCAGGAACTGTTGCAAGTCTTCCTTTTCCAACGACTCCATCTTGTGTGCGTTCAAAAGCTCTATGACGGTCAGTGTAGACTCTATGGTCGAGAGGCAGTAGTCTGCAGGCTGCTCTTTGATCTGGAACTGCGAGCTCTTGGTATGGGTAAAGCTGAGTTTGGGGAGCAGTTGAAGGTTGGTGGAGACCTTTAAGAGTTTCTCTGCCGTACTCCAGGTCGCATCGATGATGAAGATGACCAGCTCCCTGCCTGAAAGTCCGATCTTGTTTTCGTTAAGACGGTGACTCTCAGCTCCCGGGTAGAGTACGTAACAGACTTTTCTCTCATCTTCAAGCAGCGCGTTGACACGGCTGTGCTCTCTGAAATCGACACCGACATAGAGCTCTGAGTTGGGCAGAGAGAGATGGGTCATATGACCGGTACCGTTCTTGACCTTTTGAAACTCTTTGGGGTGCATCAGGATGATGAACTTCGTCTCTGTCATCACAGGCTTGACATAGGAGCAGATACACGAGCTTTTCGGTCGATAGCACTTATAGCACTTTGCTCGGACCGCTTCGATCTCATTACGTCTGGAGGCCCCCATTATTCGGCTGTTCTCTCCATATCACTCAGGCTGATCGCTTTAAAGTCCTCCAACCAGGCCGTCAACTCTTCACGCGGGACCAAGAACCCCTCTTTATTGGGTCTGCCCTTCCATGAACGCTGCACGATGTAGATATCTTTCTTCCCCTCTAGGATCATGTAGAGACCGAACTGGGCGTTCTCTCTCTCACCAGGCAGTGATCTGAGTCCCATAACCGTGATCAGCTTTTGACGGCTCACCTTAGTCTCTGAAAAGAGCTCTTCTCTGTAGAAAGAGCTCTCATCAAGAGAACGCATCTCATCTTCCATCATCTTCAAAAGCTTACGTGCGTTGAGCTCGACATCAGCATTGGCGTTGTTGAACCCCTGCACGACCAGCTTGTCACTGGCATCATCAGGCGCTTCGAACTCCAGGAGAAAAGTCCCCCCTTCGAGTGAACGCAGGCTCGGCTCTGCAGACCACGCATCAGGGAGCGGAAAGGCCAGCACCTCATTAAAGATCGGCATCTTGACGAAGCTGTTTCGGACAGGCCTGTTTTTTTGACTAAAAAGTCTGGAGAAAAAACCCATCAGATCTTCGTCGCACCCATCTGCATCGCACCGTACCAGCTCTTCTCGAACGGTGCCATCTCATCCAGGACCTTCCACAGCTGCGAAGGTGTCGCTGCCTGAGAGGTGATAGCATGACTCACCTCCAAAAAGAGTCCAGGTTCATAATCCGACCCTAATGTCTTTGCTCCGTCCAGCATCGCCAAAGGTTTGAAGTCAGCATCAAAGCTCGCCTCGAACTGTACAAAATCATGTCCCTCATCGGTCACGATCAGCAGAGCATACTTCTCCATGGCCAGAAGTAGAGAGACATCACGATAGTGTTTCTCGTTCTTAAGATCATAACTGACCGTATAGACAAGCTGACTTGAAGCGTTGAGCCTGAACTGTACGATGCAGAGCGCGATGTTCTCATCTTTATAGCTGATGTTAAAGATCGAGGGTTTGAACTCAGAGGTGATCTTGTTCTCGGCCAGAAGAGCGCTCTCGCTCGCAGGCAGCTTCAGCATCAAAAAAGGGATAAGCCCTTCATTGCCTATGGGAACGGCCTGTCCGATGATCAGTTTCTTACTCAGGTCTTGAAGGTTCTGAGGCAGGGTATCGTTAGGGTTCAGCACTACAGACCTTTATATATCTCAGTTTTATTGGCAAGTTTCTCAAAATCGACATCACGGCGGTCCACCTTGCCTCGATAGATCGCCTCAAGCGTGTTGATGTGACCGGCAAGACGGTTGATCAGATAGAGTGCCATACGGTCCCCCTCATAGCGCTTGATGGACTTCGTGATATGATCTTGCAGCAGTGCCAGCTTCTCAAGATCGTCCTTGGCATCTATCTGTGTCAACAGTGCTTTGACCTCTGCATAGGAGTTACCGGTAGCATCCAGGAAGTCAAGACCGATGTCCATCGTCTTCATCGTACTGATCGCCTTCTCAAAAGCGAACTGATTATAGAGCATACACCCTATGAAGTACTCGATATCTGAGGGCTCTTTCTCTGAATAGTCATGTTCCTCACTGTCATCGAACCACGCATGCCAGATCTGACATGCATCTTCGATCAGTTGGGCATTCTTTTGCATATATACGCTCCTGTGAGATAATATACGAAATCATAACACTATTTTTCTCCAGACAGATTAGAGATACCAGATAGATCGTTCTCTAAGAGGTTTTTAACCTCTAAAGAGGGTCCCTTCCATCAAAAAGAGAAGCTCCAGACCATATCACGCTCTGTTAATAGAGATAGAACCCTCTTTCTTCTATAATGTCTTAAAATAAAAAAGAACTTTATGAAACTATTTATATTTACAGGACTCTTTCTCATCGTACTCTTGCTCTTTGCCTCTTCTGATATCAGAGAGATAAGAGACCAAGACCTTGTGGCATCGCTTAGCGAACACCCTGAGCTCTATGACTATTATGACTTCAACTTCACAGACATGAAGGTCACTGAGTACAAAGAGAGAACAGAGGTAGAATTCGCATATGACTATACACGCCAAGCAAAGACCCATATCGCCATCATCGATGGTGAGTACCTCTCTGTAGACAACGCTTTTATCAACAGCTGTCTGGAGTACCGCGCGCCCCTTCATCTGGAGAGGATGGACCCCTGTACCTTCATCACCGAGATGGGTACCGTTGAGCATCTCCATGGAGATCATGCCTATCTCACAGTGGAACGATGGGGCCGTTTCAGTATGCACAGTATACAGCAGGCCCTGCGCTCAGAGAAGATGTTCGATTTTCTCTCGCGCTTTATCGGACTGTTGCAAGACAACGATCAAGACACTGTTTCCAAACGATGACAGATACGCTACAATCTCACCAACAATTCCAAGGAGTGCACTGTGCCCAAGTTCATGATCTTTCTTCTATTGAGCGTCATACTCTATGCCAACGACCGTTTGTCTCTTGCAGATGACTACTTCGCACAAGAGGCCTATAAAAAGGCCCTCTCCCTCTATGTCGAGATAGCACAAGAGAGAAAGGACCCGAAGATCGCCTATAAGATCGCCTGGATGTATGACCATGCCAAAGGTGTCTCCAAGGACCAAGCCGAAGCCAAAGCCTGGTACAAGCGCGCAGCAGAGTGGTCTGCGACCGACGAAGACCTGGCTAAAAGTGTGGAGAAGCTCTATCGCAGTTACGACCCGGTAAGCAGTACCACTACATCCGAGACGATGCTGCAGTATATGAGCGGTGCCTTCTTCTTACGTGCTTTTCATCCCAACTATGTCGTCGTATCATATCTTGACACAGTACCTCAAGGTGACCTCAGTCAGGTCAACCAGAACTTCATCAAAGCCGAGACCAAGTTTCAGCTCTCGCTTCGCGGCGACTACCTGAGTAACTGGTTCGGAACAGAACAGATCTGGACCGTAGCATACACCCAACGTTCATACTGGCAGCTCTTTATCACCTCAGAACCCTTTAGAGAGACCAACTACATGCCAGAGGCCTTTGTCTCCTTTCCCTTCTTCCATACCCTTGATGCTGCCGGGATCAAAGGTGCCGCTTTTGGTTTCATACACCAGTCCAACGGACAGAAAGAGTATTATGACCCAAACACCGGCAGCAACCTCAATCTCTCACGATCTTGGAACAGGCTCTATATCAAGACCCATTACCAGTGGGGCAGCTTCTTTGGCTATCTGAACCTCTGGTATCCTATCAGTTCTACCGGGACACTGCATGACAATGCCGATATCGTCGACTACTACGGACTTGGTGAACTTGAGGTCAACTACGCCTATGGAAAACTTTTATCCCGCTTCAACGGACGTTATAACATACGCCACAACAGAGGCGCAGCCCAAGTTGAGATGACCTACCCTGTCGGCTCAAGCAAACGTGTCTTCTACTACCTGCAAGGGTTCACCGGCTATGGACAGAGTCTCATCGACTACCATACCTATATCAATCAGATCGGCTTCGGTCTCAGTGTCTCCCGCTGATAGACAATCTAAACGCCTGGTTGATGTTGGCGTAGACCGTATGGTCATCTGTGTTGGTCACGAAAAAATCGACACGACAGTCGCCCCCGCCCTACTCTTGAGGAGTCCTTCTCTACTTGTAGCTCATCAGCCCTGTCGCAGCGACACCTCTCCCTGAGGTCGGGTCGGAACTGGCAGTCGGCATCTCTCTGAAGTTCAGACTGTGGCTCTTCTCATCATCAGCACGGCTGAGTGCTCCTGTAAAAAAAGTAACAGAGATAAAGTCTTAAGAGAACAACCTCTCATGATCAATACCCCTTTTGTGAGAAATAGTCCTTGGTCAACTTAAAGATCACCGGACTCAGCAGTGCGATAGCGATAAGGTTTGGAATAGCCATAAAGGCGTTAAGTGTGTCGGCCAACAGCCAGATGAACTTAAGGTCCATCATGGAACCAAAGGGGATGACCAGTACCCATAAGACGCGAAACGGGATGATCGCCTTTTGACCAAAGATGTAATAGACGCTCTTCTCACCGTAAAAGCTCCAGCCCACCATCGTGGTAAAGGCAAAGACAATAAGTCCCAGTGTCACCACATACTCCCCCACGACAGGCAGTGCCGTAGAGAAGGCCAGCATGGAGAGGGCTGCTCCGCTCTCTCCTGAGGTGTAAGCACCCGTGACGACGATAGCGATACCCGTGATACTACAGATGATGATGGTATCGATAAAGGTCCCCATCATCGCGACCAGCCCCTGACGTACCGCAGAGTCGGTCTTGGCCGCAGCATGGGCGATAGGGGCAGAACCCAGACCCGCTTCGTTAGAGAAGATACCCCGCGCCACACCGAACTGCAGGGCGGCCCAGACAGAGGCCCCTGCAAACCCACCCATCGCCGCAGTCGGTGTAAAGGCTGCCTCGACGATGGTCACGACAGCCGCAGGGATCTCCGTGATGTTCAAGATGATGATGGTAAGACCACTCAAAAGATAGGCCAAGGCCATAAAAGGGACGACCGCACCCGCCAGGTGGGCGATACGCTTGATCCCTCCGATGATGACCAATCCTACCAAGACCGCAAGGACGATGCCGCTGTAGAGCTCCGGGATACCAAAAGAGGACTCCAGCACATCAGAGACCGAGTTGGCCTGGATGGTGTTACCGATACCAAAACCGGCGATGGAGGCAAAGAGCGCGAACAAGAAGGCAAGCCATTTCCAGTTCTCTCCCAGACCGTTCTTGATGTAGAACATCGGGCCACCGACATGGTTCCCCTCTTCGTCCTTCTCCCTATAGTTCACCGCAAGGACCGCTTCAGCATACTTCGTCGCCATCCCCAGAAGTGCCGCGACCCACATCCAGAACATCGCACCCGGACCACCCATGAAGATCGCTGTTGCGACACCCGCGATATTACCGGTACCGATGGTCGCTGAGAGTGAGGTCATCAGAGCATTGAAAGGAGATATCTCACCCTCTTCCTTGCCCTCTTTTCGTCCCCGCCAGATGAGTCTGAACCCTTCAGGGATAAGGCGGACCGGCAAGAAGCGCAGTCCCAGTGTCAGGTAGAGTCCTGTTCCCAAGATAAGGAACAACATCACCGGTCCCCAGACAAAACCGTTGATATCGCCGATAATCGCTTTTAAGGCTTCCATATCACTCCCAGAATTATTTGTAGTTTAGAGTGATTATACCAATAGTCTGCACTGTTTCTCAAAAAATATTATCACGAGTATTAATGGACTCTATATTTAGACTTCTTTCATTACTTCATATCGCTAGTGTTCAACTTTTTCTCTCTGCTTGTACAGAGAGAAAACCTTGAGGAAAAAGAGAGAGTACAGTACCCTCCGGCCACTATAATCTGTTCTTACTTTCAACTCTCTGGCTTCCGGGCTAATTCGCGGTTAGACGCGAATATCTGTTCAGACTCCAAACTAGAGACTACGACACCAGCAATTTATACGACGATAATATTGGAACAGGGATGAAAGCGGAGCTTTCACATTCATCGATGCGTCACCACTTAAAAAAGAATCAAAACATCTGCAGGGCAGACTGTAGAGAACGGAGTTCCGTTAATAAAACCACTCTGTCTGAGCGTAGCGAGTTAGGGGTTTTTAGGAATGGAGTGAACTAAAGTCTAGTAGTCGACAGCCTGTCGACCGCGTGACCAAAGGAAATGCCCTTGGGTAAAGCCGTTTTGAGAGCTTTTTCTACGATACGAAATTTAGTTCCGTCCTGTACGGCACTTT
>Ga0256843_1002959_pt1 | contig 12095 bp, 12 predicted proteins | sample AlvinellametaG_FD_191572 | JGI IMG/M metagenome (GOLD analysis project Ga0256843, IMG submission 191572) | Pompeii worm associated microbial communities from hydrothermal vent at the East Pacific Rise, Pacific Ocean - Alvinella | ecosystem: Host-associated > Annelida > Integument > Unclassified ... | reverse complement strand
TGCTTGCTTTGCAAGGAGATGAGTCATGAGCAAAGAGTACCATACGCCCGATGCGATAGAAGCGTTTGAAACGCAAGTGTGGAATTTGCTGGATAAAGAGGAGAAAGAAGCGCTTTTGGAGCGCTTCTTTGATATGGAGTATGAGTCAAAACACGATAAGGTGCATACCTTTTTGCCCGATAAAACGCTTCCGTGCCCTTTTGTAGCCGCGGCGTTGCAGCATGTCGAGGAGGGCAAGTCGCCGCTTTTGCGCCGGTGCGTGTGCGACGAAGAGATGATGTACAAGCTAAGTTATGAAGAGGACGGATGGAGTGCGTTACTGGAACACCGCTACTTGGGGCTGATGAAATATACCGCCGTCAAACAAAGCGATCGTGAACGTTTGGAGCGATTGCTGAAAAGTTCGCTGGATTTTACGATGGAAGAGAAGATGCTCTTTGTCGCTTCGGCCAAGGAGATGAACAAAACGCAACTTCAGGTGGTTTTGCGCATATTGCACGAAGAGATGGTAGCCGTACATAAACGTTTTTTGCGCGGCCGTACACAAGATGCGGAAGCGCTAAAAGAGCGCATCGAAAAAAACAAACGCGCTTGGGAAGCGGCGCAACCGCGTCTCATTGCCATAGCCGAAGGCAAAGAGAAGATAGACGGATATATCGACCCTTCGGGCGATCCGCTGCCTATGGAGCTCTTTCGTAAAGCGGCTAAAAAAGTCAAAGGCCAAGACAACGCACTTAAAACGCTGGCGATTGCGTTTTATGATCAACTGAAAGTATCGCGTTACTTGCAGCAGAAAAAAACGCCGCCGTTTCGTGTCGATCCGTTGCTTGTAGTAGGTGAGACGGGGCACGGCAAGAGCTTTGCCGTCAAAACCCTTTGCAAAGAGAGCAGACTGCCGTATGTACATATTGACGCCTCGTCGATGGTGCGCACCGGCATTCGCGGTATGAATGTGGACGATTTGCTAAAAAGCATTCTTCGCCGATGCGACAACGACCTTCACAAGGCGCAAGGGGCGGTGGTGGTGCTTGACGAGTTTGACAAATTGATGCTCACAAACGATACCTACAACGCTACGGTGCTCAATCAGCTTTTGCGGTTGATTGAAGGCGGGGAGTTTAGCCTCGAAAAGGGCTTAAGCGAAGAGGCGCAAGAGTTTCGAGACATTTCGACGATCGATACGACGCATATGCTTTTTATCCTAAGCGGATCGTTTCAGGTATTTAAAGATGCGATGCCGTCGCAAACCGGGTTTATCAAATCGGAAGGCAACGATGATGCGGCATATGAAGCGATCATTGCCGAAAGCGGAATGCCTAAAGAACTGCAAGGGCGCATCAAAGATGTGGTTGTGATGAAGCCGCTTACCGAAGAGGCGATGTATGAGATTTTGCGTGGAGAAGCCTCACCTGTAAAAACGTATGAAGCGATGCTTAAAGAGCGCGGTATGAGCAAAAGCCTCGATGAGGCGACCTTGCGCCGCATTGCCAAAGAGGCGATCAAGCATCCTTTCGGGGCGCGTATGCTCAACAGGCTGGTTTATGAGGAGTTTAGGCCTTATTTGCTTGGAGAAAGTACTGCCAAAGTACTAGACCAAAGTCCCCAAGAACGTTTTGTGGCGGCTTTGGAGGCGAAGTTAAGGGAGGGATGAATTATTTTCCGAAGAATCCCGCCTAAAGAAAGTATGCTTTATAAAGGAAGCCATTAGGCTTTCTTAACCCTATCTTTTTTAGGAACAAGTTCATAGCGACCATCGGGATACTTTATAATATCAAAATTTTCATGATTGACTTTCTGTTTTATTTCTTCTTTAAGAGAATCTACTTGCTTATCTTCTTCGTCAGTTCCAGCAAACATGTTGTAAAAAACCGATAAGTCAATAGCATTTTCAGATTTGGCAACAATACTTGTAACGACAGCATCTCCGGCTACATTTACAGTTGTTCTCATCATATCCATAATTCGATCAACAGCCATTAAGTATGCAATGGATTCTTCTGGTAAACCCACTTGATGAAATACCATAGCAAGCATAATCAGACCAACTCCGGGAACACCGGCAGTTCCTACCGAAGCAAGTATGGACATTCCTATGATAGTTGCATAGTCGATTATATCTAGAGAGATGCTTGGGTAACTATTGGCTATAAGAATGGTTGCGACTCCTTGCATCATAGCAGTACCGTCCATATTAACCGTTGCACCAAAGGGAATAGTAAATGATGCGACATTTTCTTTAATACCGATTTTTTTAATAAGGGTTTCCAAGGTTAAAGGCATCGTTGCATTTGAGCTTGAAGTACTGAAGGCAACAAGAAGTACATCTTTGAGTTTGTAAAGAAATATTTTCGGTGATAGACCGCTAAAGACTTTTAGAATGATCATCAGTGTTACAAAAAGATGAAATAGAAGTACAAATGAGAGTAATGCAATATAGCTTCCCATCGGCTCAAGGTATTTTATACCTTTTTCTTCTATAACCAAAGCCATAATAGCAAATATACTGTATGGCGCAATTAGCATAACCAGTTCAACCATTTTAATAATAGCACTTTCTATAAGTTGAATAGAGTTTGAAAAAGAAGATAAGTCTCTCCGAGTTAGTACAAGGGCAATGCCAAAAAAGATTGCAATAAATATGATTTGTAACATATTGGGTTGCAAAAATGCATTAATGATATTATCTGGTACTATATCAGTAAGAACTTTTACAAAAGGTTGTGGATCTTTTATTTCTTTTATTTCTTTTATAGCTTGATCAGGATTAAATGTCGGATTAATCAATAGGGCAATACCTATTGCAAAAGAAATAGCTAAAGCAGTTGTAGTTAAATATAATAAAAAGGACTTGATACCGATACGTCCGAGTTTAGAAATATCATTCCCTAGTGAAAGAATACCGACTAATAGGCTAAAAAAAACAAGAGGAACGGTAAGTAGTTTAAGTAAATTTATAAAAGTGGTTTTTAATACTATTAAAATATCATTTGATATTTTAATATAATAAGGAAGATTTTCAGGCTTAACACCTTCAGGTTTGAAATACCATAGTAGATATCCAAAGATCACACCTCCTACCATTCCAATAAGTATTTTTGTTGTTAATTCATAGTTTTTAAATGAAATTTTTTCTGAAGACATGGACTATCCTTTAATCTTTTTTAGTCTTTTGCATGCTTTTTGATGTCCGTAATCACATGCTTTTTGATAAAATTCGATAGCTTTTGTTTGATCTAATGCAACTCCTTTTCCTTTTGTATAAAAAATAGCAAGATTATAGCACCCAAGTGAATTACTAAGCAAACAGGATTTTTTGTACAGCTTTGCTGCTTTGCTTTTATTTTTAGATAATCCTCCTTTCCCATGGCTATAGGCTGCTCCAAGATTGACACACCCCCAGCTATTGTTAAGATCACAAGCTTGCTGATAAAGATCAATGGCTCGATGACTATTTTTCGTTACTCCAATACCTTGGTCATATAGGTGGGCAAGGTTGTTGCATCCCCAGCCGTTATCATTGGTACAAGCTAATGTATAAAGTTTAATACTACGTTGTATATCTTGTATACTATTAGAGGTTTTAAATTTTTTTTCATACATATAGCCGAGAGCCGTACACCCTTTTGAGTCTTGGTGATTGCATGCTTTTTGATAATATTTTGTTGCTTTTTCTATATTTTTAGGAGTGTTGTATTTTCCATCACGGTATATAAATCCTAGTTCGGTACAAGCAGTACCGATATTTAAACCACAAGCACTTTGATATGTTTGTTTAATTTGAGGACATTCGGAAGGTTCTTTTTTGCATTGTTTAACAAGCTTTTGACAAGATTGAATATCATTGTTTGTACAAGGGTGATAAGAATCTGAAGGTGAAATTCTAGCAACGGAGGAGTTGTTTCCCGTACTTTTTGAAGATGAGGGAGGCGTAACTGTTGTTATCTGAGTAACGGTATTGTGTTTAGTGGTTTTAAGTAAGTTTTTTTTAAGAAATATTGTTCCTACTATTAGAAAAATAAAAAATATTATAAGCATAATTTGTCGTTTAAGTGCTATTTTTTGAATGGCTTGTTGCGCATCTTGAACAAATTGTCCGTTTGGAAATAGTTTCAAATATTGTTTATAAGCTTTTTTGGTACCGATTCTTATTGTTGTTTCCCAAAATTGCCCTTCTTTGTTTTTATCTGGAATATCTTCTTCAAGTAGCTTTGATATCTCAGGAGATGAAATCTCCTTTTCAGAGAGTTTTAGTTTATTTTTTGGAGGATTGTTATGATGTACGGAAGATATGTTTTTTATAGCCTCAAGTAGCTGATCATATTCTTCGTTTCTTTTTTCATCCCAATGTATAAAATTTATATATTGTGTTGTACGAAAAGGAATAGGGAGTTCTACATTTTCAATAATTATTGGAATAAGCTTATTGTGTTCAAATGCATATGTAGCTTCCGCTTCTATATATTTGCTTTGAAGTGCTTTTAAGGAGTAAAGGGCAATCAATACATCACATTTTTCTGCTTGTTCATGTATTTTACTAACAAAAGATTCGCCGGCTTTGATTTTTTGATCCCACCATACGGTAAATCCATCTTCTTGTAAAAGAGTAAAAAGTTTTTTTGCAATACGTTTATCTTCACGTTTATAACTGATAAAAATAGTTATCTTTTTCATAATCTTTTTCGTATCTCACTTTCTAAATCTTTCACACTTTTCTCAATTGTCGCACCTTTTCCAAATGCTTCAAGTGTATCTATATAAAAGTTAACCTGCCGTAATGAACGCAGAAGCTGATCTTTTGTCGGTTTTGTAGTGGTAAGCATGATGTCAAATTTTTTGGAATGGAATTTCTTTTTTAGGGCTTGAAATTCAAATTTGGTTATATGTGCCCAGTAGTCATCTTTTGGGGCTTCTTCGATAGAAGGTTTACTATCAAGTGCAATTTTTCCAATACGAGACTTGGCTTTCTCAGGTGTATTGAATATTGCTTCGTATAATGACACCATATAGGCATAGTTAATACCTGGATAGTAGTGATAGCAACTGTCAAAAATATCCTTATATTGGTTCAAAGTCACATCAAAAATGCTTTTTAACTTAACGGCAGACGGGCTGGTCGTATAGGAAGGGGGCAGGTTGGGTGTGTTGAGCGTAGAGATGTAGTAAAGATCATCCGCCAGTTTTTGACGCAACAAATTAGATACGGCAGAGGTGCGTATATCGGCTATATCGTCCGATACAGATACAAACTTTTGCAAATCTTGTAAGCATAAAGCTGCCTCTTCAAAGTGTTTTAGTGAGCCAAGAAGGTGAGCTTTGGCAAGTAAAAATGGCAAGTCGGCACGATGATGGATGCGTGGCAGGAGAAATTGATAGATGATGTCATAATATCCCGTTTCAAACAAAAACAAAAAAAGCTCATCTATAAAACTGTGAGAGGGTGTGTGTGAGTCAAAGTATGGTTTGATTGTGGAAATAAACGTACGAGGAATATCGGTTGCACTTTTAAGACCGGAAAGCAAAGCTGTTTCTGTCGACGTAAGCGTACCGGTACCGGAGGATAATTTGTGCAAACGGGTGGTAATAGACTCACCGCTTTTGAAACGTTGCTTTATGGCATATAGCTTGGCCAGTTTATCAAGATCGCCGTGCGTAAGATTGCTGTTTCCCCAAAGATGGTCATAGGTAGTATCCAGTGCTTCGGCGATATCTGTAAGCAGTTGCTCTTGACTAATGGTTTGAATGTTTTTGTCTTTCCAATCGTTGATGGTTCTAGATTTTACTATATGAGTAGGAACTAACTGTCTCAAAGCTGCTTGCCAGCCGCCTTTTGCATGGGGTGGTATTTTCAATACACCTTCATTATCCAATGCTTGAAACAGATAATTAAGAATACCGGCATGTCTATCAAGTGTAAAACCGTGAGTTTTTTGGGCGGGTTGCAATAAGTTCCTCTGGTAAAGATAGTAACATTTGGATTGTAGGTATTGTTGAACACTTTGACGAAGGAACTTGTCAAGAACTCCAAGGTCTTTCCACTTCTTTACAATACCAAGCTTGGTACTTATAGGTATAGAGATATTGTCATTGACAGCAGTTATATTTAGGTCAAAAATTTTATTTAGTACTTTATCATATCTTTCTGCGTCAATATCACTGCTAATATCAACCCAGAACTCTTTTTCTATATCTACCGGAGCATTTTGTTTCATATGATCGGCAAATTTTTTTATCTCTTCGATAATAACGTCAATTACGGTATTGAGTCCTATAAGACGTTCTTTTGATTGCTTTATTTGTGTTTGTTCCATCTTTGTCTCCCCTCACTTAAACTCCGACTATTCCGACTCTATACAACTACAATATGTTTGAAACGATGGAAAATCATACCAAAGGATGTGATATGACATACCCGTATATAAAGAATTTAAATAATAACAGAACATCACTAAAATCCAACTTTTTGTGTGAGGTTAACGGTGTGCGTTATAGCTACCGACTATCAAGGCATATTCAACAACCCCGTGGAAATAGACCATGTCTAACGTGTGCGCCGAAGCATATCAAGACGATGTTGCGTTTCGCACTGACAGATGAAAGGTACGGTGCATGCATCGTACGTGAGATGAAAAACGGCGGAGGAAGAGCACGGTTGGCACTGGTCTATTTTGACGAAGCCAATGGTTACAAGGTGGGGGTGTTGTGTGTGTTTGAACGGCGATACGGCAATACATCGGAGATCACGCTCATAACCATGATGGATGAACCGCCGCTAAACAGAGCCTTTCAACCGGTGCTGTTTATGGGCGAAAAGCGTATAGAACTTGACGCTTGGGAGCTAAAAAACCATATGACGGGTAAGCCGTCAATACCTCCACTTTCTCGCTCTAAATCTCGAGAGAAAAAAGAAGAAGCTCCGGTGGAGTTTTGTCAAAAAATGGCTCCAAGTGAGGAGACTTCTTCAAAACGGCGCACGTGGATGGGGGTTTTAGGTGTTATCTTCCGACGTGCACGAAAAGGATTGTGTAGAGTTGTGTGTGGGTAAAAAAAGAAAGGAGTATGTGATGAAATACCTATTGTGGAAACTTGCGGCAGTGGATCCCAAAACGATGCAGGAGAGTTCAGCGTCCGATCAGATTTTTGCATCGATGATGGGGATGTTGGTGTTGGCGTCGGGGGTCGTGATTTTTTTGGCTTCGTATGATGCTTTTATGTACTTAACTCCCGAAGGCTTTGGTGGGTGGCTGCTTTCGGTGGTGCTCTCTTTGATTGTGACTGCGATCATGGTGTTGTTCAATGTTTTGATGCTTCATCATTCGTGGATCAAAAAGAAAGATAGCGCTTCAAAAAAACTATCGGTACGTACGTTTGTTTCGTTGTTGTTTAATGCCTCTTTGGGCATCTTGTTGCTCTTTTCGGTGTTTGGCGACACTATCAAAATGCAACAAGAGAAGTTTTATCGTGAAGATAACAAGATGTTTATTGAAAAACGCGATAGGGATATTAGAGATAATTTTGAGCGTACTGTGCAACCTTTGGTGCAAAAGATGGAAGCGTTGCAACGTAAGCATCAGCAATTATTGGAAAGCCACGCCAAAGAGACACAAACACCCCAAGTACTACAAAAAAGACTCGAAGCTCTTCGTGGACGATTAGCTTTGCTTGAAAAAGATATAAATGTGACTCAAGCCCGAATGAAAGAAGAGCAGCAAATCTTACGCAATGCAAAAGCCAATTTTGAGAGGTATTCTCAATTGTATCAATGTGAGAGTAACGGTTGGGGAAAAGTAGTCATTAACGGCAAAGAGGAACTGTGCTCTACTAAAGAAGGAGAAGGCGAACGTACAGAGGATTATACGCAAAATAAACGAATGGCGGAATCGGAGATAAAGACAAGCCGTACGTCGTTGCAAAAGCTGAATCAACAATTGCAAACACTGCAATCGCAATACAGAGATACGATGAACAAAAAAGATGAGGTGGGACTAAAGATAGAAGCTCTTAAACAGCAAGAGCGAGAACTAAAAGATATAGAGCGTCAATTGCAAGAGACTAACCAACAATTACAAAACGCGCAAAAACGGCATCAAGCGTTTAAGAAAGAGGCGGATGAAGCGATGCGAAACGACCCTGAATTTCGTGAAAAACGTGACGATGTGTTGACGATGTTTCGTGCGTTGTTCGCGCTCTTTGCCGACGAAAAAGACGGGCCGGGTGTTGCGGCGGTAGCGCTCATAATCCTTGTCATGATGGTGCTTTTAGAAATGATTCCCGTCGTAGCCAAGACGATGTTGTTCGATCCCAAAAGAAGTGAATATGCCGCTTTACAACAAGAGTATATGGACATTGTCCAAAAACGGCAGCAGCTTTTTGGTGAAACGTAAGAAGAGTACGAAACAGATGTGACATCATACAACATGTAAATCTATCAAAAAGGAGAGACGATGCAACAGATGCCAAACGAAACAACACTCAATAGATTGACAGCCGGCCGTGCAGCATCGCTGCTGCTTGAAGCGCGTATGCACAAAAACGCCGCCTACACACTTTATAGTGACGTACAGGTAGCGCTGCTTTATTATGATCAGTTGCCAAGCGTTGAGCATAAAATTCGTACTATCGCGAAGTATAGCCCTCATGCCGACACTGTGATTGAGAAACTTAACCGGCAAATATGTGAAAAAATGGCCGTTTTTTGTAGAGGATTTAAAGAACGTAAACAGCAAATCGATACCCAATGGCAGTATCTTTATAATGAGCTCATCACGGTCGTTGATCAGTTGGGGTATGTAGAACCGGATAAACTTGGTAGTGCTCCTGAGCATATCGAGGATGTGAAGTTGGCTTTGGAAGAGACAAAGGAGAAAAGCGATCGCATCGATGCGATGTTGCTGGAGCTTTGTTCTCAATGTGAAGGAGGTAGTAACGATGCATAAGGTTGTAGCTTTTGTATGTTTGATGTTGGCGGCGCTGCATGCTCAAACCGCCGTGTTGGTGGATATTAGTGACAGCATGCAAGGCAATGAACCATTGTTGGAGCGATCGGTTAAAGATCTTGCAAACAAGTTGCGGCGCATAAAGGTATATGCTTTTGGTAGTAGGGTTATTGAGATTACGGATTACTCCTCTTTTGTATGTAACGGAGGAGGAACCAATATGAGCGAGGCTTTAGGCAGGGCTCAAGGTATAAAAAGTGAGGTAATTTTTATCATTACTGATGGTATGCCTAACAATCCTAACAAGGTTCGAGGTAAAGCTACCGAACTTAGACGGGCAGGTATGAAGATTTGTACCGTTTATGTGGGTAATCAGGACAGTGCCGAAGCGTTTATGCGACAAATATCGGATGCCGTGTATATGCCTCATACGCTTGGTTCGCTTTTGGATCCTTGCTTTAGGCATGCCAGAGAAAACAATTGGCAAGTCGCCTTGGTGAAAGAACAAGACGACAGACAACTTGACAGTATGAAAACAAACGGTTTTCAAAACGTATATACGGATGTAGCATACGAAAACGACGCTTCTATGCTGGAAGGTATGTAGTAAGAGTATGATCAATCCGAAAACAATTGGATTAAATAACATTGTATAACCAACAAACAAGAAAGGAGAAACAATAATGACTTGGTTGAAGAAAAATATTTTGAAAGCGGGTGTGGTAGCGGCTGTGGTAACAACACTTTTTACCGTTAACGGGTGCTCCTCCAATGCCAAAGGAGACGATACCTATAGCGGAAACGAGCCCGAAGCGGTCTATGTGTTATTGGATGCATCTGGAGAGAATTACAACTGCGACGCTTTAAGAAAGGCAAACCTCAAGGCTGTAAAGATACAAACGGCCAAGTTTATCCGCGAGGGCAATGTCGATGTCGTTTATGCAGGGGTATTTAGCAAGTATGTTGATCTGACAGGGCATGTATATCAAAATTTGTCGTTGGCCGAAGGGCTGCGTAAAAAACGTTTGATGCGTCGTGCCAAAGCGCTGATTGATGAGGTGTATAAAAGTATGAATGCCAAATACAGCCGTATGGTGCAAGGGAGAGAAAAACCCTACGGGCGCGATGTGGTCGGTGCGCTTGAGATGGTGATTAATCGGATCAAACGCAACGGTAATGGCAAGTCTCATATTATCATTGGAAGTACGATGATTCAAAGCGTCAATAAAGCGGAAGTAGTTGCACGTTTGAAAAACAACCCGATTGTCTTACCTGAAAAGACGGATTTGACCGTTTTTCACAAAGCATGGGTATGTTCCGATGCGCCTGAGTATAAAAAGAACGACAGCATGCATAAGACCGAAGCGTTTTGGCGCAGTGTCATTCAAGGCGATCTCTTTTTTGACAATGCCTACTAAGTAAAGGAGTAAACGATGCGCTGGATGACATTTTTTAGTGTATGGCTGCTGCCTGTAATGGCGTTGGCATTGGAAGATAATCGTCGATCGGTAGATACTATTGATGCGACGATGATGTTACTTCTTATCATCGCTCCTTCGGTAGCAGTGATTGCCGGTATCAGTTTGCTTCGCTACAAGGCGTGGGAGAAGACTTATTATCAAAACCGGCTTAAAGAGTTGGATCAAGAAGTTGAAAAACTGAAACAAGAAAAGGTCTATTTCGTAGAATCTGATCCGGCATATGACGACATTTTTCGTGAAATAGAACGGTTAAAAAAAGTGATATAAGGAGGAGGACGATGGAACGTAAGCATATAGCCGGCACTTATGCGACGCAACGAGAGCGTTTGCATAAGATGCAAGAAGAGCAGAAGCAAGCTTACCGACAGCGTATTAGCGAGTTGGACCAAGAGTTAGGAACGATCGTTAGCCCGGTGAGTATTGCCATAAAGCCTATCGATGAAACGATGCGAAAGCATAAAGAACTGATGTATGAGCATGAAGAGGTAAACGCTAAACTTAAAACTCTCACGCACGTTAAACCGGAAACGCCGCAGATAAAACGGCTTGTTTATATCGGAAAGTTTTTTCTCGCTTTTGCGGTGGTATATATTGTTGCACGTATTGCGAATGTTGAACAGATTTTTCAAGGGGAGCTCAAAGGTATTTATGCACTTATTGCTTTGGGGTTTATCGAAGCGATATTGGTAAGTGCAATAAGTTTAATGTTTGACGAACTTTTGAGCAATAGCTTTACCAAATATCGTCTGGCGGTGCTGCAAGCTGTGACGGTGATAGCATTAGCAGCCTTTTTTACCGGGTTGTATCTTCATCAAGTCTCGAACGGAGGCTCATAGTGATCTCCCTATGGCTGGACGATAGCGGTATGGTATCTTATGATCTCAAAAGTGTATATGCGCAGTTGCACCGATTAGAGCCGATGCTGTGCCTTATCTCCCCCTCGTTACATACGTCAATAGCCCCTCTTGTAAGGGTGCTTCAAAAAGAGTGCATAGCGTTTGAGGTGATGATGCCGATTCCTATGGTGTGGGCGAAGGGGTATTTGAAACGGCACGATAGAACGCTTTATGATGAGCTGTTATGGCTTGAAAGATATGCAAAAAAGATACACGAACCTCTGCCTTTTTCGTGGGTGACGCCGACGAGCTATTGGGAGCGAGAGGAAGACTTTACCTTTCAGCGCTATATGGCTGCCAAAGAGATGAGTCGTATGGATGAGGGGATGGTGGTCATCGCCTCTCAAGAGGCGTTGGCATCGACCGCTCCGTCTTGCGCGGGCGATATTTACCGTATGCGGGTGCGCGAGCATGGTGCGATGCCGGTATGGAAAGCGGTATTGCTTTCCGAAAGTTCCGACGGAAATAAGGTATCGTTATCGTGTCGCAAGTAAATAAGCGGTCGCAAAGGTGTGCGGCGTGTTGCAAAGTGACATACGGTATATGGTAACAAGGTGCGCTCCAATAGCGTTAATTACATAGTAGGAAAAAGGAGATGCAATGTGTACAAAAGGGAAAACATGTCCAGGATGTGGTAAAGGTAAACTTTCGTGGGTACGTGATGAGGTATATGGTGGGTACAGTTACCCTGTCTATAACTGTCCTCGCTGTGGGTTTGAGTGTCGTGATGAGCGCAGCCCGAAGGATAGATAGCATGCGAGTGCCTATACTCTTGCTAGCAGCCG
>Ga0256843_1002958_pt1 | contig 12099 bp, 6 predicted proteins | sample AlvinellametaG_FD_191572 | JGI IMG/M metagenome (GOLD analysis project Ga0256843, IMG submission 191572) | Pompeii worm associated microbial communities from hydrothermal vent at the East Pacific Rise, Pacific Ocean - Alvinella | ecosystem: Host-associated > Annelida > Integument > Unclassified ... | reverse complement strand
CATGGGGGGGTGATTATGCCGCTGCCAAAATCAATGTTTCTTTTATGAAAGGTACTGATTGGTTTGCCGTAGATGATTCGGATATCGACCGTGATCCTTTTAATGCCGATAAAAAGGGCAGTCGTGTTTCCAATCCCTCTTATGACGGAATGAATTTTTATGGGGATGAAATTGCTACTATTTTAAATATTAAAGGATTGCCAATTCCCGGAGCCAACACATTAGACAATATAAGAGTATCTAGAACCGGTTATGCCGAAAAGGATTTAACTGATTACGAAGCCAAGAGTTTTAAAACCGACTTTGGTTTTTATTATCGTCCAAGTGGACAGCCCGGTAAATGGGAATTTTCATGGAATACACGTTTGAGTACCGGTAAAACTTTATATCAAGGTACCAACCGTTATGCTTTGGACGGTATTTTTATCCATCAACACAAAGTGGAGTTGAAAAATAATAATTTTTATGCCAAAGCTTATTATACCGGTGAAGATGCCGGCAATTCGTATGATACCAAATTTACCGCATGGAATATCAACCGTCGTTGGAGAGATGATAGAAAATGGTTTGAAGACTACGCTGTTATCTATACATTAGCACGAATTGGCGGTTTACCTACCGCTCCCGGTGTGATAATGGATGAAGCACAAGCTCATGCTGTTGCAAGAGATTTTGCCGACAACAGTCCCGTAGATTATACCGGTCAACCTAAAAATACCCGTTTTTTGCCCGGTACACCGGAATTTGAGCAAGCTTTTAACGAGGTAATCAATGATCCGGATTTTAAAACCGGAGGAAAATTTATCGATAATACCAATTTAAAACACGCCGAAGTAGGTTATAATTTTAAAGATTTAATCAAATTTGCCGAAATTCAAGTGGGTGTTTCCACTCGTCGTTATTCATTGCATTCCGAAGGAACTATCTTTACCGATTATCCGGGTTTGGATCCTATTCATATCGATGAAATAGGTTCTTATTTTCAAATGAGTAAAAAAGTAATGGATGACAAATTAAAATTGTCTGCATCCATGCGTTATGATAAACAAAAGAATTTTGACGGAAACTTTTCTCCTCGTTTATCTGCTGTTTATTCAGCCGGAGATCAAAAACAACACAATTTCCGTTTGTCTTATCAAACCGGATTTAGAAATCCGTCTACTCAAGAATTGTATATAGGTATTGATATGGGACCGGTGACCTTATTGGGAGCAGCTCCGGATAATGCTGACAGATATCAAGAAGAAATCCTTGGTTCATCATACCCCGGTGGGGCAGTAGTAACCGGACACGATGCTTATGACAACGCTTATACTTTGCAATCATTTATGGCATTTGTGCAAGCTTTTCAAAGTGGAACCCCTTTGCCGGATGCCGCTCAATTGTTAGAAATTGCTCATGTTAACCCTATTCAACCGGAACAAGTCAGTACCATTGAGTTTGGTTATAGAGGGGAACCTCTTAAAAAATTAGGTGTTGACTTTTCGCTTTACTACAATAAATATAATAATTTTAGTGCAAACAAAGCAGTGATGGCATTAGCCGGAAATGTAGGTAATGTACACGATAATACAGCTGTTAATGCCATTGGAACTTCTTCTTTTAAACCTTTTTATCTATTTACCAATACCGACCAAGAAGTTAATTCTTATGGTATGGATGTAGGCTTTAATTATAAATTTGGTGATTATCAATTAGGTTTGATTTATGATTATGCCAAATTTGATTTCGATCAAGAAAAAGACCCCGATTTCAGAGCCGGATTTAATATGCCTGAACACCGAGTAAAATTATCTTTGGGAAATGATAAAATTTATAAGGATTTAGGTTTTAGAATCGATTATAAATACCAAACCGAATTTTTGTGGCAAGCTTCTTTTGCCGACGGTATCGTTCCGGCCAGAAGTGTAATGGATGCACAAGTTTCTTATAATGTAAAAAAATACAATACTAAAATTAAAGTAGGAGGTTCCAATCTTTTGGGTGAAGAATATTTGCCTGCTCCGGGTTCCGGAAAAGTAGGAAGTATTTATTACATCTCATTGATTTATAGAAATTAACATTAATTTTTGTCTATTGAAAAAAGAGATTGTCCATGTGGGTAATCTCTTTTTCTTTTTCAAAAATTATCCGTAATTTTAATCCAAACTTCCATACTATGAATAAATACCTGAATATTGCATTGTTGTTTTTGATTTTATCTTGTAAAAGCCAAAAGACAATAATAAATTCTCCTGTACAACAATTGACGATTGAATCGGCAGAAAAGCTGATAAAATTACCCTTGAAATGTATTACACAAGAATATCCTAATAAATTAGGTCAAGTTTTAAATAGTGATGCCGAATTAAAATCACCTGCAGAATTACACCCTGTTTTTTACGGTTGTTTTGATTGGCATTCTGCCGTACACGGACATTGGTCACTGGTAAAATTGCTCAAAGAATTTCCGGACTTAAAAGAAGCCGATTCCGTCAAAGATATATTGAAAAAAAGAATAACTGCTGAAAAAATCAAAGGAGAGCTGGCTTATTTCGACTTTGAAAACAATCATAATTATGAAAGAACTTACGGCTGGGCATGGTTGCTAAAACTAGTGGAAGAACTTCATACTTGGGACGATCCGCTTGCCCGGGAATTGGAAAACAATCTATTGCCCCTGAGCCGGATGATTTCCGGAAAATTATCAAAATATCTCGTAAAATTACATTATCCCATACGCGTAGGAACACACGGAAATACAGCCTTTGCTATGACGTTTGCCTATGATTATGCCTTGGCACTCAATGATATAGAACTCAAACAAACGATTGAAAAACGAAGCCGTGATTTCTTTTACAAAGATGCTAATTGCCCGATTAATTGGGAACCAAGCGGACATGACTTTTTATCGCCTTGCTTGGAAGAAGTGGATTTGATGCGACGGGTATTGCCTAGAGATGAATTTCTAAAATGGGTCAAAGCTTTTTTACCGGAATTATCAAAGGATGATTTCTATTTACAACCGGGCATCGTTTCCGACCGTAACGACGGACATTTGGTGCATTTAGACGGTTTAAATTTCAGTAGGGCGTGGGTGTTTTACGGCTTGGCAAAACAATATCCTGAAATGCAACATCTGAAAAAATTGGCAGACAAACATATTCAACATTCTTTACCCAATCTGGTGGGTGATTCCTACGAAGGCGGACATTGGTTGGCAAGTTTTGCCATTTATGCCTTAACTCGGTAATATAAATTTAAGGTAAATTTTCGTAAAAAAAATGAAAATAAAGCCGAAAATCATTTTTTAAGTAAAATAGTTTAATACCTTTGTATGCTTAAAGAAGAAAATATTATTAAATCAAAACAAAAAACAATAAAACTATGGCAAAACAATTTCCAAAATTTATAGGAGACGGAAACGAAGCGGTAGCCAGAGTAGCACATAAAATCAACGAAGTTTGTGCTATTTACCCGATTACTCCGTCGTCACCTATGGGTGAACATGCCGATGCGATGAGCGCCAGAGGTGAAAAAAATATTTGGGGGGAAGTTCCCCGTGTGATTGAAATGCAAAGTGAAGGAGGTGCTTCAGGTGCCGTTCACGGTGCTTTGCAAGGCGGTGCTTTGACTACGACTTTTACGGCATCGCAAGGATTACTTTTGATGATTCCCAATATGTATAAAATTGCCGGTGAACTTTTACCGACTGTTTTTCATATTGCCGCCCGTACGGTAGCCACGCACGCGCTATCCATTTTCGGTGACCATTCGGATGTAATGGCAACCCGTCAAACCGGATTTGCCATGTTGTTCGGCGGTTCCGTACAAGAAGCCCAAGATATGGCTTTATTGGCACAAGTGGCTTCGCTCAATACACGCGTACCTTTCTTAAACGTGTTCGACGGATTCCGTACTTCACACGAAATTCAAAAGGTTGATGCCCTTACCGATGAAATTTATAAAGAAATGATTCCGGAAGACAAAGTAATGGAGCACAAAGTTCGTGCCCTTGATCCGGACAGACCCAAATTGAGAGGTTCATCTCAAAACCCGGATGTTTTCTTCCAAAACAGAGAACGTTCCAACCCGTATTACGAACGTGTACCGCAAGCGGTAAAAGATGCTTTTGACAAATTTTATGAGCTTACAGGTCGCCGTTATGAGTTGTATCAATATTACGGTGCACCCGATGCCGAACGAATGATTATCATCATGGGATCAGGTATGGGCGCTGCATTGGAAACGGTAGATCAAATGACCAAAAACGGTGAAAAAGTAGGCTTATTGGTCGTTCGTTTGTATCGTCCTTTTTCTATCAAAGATTTTATAGATGCGATTCCTGAAAGCGTGAAAAAAATCGCTGTTTTGGATAGAACCAAAGAATCCGGAAGTATCGGAGAGCCTTTGTATATGGACACTGTGAACGCCTTTGTTGAGTCGGGTAGAGACTTGCCTGAAATCACAGGCGGACGCTACGGATTGTCTTCCAAAGAGTTCAATCCTACGCACGTAAAAGGTATTTTTGATGAATTAGCCAAAGCACAACCCAAAAAACACTTTACCGTGGGTATCGTTGATGATGTGAGCTTTACCAGTATTGACAAAGATGACAACTTCAAAGTGGATAATAACAACAAGAGCTTTTTGTTCTACGGATTGGGTTCAGACGGAACCGTTTCTGCCAACAAAAACTCGATTAAAATTATAGGACAAACCACCGATAACTTTGTACAAGGATATTTTGTTTACGACAGTAAAAAAGCCGGTGCGCGTACCGTATCGCACTTACGTTTCGGACCGGATCCTATTCAATCCACTTATTTGATTGACGAAGCGGATTTTGCCGCCATTCACCAATTTGATTTTGTGCAAAAATTCAATTTTGTCAAAAACATCAAAAAAGGCGGAACTTTATTATTAAACTCTCCTTTTACAGCAGATGAAATTTGGGAACACCTACCCAAAGAAATTCAAAAGGAAATTATTGATCGTGAATTAAAATTCTATGTGGTAGATGCTTCGCGTGTGGCATTTGAAGCTAAATTGGGACGTAGAACCAACACTGTATTGCAAACATGTTTCTTTGCCATTTCAGGTATTTTACCCCAAGATGAAGCCATTGAAAAAATTAAAAATGCCGTAGTAAAATCATATTCTCACAAAGGAGATGCAGTGGTACAAATGAACTTTAATGCGATTGACAAATCTTTGGAATACTTGGAACAAGTGAATTATCCGAAACAAGTTACCAGTGAAAGAGGTTTAGAAACCGTTATGCACAGCAACGCTCCGGAATACGTTTTAAATGTATTGGGTAAAATTTATGCCGGCGAAGGCGATTCGCTTCCTGTCAGTGCTTTTGAAGCCGACGGAACATTCCCTACCGGAACGGCTAAATATGAAAAATCAAATATTGCCGATTTTGTTCCTACTTGGGATGACACCGAATTGTGTACCCAGTGTAACAAATGTGTGCATATTTGTCCGCATGCTGCCATCCGTGCTAAAATTATCAATGTGGAAGCCTTGGCAGATGCTCCGGAAGAATTCAAATCAACCAAAATCAAAGGACGTTACGAAGGTGTGGACACTTACGTATTGTCTGTTGACCCCGAACACTGTACAGGATGTACGCTTTGTGTGAATGTTTGTCCGGCTGAAAGCAAAACCGAACCCGGTTTCAAAGCCATCAATATGCACCCGCGTATGGAAGTTCAACCCGTGGAACAAAAATTATGGGATTACTTTGTGGAATTGCCTTGGTACGACCGCAAAAAACTCAAAACTACAACGGTTAAAAACGTTCAATTCTTACAACCTTTGTTCGAGTACTCAGGTGCTTGTCCGGGTTGTGGAGAAACGCCTTATATCAAGGAAGTTACCCAATTATACGGAGACAGTTCATTGATTGCCAATGCAACCGGATGTTCTTCCATCTACGGAGGTAACTTGCCTACTACGCCTTATGCGCAAAACGACCGCGGACAAGGACCGGCATGGGCAAACTCGCTTTTTGAAGATAACGCCGAATACGGTTTGGGTATGCGTTTGGCTTTGACCGAAAAACAAAAAACCGCCCGTACATTGCTCAAAAAATTTGAAGATGTTATCGGTAGCGATTTGGTAGAAGCTATTTTGAACAATCCCGAAGCTGATGAAACCCAAAAAGAACAACAACTCGAATATATTCGTCAAGTACGTGAAGCCGTTAAAGATATTGACAGCGACGAAGCCCGTCGTTTGATGATTTTGGCAGATGACTTACGCAGAAAATACATCTGGATTTTCGGTGGTGACGGTTGGGCTTATGACATCGGTTACGGTGGATTAGACCACGCGATTGCCAGTGGCGAAAATATCAACATTTTGGTAATGGATACCGAGGTTTACTCCAACACCGGTGGACAAGCTTCCAAAGCTACTCCTACGGGTGCCAGTGCCAAATTCCAAGTAGCCGGTAAAGAAATCCCGAAAAAGGATATCGCTTTGCAAGCCGTTGCTTATGGAAATGTTTATGTAGCACAAATTGCTGCCGGTGCCAAAGACCAACAGACCTTGAAAGCCATAAAAGAAGCTGCTGAGTATGACGGCCCTTCCATCTTAATTGCTTATTCTCATTGTATTGAGCATGGCTATGATATGGGTGAAGGTGCCAATCACCAAGAATTGGCGGTTAAATCAGGTTATTGGCCTTTGTTCAGATACGACCCGCGCAAACCTGCCGGAAAACGTTTCCAATTGGACAGCAAAGCGCCCAGCATTCCTGTTACGGAATTGATTGACAAAGAAGCCCGTTTTGCACGAGTGAAAAAAGCCAATCCGGAAAGAGCCAAAATGTTGGCGGAAATGCTACAAAACGAAATCAATTCCCGTTGGGAACGATTGGAATTGCTTTCTAATTTATAATGATTTAATTAGCAGTATAATTTATAAAAACTACGGGCAAGCCTTTGGCTTGCCCGTAGTTATTTATATTGTATGCGAAGTTGCAAACTTCGCATAGCCTTTCTCAATATTTATTGTAAATTTGAAAAAGCTTGTTTATAGTTAATTAGCTCTGCCAAGTTTGTAACTTCACTTAGCAAGTTTGCAAAAATTCCTGTATCTTTGCCTTATCAAATCTAACTTCTAATTTCTAAAATCTAATTTCAACATGAGTCCGGTAGTAAAAAAAATCTTATGGCAATCGGCACTGATAACAGTCGTATTGGTTATTGTTACGGGTTTGTTGATTGTACCACAAAATCCACCCCCGCAAAACTATATTTTAACCATATTGGCAGTATTGACCGGTGCCCGTTTTTTTATGAAATACAGATAATAGAAAATAAATTTTATTCTTCTTGTATTGTAAAATAAGAAACAGCTGAACTTCCAAAAAAACCGATGCCGGTATTCAAATTACTTTCCGGATTTCCCATAACGGTAGTATTAAACGGGCTTTGTCCGTATTCGGCAGCACCGATTTCGTAGAGAGTCATGATATAATTGTAATAATTTTCAGGAATATGGTGTACGCTCATATTGATATCTTGGAAATTTTCGAGTGACCGGTAATTTTGGATGACAAATTTTCCATTTACTTTTTCGTAATCGTTAAAAAAATAGTTCGCATAACTATTATAATCACCTTCATTAGTGGAAAAGCCTAATATTATGCAATAATAATCGATTGCTTCAGATGTGTCTTCAATCTCAATTTCATATTGAGAGCCTGTAAATCCGTATTCATTAACTGTTGAGAAAACATTTACACTTTTAATTATGGGAATTGATAAGACAGATTCATTTCCTTTAATTTCGTATTTGTCGAATTTGATATCCAAGTGATATTCGGTATTTGGTTGAGCATTCTCATGGCTTACATATTGATTTTTATCTGTGTCAAAATAAAAAGAAATATGATGGCCGTTGTTATTACTCAGATTTACTTCTGCATTATCGATAAAATCATATTCAAGATGATCTCTGTAAAAACCTTTGGTCATACTGATTTTTAAGTAAGATTCCTTACTGTCAGTACTGATACATCCTTCGACTACAGGGGTAGGAGGCATTTCTTTCAAATCGATATTGGCTTCTTTTTCACATGATGTAAATAAGAACAGGAATATGATGATGAATATATATTTTTCCATTTTTTTTAAAATTTAAAGTTATAAGTGACTGACGGAACCCATCTGAAAAGAGTAATTTGTGTGGGTTTAAGACTGAGACTTGTATTATTGTAGGATTCTTGTGAAAAATATATCAGGTACGGATTCATATGCCCGTAAACATTATATACACTGAAATTCCAATTGGAGCGAAATTTCTTATCAGGTTTATTATACAAGGTAATCGATATGTCCATACGGTGATAATCGGGCATTCGCCCCCCGTTACGTTCGGTAAAATACGGATATTCTCTTCCGTTGTATTGATAAAATCCGGCCGGAAAAGTAACGGCATTTCCGGTATAATATACCCAAACGGCTCCTAAGTGGGTTCGTTCTGAAAGTTTATAATTGGCTACAATAGATGCATCGTGTATGCGGTCTTGGGTAGCGGAGAACCAATTGCCGTGATTGATTTTATCAAATTGTTTAAGTGATCGGGATAAGGTGTAAGAAATCCAACCGGTAAATTTTCCTGTTTTTTTTCGAAGCAGTAATTCTAATCCGTATGCTTTAGCTTTTCCGTATATTAAATCTTTTTCTATTTCCGGATTCAAGGTAACTCGAGCACCTGTCCGGTAGTCTACTACATTTTGTATGTTACGGTAATAAATTTCCGCAGAAAATTCATAAAGTCCGTCTTTCAGATTTTTAAAATAACCGGCGCTTTCTTGATAGGAAGTTTGGGCAGGAATATTCAGCCCGCTGGGCATCCATACGTCTGTGGGATTGGAAGAAGAGGAATTACTCATCAAATGCAAAAATTGATGGGTTTTGGCAAAAGCAAATTTAAAAGAACTGTTTTGATTTAACATATAACTCAGACTGATGCGGGGTGAAATTTTATTAAATGTTTTTAGGGCTTCCCAACGTTTGAATTCTTTTTTTAAAATTACGGCACCGTCTTTATTGTATTGGGTAAACTCGCTGCCGCCCAAATGAATAAAATTGGTAAAACGCAATCCGTAGTATATTTTTAGTTTTTGGCTTATTTCTTGTTCATTGGAAATGTAAGCGGCATTTTCAAAAACATAGCGGTTGCTCAAATTGAGTTTTTCCAATTCTTCGTTGCGTTCACTACTTTCAAAAGTGCTGGGTTTTAATGTGTGATGGATAATTTCCAGTCCGAAATTCATCTTATTTTTGTCATTTAGGTAATAATTGAAGTCGTTTTTAAAACTGATATCTTCAATACCCGCCCCTAAATCGAAGAAAAATGTGGTATATCCTTTTTCCTCCATCCGGATGCGGTAGTTATAATCACTGTAAATAATAGTAGTGTTTGAAAATAGTCGACTGTTAAAAATATGATTATAACGCAAACTGGTAGAGGTATTTCCCCATGAAAATGAAGCTTCTGAACTGGTTTCATCGTCATCATCTCTATAACCGAAGATGTCACGTCCGAAATATCCCGATAGGAACAAGCGGTTTTTATCGTTGAATTTCCAATTGGCTTTTAAATTCAAATCATAGAAATAAAATTTGGTATTATCGATATCTTTGTCGTGGGTAACGGCTTTGGTGATGAGGTCTACGTATGTTCTACGTCCTGAAATGATAAAGGAGCCTTTATCTTTGACAATGGGGGCTTCGAGGGTTAAACGGGAAGATATCAGCCCAATCCCTCCTTGGGCATGAAATTGTTGGTTGTTGCCTTCTTTCATTTTTATTTCCAATACCGATGACAAACGGCTTCCGTAGCGGGCGGGTATATGTCCTTTATACAGTTTGGCATCGCGAAGAGCATCGGAATTAAATACGGAAAAAAATCCCAATACATGGGAAGCATTGTATACGGGGGCTCCGTCCAATAGAATTAGATTTTCATCGATATTTCCACCGCGAACATAAAAGCCTGCTTGCCCTTCACCGGCAGGTTTTACACCGGGAAGTAATTGTATGGTTTTTAAAATATCCTTTTCTCCCAGCAAAACAGGCAGGTTTTCAATGGCTTTGACTTGAATCCTGTGGGTGCCTAAAACAGTAGAACGGATGTTTCGTTTCTTGTTTTTACCGGTAATAACTACTTCTTCCAAATTTTCTTGAGTAGGGGAAAGTTTGATGTCAATTGTAAGATTTGTATGTAAATCTATTTTTTTTGTCAGGGATTGGTAACCGATAAAATCATAAACGATTTCATACTTACCTTTGGGAAGGCTAAGTGAATAAAATCCGTAGTAGTTGCTTACTGTTCCTTTTTCGGGATTTGTTTTTAGGTAAATATTTACTCCCATTAAATCTTCACCGGTTTGAGCGTCGGTAATACTTCCGCTGACGGTGTATTTTTCTTGGGCATAGGTTTGCGTTAAGGCAAAAAAAAGGGAGATAAAAAAACTGGATTTGAAGGATATCATATATGTTTTTGATAATGAAACGATTGATAGCTAGTTATATTGTCCGGTATAATAGAGTGGGGTATTTATTATCCGCTGATTTTTTTTGTTATAATATGCTTTCTTATATAACAAGCTCAATCCGTTTTTCCCTTATGCTTGGTGAAAATGTTTTTTTAAAGCCAATCTAACGCTCCCTGTTTCCAATAATAAATCACGGGCTTGTTCATAGCCTAATCCGGTTTCATACATGATCATTTTAGTGCCGCGATCGACCAATTTGGCATTGGTAAGTTGCATGTCTACCATTTTATTGCCTTTAACTCTGCCGAGTTGTATTAAAGTTGAAGTTGAAATCATATTCAAAACCAATTTTTGAGCCGTTCCGGCTTTCATACGGCTGCTGCCGGTGACAAATTCAGGACCTACAACTACTGTTACGGGAAATTCGGCTGCTTTTTCCAACGGACTACCGGGATTCATTGTGATACATCCGGTAACGGCCCCTTTATCACGAGCCTTTTTGACGGTACTCACTACATAAGGAGTGGTTCCCGAAGCGGCAATCCCTATCAAAACATCTCTAGTCGCTGCAAATCCGTTGTCTAACAAATCTTGCCAGCCTTGGGAAGTACTGTCTTCTGCTTCTTCCACAGCTTTGCGAATGGCAATATCACCTCCGGCAATCAGTCCGGTAACCAAATCGTCTTCCACTCCAAAAGTAGGCGGACATTCGGAAGCATCGAGTATGCCTAATCGTCCGCTGGTACCGGCGCCTATGTAAAACAAACGCCCGCCTTTTTGGAGCCGTTCTACTACTTGGCTAACCAATTTTTCTATTTGGGGAATGGCTTTTTCTACTGCCAAAGGAACTTTTTTATCTTCGTTGTTGATATTGACCAACAAATCGTGTATTGACATTTTTTCTAAATTGTCGTACAAGGAATCTTTTTCGGTTATTTTTTCAAAATCGGACATGTTTTTATTTCGTTTTTTAATTTGATTATTATTCAGTATAAATGTCTTGTTTTGGCATGATTTTTAACAAAAATCCCGCCAAAACAGAGATGGTGTAACGATAAACCATTTACAAACAGGTCGCCCCTACGGGGCTCAACGGTTGATTTTATTTTTTACTTTTACAAACAGGTCGCCCCTACGGGGCTCAGCGGTTGATTTTATTTTTTTACGTCTATAAACAGGTTGCTTCCCGAAAAAACGGGACAGGATCTACGGGGCTCAATAGTTGATGAACTATTTAAAATTTTATCTCATAAAAATACTAAATTTTTGAAAGTAATTTTTAAAAGTTTTTCCGGGGCGTTTTTCTAAGGCTTGCGGGATGCGTTTATAAAATCCGAAATGTGCTTTAACGATAGCCCAAGTATGTTTCGGTTTCCCTTGAAACAGAAAGACTGTTCCCGCCAGGCCGTCTAGTAATAGACGAATGAAAATGACCGGAAAAATTAAGGAAGCCGGTAAATTTTTGAGCAACATCAACAAATTGTTTCTAAAATTCAGATAGGTTTTAAACGGATTTTGGTTATTTAAGCTGGCACCCCCCAGATGATACACTGTACTATCCGGAATATATACGGCTTTCAAATTTTGATGATGTGCTC
>Ga0256843_1002957_pt1 | contig 12099 bp, 13 predicted proteins | sample AlvinellametaG_FD_191572 | JGI IMG/M metagenome (GOLD analysis project Ga0256843, IMG submission 191572) | Pompeii worm associated microbial communities from hydrothermal vent at the East Pacific Rise, Pacific Ocean - Alvinella | ecosystem: Host-associated > Annelida > Integument > Unclassified ... | reverse complement strand
AGTATCTCGCAGATGATAGACTCACATCTGTTGGATTTGAGAAACTCTACAATGTAAGTAACCCTATCAAGTGGGTAGATGATTTTGCAAAATTCAACGATCAAAAGACAAACTTCTTTGAGGGAACCGTAACAAACTACTCAAAAGGCTCTCTCTCTTTTGATGATGATTTCTAGTTAAATTATGATAAAATATGTCCATTATCACATAAAATGGACATATTATGAAAAAGATTCTCTCTCTTGATTTAGGTATAACTTCCATAGGTTACTCAGTTATAATCGAAGAAGAAATACAAAGATATTCACTTCTTGACTATGGAGTGAGTATGTTTGATAAGCCAACTGATAAAGATGGAAACTCCAAAAAACTTCTTCATTCACAAGCAATTTCTGCAAAAAAACTTCATCAGTTACGTAAAGAACGAAAAAAGAACTTAGCCAAACTCTTTGAAAAGTATAATTTAGCTTCTGCTGCTAAACTCTTGGGTCAAGAGAAGAAAAATATCTATATTCATAAGTGGCAATTACGTGCTAAAAAAGTTTTTGAAGAGAAACTCTCTGTTGAAGAGATTTTTACAATTTTTTATCATATTGCAAAACACAGAGGCTATAAGTCTCTTGATAGTGGTGATTTGTTAGAAGAGTTGTGTGTTGATCTTGGTATTGAACTCGAACAAAAAAAAGAGAAAAAAGATGATGAAAAAGGAAAAATCAAACAAGCGCTTAATAATATAGAGTCTCTACGTCAAGAATATCCAGAGAAGACAGTTGCACAGATTATCTATGATGTAGAGTTGCAAAAAGAGCAACCTGTTTTTAGAAATCATGACAACTATAATTATATGATTCGCAGAGAGCATATCAATGATGAAATAGTGACTATCATTAGTAAACAAAAAGAGTTTGGGAACTTTGAAAATATAGATAGTGAGGCTTTTATTGCTGATCTTATAGCTGTTATAGATGATCAAAAAGAATCTACAAATGATATGTCTCTTTTTGGGAAATGTGAATATTATCCGAAAGAGTATGTCGCACACCAATACTCTCTTTTAAGTGACATCTTTAAAATGTATCAAGCTGTTGCCAATATTACTTTTAATAAAGAAAAAATCAAAATTAGTAAAGAACAAATTAGGCTAATAGCTGAGGATTTTTTGAATAAAATCAAAAAAGGTAAGAGTGTTAAGGAGTTAAAATATAAAGATGTGCGTAAGGTTTTAAACTTAGATGATAGTATAAAGATTTTCAATAAAGAGGATAGTTACCAGCGAGCAGGTAAAAAAGTAGAGAATACAATTACAAAATTTCATTTTGTAGATACACTCTTCAAGATAGATAAATCCTTTATAGAGGATATTTTTAGTGCTGATGAGAGTTATGCACTGATGCGTGAGATTTTTGATGTGATCCATAAAGAAAAATCACCTAAGCGCATTTATGAACAGCTTAAAGACAAAGTAAGCAGTGAAGCTGTTATTATTGACCTTATTCGTTATAAAAAAGGTTCATCGCTTAATATTTCTTCGTATGCCATGATGAAGTTTCTTCCTTATTTTGAAGAGGGAATGACACTTGATGCTATTAAAGAAAAATTAAATCTTAATAGAAAAGAGGATTATAGTGAGTATAAAAAAGGGATAAAATATCTTCATATTAGCACCTATGAAAAAGATGATAGTTTAGAGATAAATAACCATCCTGTAAAGTATGTTGTAAGTGCAGCACTAAGAGTAGTAAAGCATCTTCATGCAAAGCATGGCGCTTTTGATGAGATAAAAGTTGAAAGTACGCGTGAGCTCAGTTTAAATGACAAAGTAAAAAAAGAGATAGAAAAGGTAAATAAAGAACGAGAAAAAGAGATAGAAAAGATAGTTTCAGACAAAGAATATCAAACAATTGCGCAAGATTATGGAAAAAATATTCATAAATATGCGCGTAAAATTTTAATGTGGGAAGCACAAGAGAGATTTGATATTTATAGCGGTCAAAGTATAGGGCTTGATGATATTTTTAGTAATCGAGTAGATATAGACCATATTATACCTCAAAGTCTAGGTGGACTCTATGTGCAACATAATTTAGTACTTGTTCATCGTGATGAGAACCTGCAAAAGTCAAATCAGCTCCCAATGAACTACATAGAGGACAAAGAAGCGTATATTAATCGTGTTGAGCATCTTTTTAGTGAGCATAAAATTAACTGGAAAAAGCGTAAAAATCTTTTAGCAACAAATCTTGATGAAATTTATAAAGATACTTTTGAATCAAAAGACCTGCGAGCAACAAGTTATATAGAAGCACTTACTGCAAATATACTAAAACGATACTATCCATTTACAGATGAGAAAAAATCAGCGGATGGCTCTGCTGTAAGACATGTACAAGGAAGAGCTACTTCAAATATACGAAAAGTATTGGATGTAAAAACAAAAAGTAGGGAGAGTAATATACACCACGCTGTAGATGCTCTACTTATCGGTGTAACCAATCACTCATGGTTGCAAAAACTTTCCAATACTTTTAGAGAAAATTTTGGCAAGATTGATGATGAAGCAAGACAAAACATTAAAAAGACACTCCCTTACATAGATGGAGTAGAAGTAAAAGATATAGTCAAAGAGATAGAACAAAACTATAACAGTTTAGGAGAGGACTCTATCTTTTACAAAGATATATGGGGTAGGGTAAAGACAGTTAGTTTTTGGGTGTCCAAAAAGCCGATGAGTTCTAAAGCACATAAAGATACCATATATGCGGACAAAGGAGATGGTATTTTTACTGTGCGTGAGAGTATCATTGCAAAATTTATAAATTTAAAAATTACACCAACAACATCTCCTGAAGATTTTATGAAAAAATTTCATAAAGAGATTTTAGAGAAAATGTACCTTTATAAAACCAATCCAAATGATGTGATTTGTAAAATAGTAGAACAAAGAGCTGAAGAAATAAAAGAGCTGTTGTGGAGTTTTGAGTTTTTAGATGCAAAAAATAAAGAGGAGATGCAAGAGGCAAAAGCAAAATTGGAGAACTTAGTGCATCGAGAACTTTTTGATAACAATGGTAATGTTATACGAAAAGTAAAGTTTTATCAGACTAATTTAACAGGTTTTAAAGTGCGTGGAGGATTAGCAACAAAAGAGAAGACTTTTATAGGTTTTAGGGCTATTAAAAAGGGTGAGAAACTCGAATATGAGCGTATCGATGTGAGTAACTTTGAGAAGATTAAAAAAAGCAATGACGGAAGTTTTAAGGTTTATAAGAATGATATTGTTTTTTTTATTTTTGATGAAGAGAATTTTAAAGGTGGAAAAATTGTAAGCTTTTTAGAGGATAAAACTATTGCTTCGTTTTCAAATCCTCGATTTCCAGCAGCAATTAAATTTCAACCAGATAGTTTTTGTATTATAGGTAAAGATTCTAATGGAAAACCAAAAAAAAGTAGTTCGAAGCAATATAAGTTAGGAAAAGCAAAAGGTATAATAAAACTCAAAATTGATATTTTAGGAAATATAGAATCTTATCAAGTTTTAGGTAATGCTAAGAGCAAGTTATTAGATGAGATAAAGAGTATAGTGAGTCACTAATGGGCTTTAAGATTGTACATCTCACGCGTCCTTGTAAAATAAGTATACAAGCAACCAATATGCTACTTCATTTTTATGATGATGAAAGTGAAGTCAAAGTAACACTGAGGGATGTTGACTTTATACTCTTTGATAATACACAGTTTACTATAACGGGTAAAACACTTCAGCTGTTAGCAAAGCATAATATTGCTACACTCTTTATTGATGAAACTTTCCATCCTAGCGCTATTTTAACACCCTACCATCAGCACTCTACAATGAGTGAAGTAGCATATGCTCAAGTAAATTTACCATATGAGTTCAAAAGTAATGTATGGCGACAGATTGTTGTAGCTAAAATTACAAACCAGGCAGATGTTTTAAGTTTTTTAAAGATTGAAGGGAGTGAACAACTACAAGAGTTTGTTTTAAAAGTGGAATCATATGATGCAAATCAAGATGAAGCTCAAGCTGCAAGGCTTTACTGGAAAGCACTTTTTCGGATGCAGACTTTTCGTCGTGAGCAGGGAAGTGAAGATATTGTTAATGTAATGTTGAACTATATTTACTCTATCATACGGGCATGTGTAGCACGAGAGGTAAGTGCTAGTGGAATGTTACCTGTATTTGGCATCTGGCATAAAAATAGATATAACGCTTTTGCATTAGTAGATGATTTGATGGAGCCTTTTCGTCCTGTATGCGATTTGTATGTAAAACTTCTGCTCAATAATAAGTATTATGGCGCAAATAATCTCACTATTAATATTAAACGGGATTTGGTAGGAGTTTTGAATAGTGAATGTATTATTATAAATGGTGGAGTTTCAACACTTATAACTGCTATTGGGCTATTTGTTAGAGAGTATAAAAAAGCGATGATGCAAGGGGATGTAAAGTGTTTAGTATTTCCAAGTATAAATCATACAAAGTTTAGAGATGAGTTCTTTTAGAATTATGTGGCTTATGATAATGTTTGATCTACCGACGACTACGAAAAAAGATAGAAAACGTTACCAATGGTTTCATAAAGAGTTGGAAAAAGAGGGCTATATGATGTTGCAGTACTCTGTATACGGTAAAATCTTTTCTTCTTCTGACTCAGCTAGTCATGGAAAAAAGCGGATTAAAGAGTTTGTAGAGAGAAATATAAAGCATGGAAATATACGAATGTTACTTTTTACAGATAAGCAGTTCTCAAATATGGAAATTATTATAGGTGAAGAGAGTACTGAAGAGGAAAATGAGCCAAAGCAGTTACTACTGTTTTGAAAAATGGAGTATAGCCAAAGCTATACTCTAAAGTCAGTCGCTAAAAAAGCGACCTGTAGTTTAATACCCCTATTAAACTTGTGTGTCATACAACGTGAACATTCTATCTAAAATCATATAAAAATGCAAAATATGTGTAAAATTAGTACTTTTTTTAAATATTTATCGGTTTTAATACCCCTACAAACTCGTGTGTGATACAATTTCTCTTCTTTTTGGTACATATAAAAATGAGTTTTAATACCCCTACAAACTCGTGTGTGATACAATCCAACTGGTCTAACACACTTTGAGTCTCAAGTTTTAATACCCCTACAAACTCGTGTGTGATACAATACAGCCCAGCTATCATAATTAAAGCAGGTTGTTTTAATACCCCTACAAACTCGTGTGTGATACAATAACTGAACATTTTAAACTATTTGAATATCTGTTTTAATACCCCTACAAACTCGTGTGTGATACAATATTACTAGACACGATAGAAGACGTTACTATGTTTTAATACCCCTACAAACTCGTGTGTGATACAATCATCAAATAAAAGCTATGAAGCTGAAGATAGTTTTAATACCCCTACAAACTCGTGTGTGATACAATAAAACATCAAAAAGCACAACACGGTTACAAGTTTTAATACCCCTACAAACTCGTGTGTGATACAATTATTTTTTATCAAATCCACAAGCACCATTTGTTTTAATACCCCTACAAACTCGTGTGTGATACAATACTGGGGACACACTATCAACTTTAAAGCTCGTTTTAATACCCCTACAAACTCGTGTGTGATACAATATATAGTGATTTATATAGATTTTCCCATCTGTTTTAATACCCCTACAAACTCGTGTGTGATACAATAATAGTTATAGTAGATATTAAAGAACGCGTGTTTTAATACCCCTACAAACTCGTGTGTGATACAATGTAACGAAAACGACTACGAACAAATCATAAGTTTTAATACCCCTACAAACTCGTGTGTGATACAATTTTCTCCAAAAATTAATTCTTCAAATACTAGTTTTAATACCCCTACAAACTCGTGTGTGATACAATAAGGTATCGAGAGTTAAGTCACCAGCTACTGTTTTAATACCCCTACAAACTCGTGTGTGATACAATGATAACAAAATCAACAACAAGACCAACAGAGTTTTAATACCCCTACAAACTCGTGTGTGATACAATCATATCATCGAGATATTTCGGCAAAGTGTTGTTTTAATACCCCTACAAACTCGTGTGTGATACAATTATTTTTCAGTGGAAAAGATATACAAGGATGTTTTAATACCCCTACAAACTCGTGTGTGATACAATTTATTCGCTTTCCAATAGAAGTACCACCCAGTTTTAATACCCCTACAAACTCGTGTGTGATACAATGAGACCATTCAGACCAATCTGTAGTCTCTCGTTTTAATACCCCTACAAACTCGTGTGTGATACAATAAGTCTTCATGCAGTTTATGTTATGAGCAAGTTTTAATACCCCTACAAACTCGTGTGTGATACAATAGACACAGCCAAACTTGTATCTGGCATGGCGTTTTAATACCCCTACAAACTCGTGTGTGATACAATTGCTTTTCGATATTTCACTACTCACAATTTGTTTTAATACCCCTACAAACTCGTGTGTGATACAATAAGAGTTAGCAATACAATTAATTAATCAAAGTTTTAATACCCCTACAAACTCGTGTGTGATACAATTATACAGACAGTAGTTGGACTATTGACGCAGTTTTAATACCCCTACAAACTCGTGTGTGATACAATTTCTTTTGTTTAGTTCTTTACGATAGATTTGTTTTAATACCCCTACAAACTCGTGTGTGATACAATGCAAATGAGATATTTAAGATTATTCCAGCTGTTTTAATACCCCTACAAACTCGTGTGTGATACAATAAGGTATCGAGAGTTAAGTCACCAGCTACTGTTTTAATACCCCTACAAACTCGTGTGTGATACAATGATAACAAAATCAACAACAAGACCAACAGAGTTTTAATACCCCTACAAACTCGTGTGTGATACAATCATATCATCGAGATATTTCGGCAAAGTGTTGTTTTAATACCCCTACAAACTCGTGTGTGATACAATAGTTATACCATTGTGCGGAGAAGAATGCCAGTTTTAATACCCCTACAAACTCGTGTGTGATACAATTATTTTTCAGTGGAAAAGATATACAAGGATGTTTTAATACCCCTACAAACTCGTGTGTGATACAATTTATTCGCTTTCCAATAGAAGTACCACCCAGTTTTAATACCCCTACAAACTCGTGTGTGATACAATAGATACTTTGAAGTTACGTTTTGCGGGTGTGTTTTAATACCCCTACAAACTCGTGTGCTGAATAGGCTTATGGAATATCTCTCAATAAACTTTATGTTATAATTATAATTATGATGAAAACACAAAAAGAGATTATAGATTTTTTACAAGAGCATAAAGATTTTTTACAAAAAAAATATATGATAGAGAGGATTGCTCTTTTTGGTTCTTTTGCTCGTAATGAACAGCATGATGGTAGTGATGTTGATTTGTTGATAGAGTTGAAAAGTGATGTTAGTAATATTCATGATTTAAAAGAGGATTTGCGTGAATATCTTACAAACTCATTTGAACGTAGTGTTGATTTGGCACGTAAAAAATATTTAAAACCATATGCAAAAGAACAAATATTAAAAGATTTACTTTATGTCTGATCATACTCTTTTGCATCTAAACTCCCTTATAGAAGCAATTGAAAAAATAGAAATTTATACAGCTGAATTTACTAATAGTGATGATTTTTATCATGAAGCAAAGAGTTTTGATGCATCTATGATGCAGTTTGTTGTTATAGGTGAAGTTGTTTCAAGACTTGATGAGAGATATAAGCAAGAACACCAGAGTATTCCATGGAAAAAAATTAAAGGTTTTCGAAATATAATTGCACATGATTATTTTGGAATAGATGCTGATGAAATTTGGGATATAATAAAAAATAAACTTTTACCATTAAAAGATGAAATATATAGCTTAAAAAGTGAATTTAATTAATGTCAAATCATACTCTCTGCTCACTTCTTTTTGAAACTACTCCTGATTATGAACAAAATCTCCAAACACTTTTAGCGCTTGTTAGCCAATGTGATGAAAACTCTCTTATCGTTGCACCTGAAGTCTGTTTGACAAGTTATGACTATGAAAATATGGAGGCGATGTTAGCCTTTGCTCCTCATGCTATAGAGGCACTTAAAACTGCTTCACACAATAAAATTATCATACTAACAATGTTAGAGAGACGTGATGGCAAAGTCTATAACTTTGCAAAAGTTTTTCACAATGGCGAGGTGGTTTATGAGCGTGCCAAGGCAAAACTCTTTCGTTTTGGTGATGAGCATAAGTATATGCAAGAGGGGAGTGTTGAAGATTTTAAGGTAGTTGAAGTTGATGGCATCAAAATAGCGGTTTTTATCTGTTTTGAGCTTCGCTTTAAAGAGTTGTGGTGTAAAAGTGAGGGAGCAGATGTTATAGCTGTACCATCATGGTGGGGAGTTTTAAGAACTGAACACTTTAAGATCTTCACACAGGCTCTTGCACTAACAAACCAGTGTTATGTAGTAGCAAGTGATAGTAAAAATGAGGATTGTACAGCGCAGAGTGGTATAATTACACCACAAGGTGAGGCATTTCGCAATGGGAATAAGCCTTGCTTAAGTAAAGAGTACAGTAAAAAAGAGATAAGCCTTATGAGGCGATATATGGATATAGGTATTGGATAGAATAACAGCAACAAAGACAGCGAGACTTGCGCAGGAGTGTGATACGAGATTTAAACTGAGCCCAGAGGTGAAAAATGCTATAGCTTCTACAAACAGAGAGGCTTTTGTACCGGCAGGATTTAGACACAACGCTTATAAATTAGATGCACTTCCAATTGGTGCGGCACAATATATAAGCTCCCCATTAACGGTGGCAAAAATGACAGAGTATTTACAACCCCAGCGTGCCGACAGAGTCTTAGAGGTTGGTTGTGGCAGTGGCTATCAAGCAGCGGTACTTTCACATCTCTTTCGAGGTGTCTTTACGATTGAGCGCATTGAGTCTTTAATGATGGAGGCTAAAAAGCGTTTTCGTGCTTTAGGGATTAACAACATTCACACACGAACAGATGATGGTCAAAATGGCTGGATTCAGTATGCTCCCTATGATAGAATCCTCTTCTCAGCAACGGCAAAAGCTGTTCCTGCAAAACTGTTTGAGCAGTTGAGTGATGGTGGAATTTTAGTTGCACCGATACAAAAAGGGAATAAGCAGGTGATCACTCGTTTTAGAAAAAATGGCTCTCGCATTGAGTCTGAAGAGCTTGAGTCGTGTGACTTTGTCCCTATTTTAGATGGTGTACAGAAATGAAAAAGTTTTTTGTAGGAGTTTTGTTTGTTCTAACTTCTACACTCCTCTTTAGCGCATCACTGGAGTATAAAGAGGCCTATAAAAAGTATGCTGTTGCAGATTATGAGGAGGCTTTTAAGGCTTTTCATACACTCGCATACACAAACAATGATCCCGATGCTGCATATATGTTGGCTTTTATGTATGAGCATGGTGTAGGGGTAGAGGAGAGTGAAGAGCTTGCTAAAAAGTGGTATAAGATAGCATCGCTCAACTACTTCAACCACTCACAGCATCGTGTTGCAAAAGAGGTTGATATCGTCAATGACAAGCTCTATAAGACACTCCAAGAGATTGATGACAAAGATACCAAAAGAACCATCTATCAGTATGTTCACTCCATCTTTAATATGAAAGCCTATGACAGCAATTATCTTCTACCAATTAGTAGTCGTTTAAATGGTGATTATGATATGGCAGGGCGCAGAGATACCAAGCCGACAGAAGTTGAGTTTCAAATCAGTATAAAGTATGACTTCTTACCAAATCTTTTAGGGCTTGATGAGGTCTATACCTTTGCCTATACGCAGCACTCCTTTTGGCAGTACTATGTTGGAGATGCCTACTTTAGAGAGAGTAACTACAACCCTAAGTTTTTTGTAACAGTTCCAACAAAGGAGAAGTACCTTAAAGCGATTCGTTTCTCGGTTGAGCATCAATCCAATGGACTGGGGCTTCCCTATGAGCGTTCATGGAACTTTGTGACACTGAGTACATTCTTTCAGTATAAGTTGCTCTTTACAGAGTTTCAAGCTTGGTACAGAACTCCTGATAACAGAGACTACAATCCAGATCTCTTAGACTACTTGGGGTATGGACATATTCGATTTAGAATCCCCTATAAAAAGAGTCTTACTTCCATTCTTATAAGAAATACCTTTGATGGTAGAGGTGCTGTAGATGCAACCTCCTCTTACCCGATTGCAGGAGATGGACTCTTTTTGTTTGTTAAGGCTTTTGCCGGTTATGGTGAGAGTCTTATCGACTACAATCACTATGTTGAAAAAGTAGGTATCGGAGTATCTTTATCGAGATAGAAACTATTTTATAGTAAAATATTTATAAAGTATCAAAAAGGATAAGTGGCGTGGAAGAGATTTATGGCATCAAATATACAAGACCTCAGGTAGTTTTACTGCAAGATACAGGTATCGGCGTGGCAGAGACTGCTGCACGTACCTGTTATGACAGTTTTTCTAACAGTGAAAACGAAGTTATAAAAGATCTTGAGTGCAGACTTCCTGATGAGTCTATGTGTCAAGAGCTCAACTCCATCGAGGAGTCAGCACTCTTGGATGATTTGGCATGGACCTACTTTCACCACTCTATCTTAGAGCATGCAAACTTGAGCTTTTTGATTCGTGGCACATCTCGTGGTGTTCTTCAAGAGCATGCCCGTCACCGTATTCAAGCTATTAGTGTTAGAAGTACGCGTTATACTATGAGTTCACTCATTAATGTCTATGTAGCAGCAAAGGTAACAGATAACAGAGAGTTTTTTATACAAACTGTTCTTGGGTTTGATATGTTTGTTACAGTAGATGAAGCCTATAACAGAGTTGAGATTTCAGGGATGTATGAGAAGCTCGATTTTCAATACAGTCGTGTTGAAGATTTCTACTCTTTAGCTGTAGCAAAGAGCTCTTTGGGCTTTTTAGAGGAGTTTAAAGATGATACGGAAGCTCTCTATGCAGCTTTACAAAAGGGTAAGAAGAAACGTAATGTCGGCGATGCATTTAAGCATATCATTACAGATAATGTCAAAGTAGATATGGTAGTAACATTTAATCTTCGAAGTTTAAAAAACTACTTTACACTTCGTGAGAGTGGTGCTGCATATTTTCAGATTCGATGGTTGGCTCAAGAGATGATGAAGGTGACACCAAAAAAATATCTTGACTTAATAGTGAAGAAAAAATAGGAAAATCCAATGATAAAATTTTTAACCTTGCTCTTTTTTGCAGCGCTGACATTTAGCGGCTGTACAAAGATAAAAGTAACTCCTGTTATATGTGAAGAGTTAGCGAGTGAACCAGGAGCTGTAATTCCTGATGAGTGTAGAGAGTATGATGAAGCAGCAGCTACAAAAGCTTTTAATAAAGTTGTTGATGAGAAGAAAGTTTCAGACAAAGATTTAGAGTTTAGCAGAGAAAAGTAGTATAATTCGAAAAATTTTAATAAGGAAATAGATATGGCAAGAAGTGAAGTTTGTGAACTGTGTGGAAGTAGTGAAGATGTAACAGTGATGGAGTTACCTGTTAGTGATGGAAGCCAAGAGCAGAGTATTTATCTTTGTGCTAACTGTAAAGCACAGATTGAGAGTGGTGAGTTGGATGAGACACACTTTAACTGCTTAAATGATGCGATGTGGTCAGAGGTTCCTGCTGTAAAGGTAATGTCATATATCTTATGGAACAAACTTGGTCGTCAAGATATGGTTGAGATGATGTACCTTGAAGAGGATGAGCTAAAACTTGCAGAGCAGGCAATCAGTGCCGAGGCTAACAAGTTAGTATATAAAGATGCAAACGGAGTTGAGCTTAAAGCGGGTGACTCTATCGTAATTTTAAAAGATTTAGAGGTTAAAGGTGCCGGATTTACTGCAAAACGTGGTACAACAGTAACACGCATTGCACTTGCTCCAAATGATGAGACACATGTTGAGGGTCGTGTAAACGGTACAAAAATCTTCATTAAAACAGAGTTTGTAAAAAAAGCTTAAATCTTGAAACCTTATGAGAGATTTTATAAGATAGATAAGGATTTTAGAAATCCTTATGCCCGTGATCGTG
>Ga0256843_1002956_pt1 | contig 12100 bp, 11 predicted proteins | sample AlvinellametaG_FD_191572 | JGI IMG/M metagenome (GOLD analysis project Ga0256843, IMG submission 191572) | Pompeii worm associated microbial communities from hydrothermal vent at the East Pacific Rise, Pacific Ocean - Alvinella | ecosystem: Host-associated > Annelida > Integument > Unclassified ... | reverse complement strand
AGCCTCTTCGACTTTTTCGCCGTAATCCACGAAACCTCCCGGAAGTGCGTAACCAAGAGGAGGATTTTTTCTTTTGATAAGAACTATTCCTTCAAAATCGGGATTGAATATTTTTATAATACCATCTACCGTTAAAAAAGGGGTTGGTCTTACCCATTCAGGAATTCCCAGCTTTTTCGCTTCTTCGCAGAATTTCATTTTTTGTCCTTAATAATTACAATTTGATATTAATTCAACATTTTAAATTTATAAACTACAATCCCGCTTCTTTTAATGCTTCCGCCTGATAGTGCGCGATCAGAGGGTCAATTATTTCGTCAAATAGCCCTTCGTTCATTATCTGTTCGAGTCTGTAAAGAGTCAGACCTATGCGGTGGTCGGTTATCCTGTTTTGAGGATAGTTGTACGTTCTGATTCTTTCGCTTCTGTCGCCGCTTCCAACCTGAGCTTTTCTTGCTTCTCCTATTTTTTCGAGTCTTTCTCTTTCCATTTTTTCAAAAACCCTTGCTTTTAATATTTGAAGGGCTTTTTCTTTGTTTCTCTGCTGGCTTCTTTCATCCTGCATTGATACGGTGATTCCTGTCGGGATATGCGTCATCCTGACGGCACTTTCGGTTTTATTGACGTGCTGACCTCCCGCACCTCCGGCGCGCATCACTTCGATTTTAATGTCTTTTGGGTCAAGTTCGATGTCCACGTCGTCAACTTCTGGCATTACCGCAACCGTTACGGCTGAAGTATGGATTCTTCCCTGAGATTCGGTGGCTGGAATCCTTTGAACCCTGTGGGTTCCGCCTTCATATTTTAGTCTGCTGTATGCACCTTCACCTTTTATAAGCAAAATAACTTCTTTAAAACCGCCTATGTCGTTTTTGGATTCGCTTACGATTTCGACTTTCCAGCCTTTATTGTCGGCATATCTTAAATATGCCCTCATAAGGTCGCCCACAAACAGTGCCGCTTCGTCCCCTCCGGTACCGGCTCTTATTTCAAGGAATATGTTTTTATCGTCGTTCGGGTCTTTTGGAAGCAGAAGCAGCTTGATTTCTTCTTCCATTTTAGGAATTTTTTCTTCAAGTTCCTTTATTTCTTCTTTTGCGAGTTCCGCCATTTCCGGATCATCTAACATCATTTTGGCTTCTTCAAGATTGTTTAAAGCTTCTTCGTATTCTTTTGCTTTTTGAACGAGAGGTTCAAGCTGTCTGGCTTCACGTGAGAGTTTTGTCATTTTTTTAATATCCTGGGTTATTTCCGGAGAACTTAACTGATTATTGATATCATTGTATTTTTCGACGAAAGGTTTTAATTTTTCAAGTAGCATGTTTTATCCTTGATAGGTTTTATAAGGAGGGGAAAAGAAAAAAAATTAAGCTTTTTCTGCTTTTGGTTCGATTGATTTTACAAGATGATGTAATTTTGAAATTTTTCTTCTTGCAGTGTTTTTCTTTAAGATTCCTTTGTTGATGTAGCTTTGGAATTTTTTGTTTGCAACTTTCCAGTACTCAAGTGCTTTTTCATAATCACCGGCTTCTACCGCTTCTCTTACGTTTCTTGTGATTGTTTTGATTCTTGTTCTGTAGTATCTGTTTCTCTCAGTTCTTTTTTTAGTTTGTCTGATTCTTTTTTGAGCTGACTTTGTATTTGCCATTTAGTTCCTTTTTTTGAAGCGTATTTTATAAAAATTTGGTAAAATTTGCAAATCATTTTTTCATTTTTAAAAGGAAATAAAAAGGAGAGCGGATGAAATTATTCGGAACAGACGGAGTTCGTGGCAAAGCCGGGGAATTTATAACTCCTTTTTTGGCGTCTAAGCTTGCCATGGCTTTTGGGGAGACTATTCCTAAGCAGACGGGGAAAATTTTAGTGGGCAAAGATACGAGAAGAAGCGGTTACATGATAGAAAACGCGATAGTGAGCGGACTTACGGCGATAGGTTATGACGTTATTCAGATAGGTCCGATGCCTACACCTGCAATAGCTTTTTTGACTGAAGATATGAGATGTGACGGGGGGATAATGATAAGCGCATCTCACAATCCTTATTATGACAACGGAATAAAATTCTTTGACAGGGAAGGAAACAAACTCTCAGGCGAAACGGAACAAAATATAGAAAAAAGATATTTTGAAAACAATTTCGAATTTAAAACCGGAAAAGAGATAGGAAAAAGTAAAAGAATAGACGACGTGATAGGAAGATATATCGTTCATATCAAATCTTCTTTTCCGAAACATCTAAATCTTTCGGGGGTGCGCATCGTAATAGATACTGCAAACGGGGCGGCGTATAAAGTTGCTCCGACTATTTTCAGCGAGCTTGGAGCGGATGTGATTACCATAAACGACGAACCTGACGGATTTAATATAAATCAAAACGCTGGTGCTATGCATCCGGAAGTACTTGCTTCAAAAGTCAGGGAGTACAGGGCCGATATAGGATTTGCGCTTGACGGGGACGCTGACAGACTGGTCGTGGTTGACGAAAGAGGGGAAATCGTTGACGGCGATAAACTTATCGGGGCTTTGGCGTATTATCTGTATCAGAAAGGAAAGCTTAAAAACAACGGAATTGCCGTGACGGTTATGAGTAACGGGGCGCTGGAGAGTTTTCTTAAAAAATACGGTATAAAAGTTTACAGAAGTCCGGTGGGAGATAAACACGTATTGGAAGTTATGAAAAAACATTCACTTAACTTCGGCGGAGAACAGTCGGGGCATATTATATTCAGTGATTATGCAAAAACGGGTGATGGGCTTGTAAGCGCACTCCAGGCTGTGGCTTATATGCTTGAGAGCGGCAAAAAGGCAAGTGAGGCGTTTAACCTTTTTGAGCTTTACCCTCAGGTTCAGACAAACATCAACGTATCGGAAAAAATTCCTCTTGAAAAAATAGAAGGTGCGGATGAGATGTTAAAATCTGTCGAAAAAGAAGGATACAGACATCTTGTGAGATATTCGGGTACCGAAAATAAATTAAGACTGCTTGTAGAAGGAAAAGAGCATAAAAAAGCAAAAGAACTTTTGGACAAACTTACAAAATTTTTCAAACAAAAACTTTCATAGGAATAAATTTGAAAACGTTTTTGAAGTTTCTCCTTGCCTTTTTTGTTATATTTGTAATTGATCAGGCTATAAAATATGTCTTTTTACACGGGTTTGAGTGGAACAGCAGATGCATATCTCTTGTTTTGGCAATAAACAAAGGTGTTGCCTTTTCCATGTTCGAATTTTTGGGAAAATACCTAAAATATATTCAGCTTGCGCTTATTGCAGGGCTTTTTATTTTTTTCATTAAAGAAAAAATTTTTCAAAAACACCCCGTCATAACCGGAATCCTTTTTGCGGCGGCACTTTCAAATCTGTTTGACAGGTTTATAAGGGGCGGGGTTGTAGATTATGTTTACTGGCACTGCGGGTTTGACTTTGCCATATTCAATTTTGCCGACGTTTGTATAGATTTTGCCGTAATAGCCCTTGCTTATTTTTATTTTTTTGCTAAAATTTCAAACAAGGTCGCATAGCTCAGCTGGTAGAGCACTACCCCGACACGGTAGGGGTCGCTGGTTCGAGTCCAGCTGCGACCACCACTTCAAAAATGCTGCTCAAATTTGTTACGTATCGTAATATAAACCTTTAAAACTTGACATTAAATTGACATTAAAATAAAATTGAGATAGAATTCAAATAAAAAAGGAGAATGTTTTATTGAAACTGACTATACAAGGTTTAAAAACTGCTTTAAACGGAGTACTGCTTGATTGATGTTCTTCTAATTTCTACAAAAAATCAAAAGGAATTTAATGAGTGATATTATTGGTTATAGAATAGGTGATAATATTTTTGACCTTCAGACCATAGAAGCGAAAAATATTGACGTTTCAAATGCCACACCCATATATTTTGAGGACAGTGATGACGCACTTGAAATAATACGCCATTCGGCAGCCCATCTTATGGCACAGGCTATAAAAGAATTATATCCTGACGCAAAATTTTACGTAGGTCCGACAATCGAAAACGGATTTTACTACGACCTTAAAACAAGCGAGCCTATCAGCGATAAAGATTTAAAAAATATAGAAAAGAGAATGAAAGCGCTCGCAAAGAAAAAATACGATATAACAAGATACGAGATAAGTAAAGACGAGGCGATTGAAAAATTCAAAGACGACGAACTAAAACAGGAAGTATTAAAAATGATACCGGGAGATACGGTATCGATTTACAGACAGGGGGATTTTGAAGACCTCTGCCGCGGACCTCACGTACCAAACACAAAATATCTTCAAAACGTAAAACTTCAAAAAGTAGCGGGTGCTTATCTTGGGGGCGACAGCTCAAAAGAAATGCTTACGCGTATCTACGGAACGGCTTTTGCCACAAAAGACGCTCTGCAAAAATATCTTAAAATGCTTGAAGAAGCACAAAAAAGAGACCACAGAAAACTCGGAACCGAACTTGAGCTTTGGATGTTTGACGAAGAAATCGGTGCCGGAATGCCTATATGGCTTCCAAAAGGAGCACTTCTTAGAGGAAATCTCGAAAAACTTCTTTATTCCGCACATATCAGACGCGAGTACGATCCTGTAAGAGGTCCGGAACTTTTAAGAAGTCATATGTGGAAAATTTCGGGGCATTATTACAATTACAAAGAAAATATGTATTTTACGGAAATAGAACACGATGACCCTAACAAGCCTGCGGAAGAGTACGGTATCAAACCGATGAACTGTCTTGCACACGTTAAAATTTTCGCTCACAAAACACGAAGTTATAAAGAGCTTCCTCTTAGATTTTTCGAATTCGGAACGGTTCACAGACATGAAAAAAGCGGTGTACTTCACGGACTTTTAAGAGTCAGGGAATTCACTCAGGACGACGCTCATATTTTCTGCAGACCCGATCAGATAGAAGAAGAGGTTATTAAAGTACTTGATTTTGTGGATTCTATAATGCAGAGATTCGGATTTGAATATGAAATGGAAATTTCGACAAGACCCGAAAAATCTATAGGAAGTGACGAAATTTGGGAAAAAGCGACAGAAGCTCTTAAGGGAGCATTGAACAGAATAGGAAAAGAATACGGAATCGATGAGGGCGGAGGAGCGTTTTACGGTCCAAAAATCGATATCAAAATCACCGATGCAATAGGCAGAAAATGGCAGTGCGGAACCATTCAGGTGGATTTCAACCTGCCTGAGAGATTCGATATAAGTTATGTTGATGAAAACAACGAAAGAAAAAGACCTGTTATGATTCACAGGGCCATTATAGGAAGTTTCGAGAGATTTATAGCGATTCTTACCGAACATTATGCGGGAGAATTCCCGACGTTTATAGCTCCAATTAAAGCTATTTTCGTGCCTATTAACGAAAAACATATAGAATATGCAAAAGAAATTCAAAAAGAACTGCTTGAAAATGATCTGAAAACCGAAATATTTGCAAGCAACGATTCACTTAATAAAAGAATCAGAAACGCCGAAAAACAGAGAGTCGGCTATGTTGTTATAGTTGGTGATGAAGAGGTTGAAACCGGCACGGTTGCAATTAGAGACAGAAGAAAAAGAGAACAATACAAAATGACAAAAGGAGAGTTTGTGGAAATGATAAAAAAACTTTGCGAGGTTAAGCTATGAGTAAAAAAGAAGATAAAGTACTTTTAAACGAAGAAATTCTTGATTTTACTGATAGAGTGAGATTTGTTGACGGAGAAGGGGAACCAAAAATAGTTGATTCTCAAAAAGCACTTGAAATTGCTTATAACAAAGGTCTTGATTTGGTGCTTGTAGCGCCAAACGCCAATCCTCCTGTTGCAAAAGCTATGGATTACGGAAAATACAAATACGAACAGGAAAGAAAGAAAAAAGAAGCTAAGAAAAAACAGGTTAAAATTGAAGTAAAAGAGATCAAATTCACATCTAAAATTCAGGACAACGACATCAATTACAAAGTAAAACACGCAAGAGAATTCCTTGAAAAAGGAAAACACGTAAAACTCAGAGTTTTCTTAAGAGGTAGAGAACTTGCTACTCCTGAAAAAGGGTTTGAAGTAATCAACAGAGTATGGGATATGTTAAAAGACGTGGCTGAAAAACAGAACGAGCCTAAACTTGAAGGAAATTACATCAATCTTTTGGTAACGCCGCCTAAAAAGAAAAAGAAATAATTAAATAATAACTATTTCGTTTCTTTTTTCTTTTGCTTTATAAAGCGCTTTGTCTACTTCTATTAGGTCTTTTTCAGTAATTTTATCGCTACATTCTTTAATACCGAAACTTGCCGTTACTTTTATATTTTCAAAATCGTGATTTTCAATAATGTGTTTTATTTTTTTTATTATTTCAAACGCTTTTTTTGAATCGACATTTTTAAATAAAATAAGAAATTCCTCACCTCCCCATCTGAAAATCAAATCTTCTTTTCGTATGTGTTCTCTTATGATTTTAACGACTTCTTTTAATACCATGTCTCCTTTATCGTGTCCGTATATGTCATTTATTGCCTTAAAGTGGTCAATATCCATCATAACGACCGTGTGATAGCTTTGAGGAAGTGCATTGATTACCTCATAGAATTTTTTTCTGTTTAATGCGCCCGTTAAATAATCTTTGTAAAAATTTTCTTTAATGTTGATGTAATTTTTATAAAGAAATATCACGCCCGTAATCAGAATAATCAAAAACAAAATTAAAAACTCTATAAATACCGAATTTTGATTGATTTTTGCTTTTAAGATACCGAGCTTTTTTGCGTTTTCAAGGTTTGATTTGTATATGGACAGACTCACTTTGTTTATTAAGTTTGCAAATTTTACATGCAGTTTTTGATCATAATTATGTGTTTTAAGGATGAATTCAATAATCTTTTTTGCTTCTTTCGTTTCTTTTGCCTTGTAAGTATCGAGAAACGATTCTGATAGTTTAAGATAAAATTTCGATTTGTTGATGTCTTTGGTAAAAAATGCCAGGTCGAAAAAATAGAGGGATTTGGTAAGAAAGTGGTATGGTTGTGTTGTGATGTTGATATTGTTGGTTATATAATTTATGGCATTTGTTTTTTTTATTTCAATAAGAAATATAAGACATGTCAAAAAAAAGTAAATAAAAACGATTAAGGTTTTATTCAGTCGCATATTATTTTATTTATTAGAAAAATTTCTTTTACCGGGTTTTTGTTACGCGTGTAAATGATTTTTGCCGGTCCTTTGTCTTCAATTGGGATAGGTTTTCCGTCTTCCATAAAAGCAAATATAATGTTTTTTTTCTTTAATTCGTTTAATGTGAATGTGACTTTATAGTCATCATATGCGCAGACGGTTATTTTTTTTGAAAAAGGACAGTAAATATTTCTGATTTTGTCTAAAAAAACAAATGTGTATTTATGCCTTTCCTCATCAAAAGCGGATTTCGTAATTACGGTTTTGGAAAATTTTTTCAGCATACTCAAATTTACGTCTTTATAAATTCCGTTGACCACCTGAATTTGAAAACCGAAAAGCAATGACCCCAGAATTAATAAAACCGCTCCCTTTTTCATACTTTCTCCTTATTTATTAGCATTATTATACTGATTTTATGTAAAATTGGTGTCAAATGGAGAAAAAAAGTGAAAAAAAGAGGAAAAAAGAGGATTATTTGTTGATGTGTTGAATTGCTTTTTCTTTGAATTCTTTAAGTTTTTGAATAAGTTCTTCAAATAATCCTGCTGTTTTATGATGAGCTTTGATTTCTTTTTCAAGATGTTTGATTTCTTTTTCAAGCTCTTTGTATGTAGTTTTGCTCGTACTTGTATATCCTAAAAGGTCTGCAAGAATAAGTTGTTTTTTTGCTTCTTCAAGATAATTTAGAGCTTCTTTAGGGTCTTTTTTAACGATTTTGCTAGCTTCCGTTACTAAAGCCTGCGCTTTAATTAGCGGAATCGGAATAATAGTGTCAACTTCTACAAGAGTTGATAGAGCCATTGCAAGTACGTCTTTTGCTTCTTTTACTTTTCCTTCGTTTAGGTATTTAATCGCAAGATTAAGTGCCGCAGGATAAGTTGCCAATGGCAGATTTATTGTTTTGATAACGATTTCGTCTCTAAGTGCGTTTAAAATCTGTCTTGCTTCAGGCAGTTTGTTTTCCGCTACAAGAAGTTTTGCGCTTGCAACCATTTTTGCAATATCGTCGATTTTGCCCTGGAACTGATACGCTTCGATTTGAATATCTACAGGCAATAAATACGGTGGGTTCGGCGCGTTTAATACAAGTGCAAGCTGACCTACAGCATTTTTCAAAGCTTCTTTTGCTTTGTCGATTTTATTTCCGTTTAGATAAATCAAAGCATCCTGAGTATATTGAATAGCTCTTATAGCTTCTTTTACAAGCTGAGTGCTTTGAGCTTTTTGTTCAGCTTTAATAACGGCGTTTTTACTTACGCTGTTTGTTTTTGCATCTGCGGCAAATGTTCCGCTTACGAGTACCCCTGCTAAAACGATTGATGTCATGATTTTTTTCATGAGTCCCTCCTTAAGTTTTTTTATGTAGTAGAATTATACTACTTTAGTGTTGTAGTGTCAAGTTTTTTAAGTTAGGTATATTAATTTTTAATCATAATTTAATGTTTGATTTGTGATATAATTACGGCAAAAAAGGCTCTTAATGCAGGAAAAAATAAGAAACTTTTCAATTATCGCCCACATAGACCATGGTAAAAGTACGCTTGCCGACAGGCTTATAGAATTTTGCGGCGGAATTACGGAAAGAGAAAAAGAAGACCAGCTTCTTGATACGATGGATATCGAAAAAGAAAGAGGGATTACAATTAAAGCCCAAAGCGTGAGACTTGAATACAAAGGGCATATCTTAAATCTTATCGATACGCCGGGGCACGTCGATTTTTCACATGAAGTGAGTAAATCGTTAAAATCAAGCGAAGGCGCTCTTTTGGTGGTGGATGCAAGCCAGGGGGTTGAAGCCCAGACTCTTGCAAACGTTTATATGGCTGTTGAAAACGACCTTGAGATTATTCCTGTGATTAATAAAATAGACCTCCCAAGTGCCGAGCCTGAAAGAGTCGCCGAAGAGATTGAACAGACCATTGGAATTGACGCGAGCGAAGCCATAATGGTGAGCGCCAAAACGGGGCAGGGAATTGAAGAGCTTCTTGATGCCATCATAGAGAGAATACCGGCTCCTCAGGGAGATCCGAATGCTCCTACAAAAGCGCTGATTTACGACAGCTGGTTTGACAATTATCTTGGAGCGGTGTGTCTTGTCAGGGTATTTGACGGAAGTATAAAAAAAGGCGAAGAAGCGCTCGTAATGGGTACGGGTAAAAAACATAAGGTTTTAGACCTTTATTATCCGCATCCTCTAAGAAAACTGAAAACAGACGAAATCAAAACCGGAGAAATCGGCGTTGTGGTTATGGGACTCAAAAACGTAAGCGATATCAGGGTCGGCGATACCATAACTATGGCCAAAAATCCTGCAAGCGAGCCTGTTGAAGAGATGAAAGAGGCGAAAAGTTTCGTATTTGCGGGGATTTATCCGATTGATACGGATAAGTACGACGATTTAAGAGATGCGCTTGAAAAGCTTAAACTAAACGACGATTCCATTACTTTCGAGCCTGAAACTTCCCAGGCTCTGGGATTTGGATTTAGGGTAGGGTTTCTTGGAATGCTGCATATGGAAGTAATCAAAGAAAGGCTTGAAAGAGAGTTTGGGATAGAACTAATCGCCACGGCCCCGAGCGTTACATATAAAGTAAAACTGACAGACGGCAGCGAGATGGAAGTCAGCAATCCAAGTGAACTTCCGCCTCCGAATAAAATAGACAAAATTTACGAGCCGTACGTAAAGGCCACTATTTTAACTCCTAATGAATACGTGGGGAATCTGATTCAGTTTTTGAATGAAAAGCGTGGTATTCAGCTGAAAATGGAATACCTCTCTCCAGAGAGGGTACTTCTTGAATACGAACTGCCTTTGAATGAAATCGTAACCGACTTTTATGACAAACTGAAAACCCTTACAAAAGGTTATGCGAGTTTTGATTACGAACCGATAGGCTATAAAGAGGGCGATCTTGTCAAGATGGACATCAGGGTTGCGGGTGAGCCTGTTGATGCTCTAAGCATTATAGTTCCCCGTGATAAAGCCGAGAAAAAAGGTAGAGAACTTATTAAAGTTATGAAAGAGCTCATCCCGAGACAGCTTTTTGAAGTTGCCATTCAGGCGAGTATCGGAAATAAAATTATTGCCCGTGAGACCGTGAAAGCCCTTAGAAAAGACGTAACGGCAAAATGTTACGGTGGTGATATTTCAAGAAAAAGAAAACTTCTTGAAAAACAGAAAAAAGGTAAAAAAAGAATGAAAGCGATAGGAAAGGTAAACATCCCTCAAGAAGCGTTTTTAAGCGTTCTAAAAATAGATTAAAACCTTTCCATATATTCTTTAATATAACCGTCCACCTCTTCTTTCAGCCATTTAGGGCTGATTACACGGAGATTCGGTATCCACATGAGAAGTTTTCGGATAATTTCATTTTCATCGGTGATTTCAAGGTATATCGTTGAAGTTCCGTCGCTGTTTTTGACTATTCTTTGTGTTTTGGATATAGGAATTCTTTCAAGGTATTTTGTTGCGTATTCATCGGCAAAAAGCTCTACCAAAAAAGGCTTAACGGTCGGATTAAACCAGATGTTGACGGCTTTGTCGAGATTTTTTAAGATATCTTCTTCAATTTCAAAAGATTCATCCGTAATCTCAAGATGTTTTATGCTTTTTATATGATACGTCCTGTATTCGTCTTTGTGGTTTAGAGCGTTTACATACCAGTAGCCGTCAAAATTTGAAATTTTCAGAGGTTTTATTTCCATATCGAAAATTTCATTGTTCATTTGGTATTTCATTTTGATGATTTTATTGCTTTTGATTGCGTTTTCTATTTTTCTGAATGTTACGGGTTCTATTTTTTCGATATCAAGCTTTGAATAAAAAACGTTTTCTTCGCTTATAAGTTTCAATTTATTTAACAGAGGCAGGATTTTATCTTCGATTCCGGCATTTTGAGCAATAGAGAGTATCGCTTCGAAAATTGTCTCTTTTTCATCGTCTATTATGCTTTCAAGATAATATTTTCTGCTTTTTCTTTGAATGTTAAATCCAGCTTCTTTTAGATATTTTATATATCTTTGAGCCGTTCTTTTTGAAACGCCGTATATGTTTTCTATATCCGTCGTACTTAAACTTTCACCAGAATAAAACCTGTTTATCAGATCGAGTAAAATCGAGAGCGTCTTGGTGTATTCTTTTGCTTTCATATAAAGCCTTTTTGTTAATTGTATCAAAAAACGACACAATCTGACTTTTGCAGGGGATATAATTTTTCAAAACAATTCAAGGAGTATTGATGCTGCTGCTGTATTCTCTCCTCAATAAAATCACTTCCCTTGATAAATTTTACAAAAATCCAAAAGAAACGAAAGAGTTGAGTTTTTTGCAAAAAGAGTTTGAACTTGATTTTAAAGAAGCGGTCCTTTTGAGTGTGATTTTGAAAATGTATTTCGAAAGGAAAAACTTTTTCAGGCTTGACGTTGAAAATCTGATGGATGAGCTCAAAATAAAAACTGCATCCAAAGAGCATCTCGAACTTTTAAGACTGTTAAGAAAACTCGCTAAAAAAGATGTTATCGTATTTTCAGACAATAAAAGTTACAGAAACGAGATAAATATAGACGAAAACGTGCTTAGTATCCTTCTTGAAAACAAAAAAGAAACGGACGGTGTGGATTTTGAGGACATTCATAGCGTTTTGGATTATCTAAACGGACTTTTTGAAAGAAGAAGCGACAATACGGTATCTTTAAATAAATTTTTTAGACTGATAAGGGAAGTTACGCAAAAATCTAAAGATTTTAAAGTATTGTCGGTTTATACGGACGACGAACTAGGTCTTTTTTATAAAGTGCTTATTGACGAAGTAAAGGGAAACAACGGAAGTTATGCTTCGAATGTTGCGGGAGATATTTATGACACTATTTCTCAGATTTCAAAATTTATGCAAAAAATTTATCAATATGAATTTAAAATGATCAAAGATAAAATAATCG
>Ga0256843_1002954_pt1 | contig 12112 bp, 9 predicted proteins | sample AlvinellametaG_FD_191572 | JGI IMG/M metagenome (GOLD analysis project Ga0256843, IMG submission 191572) | Pompeii worm associated microbial communities from hydrothermal vent at the East Pacific Rise, Pacific Ocean - Alvinella | ecosystem: Host-associated > Annelida > Integument > Unclassified ... | reverse complement strand
ACGGAACAGCGCTGGTGATTCACCGCGTCTGGCGGGATCTACAGCTTAAAATGCCCAAACTTCTTGGATGGTTTATTACCTTCAACTTCATCAACGTCGCCTGGGTCTTCTTTCGCGCCAAAAACTTTGATGACGCGCTTAAGGTGCTCAAAGGGATGATCGACTTCAAAAATTTCGATCCGGTAACCCAATGGCAACGCTTTGGTGATTCTGAAGCTCCCTGGCTCCAGTGGATAGGTATTCATAGTACCCATTTTTCCTATCCTTATGACCGTTATACCCTTCTGATGCTATTTATTGCCTTCAGCCTTGTCTTTTTTGGAAAAAACTCGATGCAATTTGCAGAAGAGTTTCGACACAACAACCAAATAAAAACGGCCCATTATCTGCTTGCCGTCACCGTAACCGGTATCTCTTTGGCCTTTCTGGCGATCCAACGGGGATCGGAATTTCTCTATTTCGACTTTTAGGGGCAATACGTGAAAAAATCCCGTTTTCCTCTTCTGCTGACACTGGGTGTCCTCCCTTTTATACTTATCCTTCCCCTGCTCAACTATCTTTCGGACCCCTGGCGTGTTTTACATAAAGATTACGGCCATGCCTACGAAAACATCTCCATCAACAAACGCTATCTCAAAATCTCCTACCTCAGTGAGCATCCTGACCATTACGACATTTTGCTTTTCGGTTCATCCCGCAACGCGTCACTGGTCGAAACCGACATCGCTCCGAAAGCCTACAACGCCTATTACGACTTTGGCGTAGTAAGCAACCATCTACAATCCATCCGTTATCTGCTTCGGCATGGGCTCCGTCCAAAAGAGATATGGATAGGCATAAACGATTTTGACATTTGGAAAGATCCGAAAGATTTCGATACTGACTACTCCAAATGTGGTGTACCTGACTCCATGAAAACCTGGATATCCACCATGCGACTCTTTCTCTACAAACCCCTCAATTACAACGACATCGCCATATTCCAGGGGAAAATTCCGTTTCTTCCCAGTAATCGGGTCTACAGAAAAAATCTTCAAAAACATCGGGCTATTCTCATTGAAAAAGAGAAAAATGCCGTGAAAAAAGGGAAGGCATGGCGCCTGAAACTCGCCGCCTCCGCCGGCACTCTGCTGGGCTACAAAGACGCAAAAGAGGCATACCGTATCGATGCGGCAATCAACGAAATAGAAAGCATTAAGAAACTTTGCGAAAAAGAGGACATCCAACTCCGTCTCTTTTTCTATCCCACTTTTTACAAAACCTATGTACTCTACAATCAAAAGCGCATTGCCGAATTTAAGCGAAAACTGGCCGCCGTTCACCCTTTTTACGACTTCTACCGCCTTGACGACACCGCTTTTGACGCGCTCAAATGGCACGACACCAGCCACTTTTTTTACAGTGTCGGCCTCAAAATCGTCCAAACGATCAAACATCGCGAAACCCCCGTCACCAAGCAAAATGTCCAGGCTCACCTCATGGCTGTCCAAAATGATCACAGTAGATTGATGTCCCTTCAATTTCCATCCCCGACCGTTTTACGCTTAAACCCATCCATCACCATACCCGGTATCAAACGAATATGGCATTTCGATGCCGATCTCATCTCCCAGATCAACCAGATCCGTTTTGAAAAGCGAAACGACCAAACAGATATCATTGCGACAGGCAACGATCCTTTTCTCATTCTGCCGCCAATCCCGACCTTTTCCCGTCACAATCTTCTTTTGCAATGCCGGCTACACAGTCCCGTCAAAACACTCTTTCAGATCTTTTTCAAAAACCGTCCAAATGAACCCTATGCCGAACGCCGTTCAGTCCTTTATACGCTACACAGGGGCGACAACCGATTCAACCTGATTCTTCCCGCCCGATTCTTACACAACGGCCTTCGTATCGATATCGCCGCACATTCGGGAAGATACAGCAACTTTCAATGCTCTCTCTACGCCGACGCGCCAGGTATCCCGTAAATATAACCTCTTTTTCATCTGCCATAAACTATAATATCTCTATCTTAAGATGACGGAACACCATTTTGCTGTTTAATTCATACGAGTTCATATTTCTGTTTTTACCCGTTACTTTTTTTGTTTATTTCTATCTCAACCGTCTTAGACTTACGGAAGCCTCCAAGGCCTTTTTGGTCGTGGCCTCTTTGTTCTTCTACGCCTGGTGGAACGTCAAATACCTGCCGCTGATTCTGCTTTCGATGGTAGTCAACTACGCCATCGGACGGGAGCTGGCCAACCATAAACGGCGCAATCGCCGATACAATCCCAAAGCCCTGCTGACGGCGGGCATCGTTTTTAACCTGGGCCTGCTCGGCTATTACAAGTACGCCGACTTTTTCATTGAAAACATCAATCGTTTGGGCACCCATCTGCCCCTTTTGCATCTGGCCCTGCCGCTGGCGATTAGCTTCTATACGTTTCAGCAGATCGCCTATCTGGTAGACAGCTACCGGGGGCAGACCAAAGAGTACGACTTTTTAAACTACGCGGTCTTTGTCACCTTCTTTCCCCAGCTTATCGCCGGCCCCATCGTCCACCACGCCGACATGATGCCCCAGTTTGCCAAACTGCGCAACAAGGTGCAAAACCCCGCCAACATCGCGTTGGGACTCTTTATCTTCTTCATGGGGCTATTTAAAAAGGTGGTCATCGCCGACACCTTCGCCCAGTGGGCCACCCAGGGGTTTGATGTTGCCAAGAGCCTCAACATGACCGAAGCGTGGGTAACGTCACTTAGCTACACTTTTCAGCTCTATTTCGACTTCTCCGGCTACACTGACATGGCCATCGGCGCGGCACTGCTTTTTAATATCCGCCTGCCCATGAACTTCTACTCGCCTTACAAAGCCGTCAGCATCCAGGACTTCTGGCGCCGCTGGCACATTACGCTTAGCCACTTTCTGCGCGACTATCTCTATATTCCTCTGGGCGGCAACCGAAAAGGGCGCTTTCGCACCTATCTCAACCTCTTTATCACCTTTCTGCTGGGCGGTATCTGGCACGGGGCGGGCTGGACCTTCGTGGCCTGGGGCGCCCTGCACGGAACAGCGCTGGTGATTCACCGCGTCTGGCGGGATCTACAGCTTAAAATGCCCAAACTTCTTGGATGGTTTATTACCTTCAACTTCATCAACGTCGCCTGGGTCTTCTTTCGCGCCAAAAACTTCGACGACGCGCTTAAGGTACTCAAAGGGATGTTTGGCGGCTTTCCTATTTTGGACGGTTCTTTGAAAGCCTCCTTGGGCTTTTTGGAACACCTTGGGATGCACTTTGGCCACTGGACCAAAATTTTCGCCCACGAAAGCCAAATGGGCTGGTGGTTACTGGGCGGTTTTATCGTCACCCTATTGCTACCCAATTCCATGCAGTTCAAAGATAAATTCAAAACCAACTGGCTCTACCTGGTCTGGACCCTGCTTGCCTTTACGGCTGTCTTTTTGCTCTACCGAAAGAGCGAATTTATCTACTTCAACTTCTAAGGAGGCGTATGAAACCGGCAGCCTATCTTAAGCGCCTCTTCACCGGCTTTTTCCTTATGCTCTCAGCGGGATTCGCCTACGCCGTCTGGTTCAACCTGCACTACCCGCTGCCGTTGAGCGATCATATCTCACTGGACGCCAAAGTACGCTTCGTGCGCGAAAAGATCGATCCCGACCAAGTGGATACCGTGGTTTTGGGCTCATCGATTGGACTAAACAACCTGCTGGGCACGGTGCTGGAGCGCAACGCGACGGTCGTTAAAAAGGCCCTCAACCTCTCGGTCTACGGCGCCACCGCCACCCAGGTCGAACAACTGATGGATCTGACCAAAGCCTTTCCCCACCTCAAACGCATCATCTATTCGGCCCAATACTCCGACTTCCCCCACCCCTGGAAGCTCAAAGATTACCGCCCCGCCCTGCTAAGACGCTATATGCGCAAAGAGCTGGGCCCCTGGCGCTACGCCGAAATGTTTTTCAAAGCCACCGTCAATATCCCCTTTCTCATCAACCGCCAAAAGGAGTGGGTGCCCAAACATCAACAACCCAACAAATTCGAGTCGCTCCTTTTTGACGCCAGCGGCAGTGTTCCGTTACACATCTACGGCAAAGATATCATCCCCCATCGATGGCGCTTACCGCATCCTGGTATCATGCACCCCGAATCGTTCCGCGCCGTTGCTCGCATGGCGGCACGTGCCAAAGCCAGAGGTATCCGTTTTTACGTGGTCCATCAGCCCTACCGTAAAGGGCTTTACGACACCCACCCCAAAGTCCGCAGTGCCGTCGCCTATTTCGACAAGCGCATCAAGGAGGCCCTTAAACCTTACAATGGCATACTCATCACCACCCAGCAACTTGACCTGGCCGACCGCTACTTTGCCGACCGTACCCACCTCAACGACAGCGGCAGTCCCGTGGTTTCAGCCTACGTTGCCCGTCAACTTGATAAAATCGAAACAGAGAAATGAAGGAGAAAAAGATCATGACCTTTACCCGCACCGACATTCCCGATGTCGTTATCATTGAGCCCAAAGTCTTTGAAGATCCCCGGGGCTATTTTATGGAGAGTTTTCGCAAAGACAAACTGGAAGATTTTTTAGGATTTGCCGTTCCCTTTTGCCAGGACAACGAATCCAAAAGCGACAAAGGGGTATTAAGAGGCCTGCACTACCAACTTCCGCCGTTCGCGCAAAGCAAGCTGGTGCGCGTCATCAAGGGGCGTGTCATCGACGTGGCGGTCGATATTCGCAAAGGCAGTCCCACCTTCGGCCACTATGTCGCCGTGGAGCTTAGCGGCGAAAACAAACGCCAGCTCTTCGTTCCCCGCGGTTTTGCCCACGCTTTTGTGGTACTGGAAGACGATACGATCTTCGCCTACAAAGTCGACAACTACTACAGCCCCGAATGCGACCGGGGCATCGCCTTTGACGACCCCGACATCGGCATAACGTGGCCTCTATCCAAAGAGGCGCTACTGCTTTCTGAAAAAGACCGCAAACAACCCCGGCTCAAAGAGGCCGAAATCTTTACCTATGAAGAGGATCTCTATGCCTAAAACCGTCCTTGTCACCGGCGCCAACGGCCAGGTAGGCGGTGAACTGCGCCGCCTTATTGAACAAAAACATCTGCCTGACCGTTTCCTGTTTACCGACAAAGAGAGCCTGGACATCACCGACCAGAAAGCCGTTGAGCGCTTCATCACGCAAAACGGCGTCACCCATATTGTCAACTGCGCCGCCTATACCGATGTCGACGGCGCCGAAGAAAATGAAGAGGTGGCCTTCGCCGTCAACCGCGACGGGGTCAAGAACCTGGCCGAAGCGGCAAAAGCGCATGATATCCGCCTGATCCATATCTCTACCGATTATGTCTTTGACGGCACCGGCCACACCCCTTTAAAAGAGGACGATACCGTCAATCCCCAGGGGGTCTACGCCCGCTCCAAACACGCCGGCGAGGAGGCGATCTTGCAAATCGCGCCCAAAGGGGCGCTGATTATCCGCACCTCCTGGATCTACTCCGCGTTGGGACACAATTTTGTCAAAACCATGCTAAGATTGGCCAAGGAGCGCGACACGATCAACGTGGTTGACGACCAGATCGGCACCCCAACCTACGCCGCCGACCTGGCGGAGGCAATCTTGCAGGTTTTACAAAGTGACCGCTTTCCCGAAGGGGTGGAAATCTACCACTTCAGCAATGAGGGCAACTGCTCCTGGTACGACTTCGCCCAGGCCGTTTTCGAGCTCTCCGGCACAAAGTGCCGTGTCAATCCCATTCCCACCAGCGCCTACCCCACCCCAGCCAAGCGACCCGCCTACAGCGTTTTAAGCAAAGAGAAGATCAAGCGCGACTACAATCTGACAATTCCCTACTGGCGAGAGGCCCTGAAACGATGTCTCCAACAGCTGGAACGTCCCGTCAAACGGCGCCGCATCGGCGTGGTGGGTTCGGGCTTTATCGCCAACGGCCTGGCCAAAATGTTACTTCGCCACCCCGAATTGACCGTCAGCAAAGTGCTGACTAGAAGCGACATCTCCCGACGCACCGACTTTGTCGACCCTTCGCTTTTAACCCACGACCTGACAGCGCTTATCCAAGAGAGCGACCTGATCGTCGAGTGTAGCGGCGACGCGGTCTACGCCACCGAAGTGATCGATACCGTGTTAAAGGCGGGCCTGCCGGTGGTGACAATGAACTCGGAGTTTCATGTCACCACCGGCTCCTATTTCGTGGGCAAAGGGATGCTCACCGAAGCCGACGGCGACCAGCCCGGCGTTTTGGCCGCTTTGCACGAAGAGGCGCTGGCCATGGGTTTTAAACCGGTGCTTTACGCCAACATCAAAGGCTTTCTTAATGAAAACCCCACCCGCGAAGAGATGGAGTACTGGGGCGCGAGATCCAATCTGAGTCTGGAGATGGTCACCTCCTTTACCGACGGCACGAAAGTACAGATCGAGCAGGTGCTGGTAGCCAACGGCCTGGGGGCCAACCTGATTCAGGAGGGGCTTGTCAAACTTAAAAGCGACGATATGTTGGAAGGCGGCACCAAACTGGTGGAGATAGCCAAAGAAAAAGGTGTCGCGCTACCTGTCAGCGACTACGTGCTCTCCCCCAAACTGCCCGCCGGCGTCTTTATTCTGGCCGAGCACGAAGAGGAGCAAAAAGGGGCGCTTCGCTACTACAAGCTGGGAGAAGGGCCCTACTACGTCATCGAGCGCACCTACCACCTGTGCCACATGGAGATCATCAAAACCATTCAGCGGGTTCTAAACGGCGGCGGTGTTTTGCTTGACAATAGCCCCAACCCCCGCTACAGCGTGGCCGCCGTGGCCAAACGGGATATCGCCGTGGGCGAAACCCTTAAAAAAGCGATCGGCAGTTTCACGGTGCGGGGCGAAGGGGTGGAGATCGCCAGACACCCCGACCACGTGCCCATCGGCCTGCTGGCCGACGCAGAGTTTGTCAAGCCCCTCAAAGCGGGCGAGACGGTCACCTTCGATCATGTCAGACTGCCCGACTCCCTGGCCCTTGAGATTTGGCGAAACATTGCCCAAAAGGCGTGCCAAAACGCTTAACGTTTCGGCTCCTCTTTTACCCTGTCCGACATCAAGACGGCGATCCAGTTGGTGGCATCGGCCGTCTCCAGGGCAAACTTGACCATCATGGTCAGCGGCACGGCCAAAAGCATCCCCACCTTGCCAAAGACCCACCCCCAAAAGACCAGGGAGACAAAAACCACCAGCTCCGAAAGCTCCAATCCCCGCCCCATCAGACGAGGCTCAAGCAGGTTGCCGATGACCAGGTTGATCACCACGAACCACCCGCCGACCCACAGCGCCTCCCCCAATCCCTGCGTGGCCAACGTCAGCAAAACCGGCGGAATCGCCGCCACGATGGAGCCGATGACGGGTATGAAGTTGAGCATAAACCCGCCGATCCCCCACAAAAGCGGATAGGGCACGTCTAAGACATAAAGTACCGCCGTAATCCACAATCCCGTGGCCAGGCTGGTGAGCGCCTTTAACGAGAAGTAGCGGTGAATCCTCTCCAAAAAGCGGCCAATCCCCTCCGAAAGGCCGCGCACGCCGCTGTGTGCCTCGATAAATCGAACCTTCTTTTTAATACCGAACGACTCGACCAGCATAAAAAGGATCAAAAAAAAGATCAACAAAGAGTTGGAGAGCAGTGCCGACGTGCCTTTGAGAAACGAGAGGGTAAAGTGAAAGAGTTTTTCGGGCTGAAGCGTGCTGAAAATCAGGGCTTTATCCACCTCGATCCCTTTGGATTGTATATAATCCATCCAGTTACTCAGATTCTCGTGCATCGCCTTCTGCCACGTGTCGGCATGGGCGAACAGATCGGCCAGGTGGGCCGACACCAGCCCCGTCAACGAGACAAACAGCGCAAAAACGGTCCCCATCACCAAAACAAAAGCGACCGCTTTGGGCACCCCCCGTTTGACCATCCCGTGCAAAAGAGGCGCCAGCAAAAGCGCCAAAAAGAGCGCCAGAATAAAAGGAACCAGCAAAGAGGCGGCGGCTTTGAGCCCCGCCACCACCACGACCAGCGCCGCCGACGCCACCAGAAACCGATGCACCGAACCGCCCATTCACACTCCTCTTCTATTTTCGTGAAGTAAGCTCTATTTTATCCCATTTCTCCTTCTGTTTCCAAAGGTTACATTCACAAAAATTGGATGAACATTTTCCCGGGTTACGCCGCCGACACACGCAGAACACAGCGACACAAGTGTAGAATGGTAATATCTTTTTATATCCCATTCACATTAGGAGAGACCATGAGCGATCAATTCAAGCAAGATTCCCTGGAGTACCACAAGGCCAAAGGCGAATTTGACACCAACGGCAAGATCGGTACGCTGATCACCAAACCCTGCGATACCGAAAAAGAGCTGGCCATGGCCTACAGCCCCGGCGTCGCCTTCCCCTGCCTGGAGATCGAAAAAAACATCGACACCGCCTACGACTACACCAACAAGGGCAACCTGGTCGCCGTCATCAGCGACGGTACCGCGGTTTTGGGCCTGGGTGACATCGGCCACCTGGCCTCCAAGCCGGTCATGGAAGGAAAAGCGGTTCTGTTTAAAACCTTCGCCAATGTCGACGCGGTCGATATTGAAGTCAACACCAAAGATACCGAAGAGATCATCGAAACCGTCGCCCGCATCGCCGACACCTTCGGCGGCATCAACCTTGAAGATATCAAAGCGCCCAAATGTTTCGAGATTGAAGAGCGCCTCAAAGAGATCTGTAACGTGCCCGTCTTCCACGACGACCAGCACGGTACCGCCGTCATCACCACCGCGGGTCTGATCAACGTCCTGGAGATGACCAACAAACCGGTCGAAGATCTCAAAGTCGTCGTTATCGGCGCCGGCGCGTCCGGTATCGCCTGCGCCAAGATGTACAAGCAGTTGGGTGTCAAGAACATCACCATGCTTGATTCCAAAGGGGTCATTCACAGCGGACGGGACGACCTGAACAAATACAAGCAGGAGTTCGCGTTTGACACCCCCGACCGCACGCTTGACGACGCCATCAAGGGCGCGGATATGATTCTTGGCCTCTCCGGCCCCGATCTGGTCAGCGCCGAGCAGGTCAAAACCATGGCCGAAAGCCCCATCATCTTCGCCTGCGCCAACCCCATTCCCGAAATCATGCCCCCGGTCGCCAAAGAGGCGCGCCCGGATGTCATCATCGGTACCGGCCGGAGCGACTTCCCCAACCAGGTCAACAACGTCCTGGGCTTCCCCCAGATCTTCCGCGGCGCCCTAGATGTCCGCGCCACCAAGATCACCGAAAACATGAAAATGGCCGCTTCCCGCGCCCTGGCCGCCCTGGCCAAAGAGCCGGTGCCCGAGCACGTCAAAAAGGCACACGGCCGTGACAATATGGAGTTTGGCCCCGATTACATCATCCCCTCTCCCTTTGACCGCCGGGTTCTTGTCTACGTAGCCAGCGCCGTGGCGCAAGCCGCCATTGAAGACGGCGTGGCCCGTGTCAAAGACTTTGACATCGAAGCCTACAAAGTCAAACTGCAACGCCTGGCCGATCACCTCGACGGCAAACTCTGATAATCCCCGCCCCCTTTTGGGGGGCTTACGCTATAATTTTTCTACTTAAATCATTCCGGACGGACACTTTGCATGAAGACCGATTTTCTTATTATCGGGGCGGGCATCATCGGCCTCTCGGTCGCCAGGGCCCTGCAAAAGCGCTACCCCGACGCTTCCATCGCCATCATCGAAAAAGAGAAAGAGGTGGGCGAGCACGCCAGCGGCAGAAACAGCGGGGTACTGCACGCCGGATTCTACTACACCGCCGACTCGCTCAAAGCCCGTTTCACCAAAGAGGGCAACGCCCGCCTCAGGGCCTTTTGCCAAACCCACGGCCTGGCGGTCAACCCCTGCGGCAAGCTGGTGATTGCCCGCGACGACAAAGAGGTGGAGACACTCAAAGAGTTAGAGCATCGGGGCAAAACCAACGGGGTCAACGTCCGCCTAATCGACGAAAAAGAGGTGACCAGGATTGACCCCAACGTGCGTACCCACCGCCTGGCCCTGCATAGCCCCGACACCGCCACGGTCGATCCCAAAGCAGTGGTCAAAAAGCTCAAAGAGGAGGTGATACAAGAAGGGGCCAATCTCTACCTAAACACCCGTTACCTCTACCGAAGCGCCATCAAACGCGTCAAAACCTCCCAAAGCGAGTTCGAGGCGGAAAAAATCATCAACTGCGCCGGATTGTACGCCGACAAGATCGCCAAACAGTTCGGTTTTGGCGAACACTACACCATTTTGCCTTTTAAAGGCGTCTACCTCAAATACGGCGGCAAAGAGCGCCCGATACGCACCAACGTCTACCCCGTCCCCAAACTGGAAAACCCCTTTTTGGGCGTACACTACACCCTCACCGTCGACGGCACCGTCAAAATAGGCCCCACCGCCATTCCCGCATTCTGGCGCGAAAACTACCAGGGGTTGAAAGGGTTTGACTTTAATGACCTAACAGAGATTTTGTGGTACGAGGCCAGGCTCTTTCTTGCCGATGGTTTCGGCTTCAGGCGGCTGGCCTTTGAAGAGTTTAGAAAGTACGCCAAATCGCACCTGGCTGATCTGGCCAAAGATATGCTCCACACCGTCAACCCGGCCGACTTTAACACCTGGAGCGCGCCGGGTATCCGGGCCCAGCTTCTTGATACCCGCACCCTGGAGCTGGTGCAGGATTTCGCGGTAGAGGGTGATGAAAACAGCGTTCACATCCTCAACGCCGTCTCACCCGCCTTTACCTGTAGCCTCCCCTTTGGGGAGTGGGTGGTGGACAACTACCTCTAAACCAGCATCGCCGTACACTTTAGTGCCCCGTGGGCGCCGATCACCAGCGACTGCTCGATATCGGCGGTTTTGGAGGGCCCCGCCAGAAAGAGGCCGTAGGAGAGTGTCGAAAAGTCGACCTTTCGGTACGCCTGGGCCATGGTGGGCACCAGTCGCTCCTTCTTAAGCACCACCACCACGTGCTCGGCCAGCGTCAACAACGCCCTGGGGTAGCGCTCTTTGGGCTCAATCCACACCGCCCCGTTCTCGGCCACGCCAAACACCCCCTCCACAATCGCCCAAAGCCCCTCAGGCGCTATTTTATCTATCTTCTCGTCGCGGGTATCCACCACCTTTTTGGCCATCGCGCCAAGGGCAAGGGCAATGGCCTCTTTGCTCGCTTCCCCAAGCCAAAGCACCTCGCCGCCGGCACCCTCCCACGCCGTTGTAAAAGAGGTGAGCAGATTAGCCGGTGCGAAGGTCTCAACCCGGCTTTGCCAGGGTTCAGCGGGCGGCGTATCGCTTTGCAGGGCCTGCAAAATCCTCTCTTTGGCGCTCATGCTCTTCTCCTTTTGGCGTAACGCGCCCGAAAAGGGGTTTGGGCGATCTTTGGCATCTGTCGCTCCCGGCCCCAGGCGTTTTTGGGGTGGTAGAGCCACCTCTTGGGCACCACCCCCTCCAGCCGGCGCCAAATGGCGGTCAAAAAGCGGTAAAGCCGGGGATGGCGCAATACAAAAGCGGCTATCCGCAATCCCGCCCGCTTGGCGCGAAAAGGCTTCTGCTCTATCACCCGGCGACGGCTCTTTAAGAGCAGTTCGTGCAGGTCGATTTTGGCCGGGCAGACCGTATCGCAGGAGGCGCATAGCGTACAGGCAAACGCCAGTGAGCCGTAGCGTGCCGTATCCCTGGCCGACGCCAGCACCGACCCGATGGGCCCCGGCACCACGTAGCCGTAGCTGTGCCCGCCGCTACGCCGATAAACCGGGCAGGTGTTCATGCAGGCCCCGCACCGCAGGCAGGCCGTCGCCTGCGCGAACTCCTCTTTGAGCAGTCCGCTTCGGCCGTTGTCCACAATCACCACGCAGAGCCGCCCCCCCGGCTTGGGACGCCGAAAATGGGAGGTGTAGGTGGTAATCGCCTGGCCGGTGGCACTACGGGCCAGCAGGCGGGTCAGTACCCCCAGCGCCTCGGCGGAAGGAACCACCTTCTCAAGCCCCATGCAGGCAATATGCAGGTTGGGCAGTGCCGTGCCCAGGTCGGCGTTGCCCTCGTTGGTGCAG
>Ga0256843_1002953_pt1 | contig 12117 bp, 12 predicted proteins | sample AlvinellametaG_FD_191572 | JGI IMG/M metagenome (GOLD analysis project Ga0256843, IMG submission 191572) | Pompeii worm associated microbial communities from hydrothermal vent at the East Pacific Rise, Pacific Ocean - Alvinella | ecosystem: Host-associated > Annelida > Integument > Unclassified ... | reverse complement strand
CCCCAACTTTTACTGGGAATGCTAATGTATCTTTGTTGCGCACAGTACGGATATATTCATTCTCTTTGAATGCAGCATTGATATTCTCAAGCCCTTTTCCGTAAATATTTGCAATTAGATAACCATCGCGGCGTAAAGCTTTTGTAGCTTGTTTGCCAGTACTCTCTCTAACTATACCTTCTAACATATGAAGTCCTTAATTTTAAAATGGACGCAATTATACTCAAATTTTATTGAAATTTTACTTTAAGCCAAAAATATCATCATCTTCTGTAATTTCCTGTGTTTCAAAAGAGGGTTCTATATTTGGATTTGAAGTTATTTTTCCTGTTGTCAAGCCTGAAATTTTCAACTCTAGATCAGATGCACTTGTTGCATTTTCAAGAGCAACCTCTTTTGTAATAACACCCTCATTATAGAGATCAAAGATAGCCTGATCAAAACTTTGTGATTTATAGTGCTCTTTTCCTGCCTCTATCATATCACGGATTTCATAATCTCTGTTTTCCATAATAAGCTTCTCTATCATCGGAGTTCTTACTAAAATTTCCAAAGCTGCCCGACGACCACCATCTACTGTAGGAACAAGTCTTTGTGAAATTACCCCCTGCAATACACCGGCAACAGAGAGACGTATTCTGTTTTGCTCTTCTGAAGGAAACTGCGCAATAATACGGTTAATCGTCTCTTTTGCATCGACAGTATGGAGGGTTGAAAAGACAAGGTGCCCGGTATCTGCAGCATGCAGAGCAAGGTTGATTGTCTCACGATCCCGCATCTCCCCGACTAAAATAATATCGGGATCTTCCCGCAGTGATGCACGTAGTGCCGTACCAAAAGAGAGAGTATCCTGTCCGACGGAACGCTGATTGATAATACAGTTTCTATCTTTATGGACAAACTCAATAGGATCTTCTATGGTAATAACATGTTTTCTTTTAGTGAGATTGATCTCATTGATCAATGCAGCAAGTGTGGTTGATTTACCAGAACCCGTTACCCCTGTTACAAGAACAAGTCCACGCTCTTTATGGGCAAAGCTGCGAACAACTTCAGGAAGATGCAACTCTTCAAAGGAAGGAATTGTTACCGGAATAGCACGAAATACTGCCGAAACTCCGTCCATCTGAAAAAAGATATTGACACGAAAACGGTTGTTCTCATCAAACGGATAGACAAGATCGAGCTCTTTTTTCTCAACAAACTCTGCAAAGCGCCCTTTTAAAAGCTCTTTTGCGAAAGTCAGTGCATCCTCTTTGGAAAAAATACCTCCGGAGAATTGGACAATTTTTCCCTGAATACGGGCACGCATAACGGAGTTTGCCTTTATATGCAGATCCGATCCGCCTACTTCAATCATCTTTTTAAGATGAACACGTACCTTTTTTAACTGTTCAAAGGTTAATTTACTAACATCTACTTCAACATTCATAATGCCTCCAAAATCTCTTGAAATGCCTCTTTAAAAGCTTCCAAGCCATCATCAATCAATTTTTGCAACTCTCTCTCAAGATCAATACCTGCATCCTTTACCTGTTGCATATGTTCTTCTATCACATGCTCAGATATTGGTAAAAGAGCCTCTTTTTTCCCATCTTTGTCAAATGCTTTGATTGTATCAATCGGTGCGGTATTGACACTGTTGTATGCCAAAAGTTTCTCAATATAATAGTGTGCAGGCAAGGAGTCATCTTTTACCCCTGTACTTGCAAAGAGTGTACGACAATTTTCTACTTTTTCAGCCTCTATGGCAGCATAAATAGCAGCAGAGTTGTAAATTCCCGTTAAAGCAACAGCAACACCCTTTTCCAAGAGAGTTGCATCTAATGCTCTGTCAACACGAGAGACAAAAATACTAATAACAGTTGCAACACTGCTACCGTTTTTTGCATGCCCTTTTTGAAATGCTTTTAAACAATTAAGAGCCTGCTCTTTTTTAAATACAAGTGTAGCATTTACAGGAATACCTGCTGCACTCAACGCTTCCATCGCTTCATATCCGGCTTCGGTCGCAGGAACCTTTATCATAACATTGGGTCTTGCTATCTCGCTAAAGAGTCTTTTACCCTCGGCAATGGTAGCGGCTGCATCATCACAGAAAAAAGGATCAACCTCAATACTTACATAGCCGTCATCCCCTGCATCATAGAGTGGTCGCAAAATATCTGCCGCTTTTGTAATATCATATTTTGCAACTGCTTCATACTTCTCTTTTGCACCCATATCACCCAAAGATTCAAGCTGTGCAATATAAGCATCCGAACTTAAAATTGCATTTTTAAAAATAGCAGGATTTGAAGTCGCTCCGTTTATTATCTTTTTTTCAATCAACTCTTTAAATTCATTATCAAGATACTCTCGCTCAATAAAATCAGCCCACAATGAAAACTTCAAATCTTCTATATACATATCTACTCGCTTACTTATTTTTTCTCAATTATAACTTAACAACTCTTAAGCCAATTTTTTAGGCACTGCAATTGTAAAAATCGAACCCTCCTCAGAGGTAACGACATCAATCTTTGTATGAAACTGTTTTTGCATAATCATCTGTGACATATAAAGACCAAGTCCTGTACCGTTTTTCCCTTTGGTACTGTAATAGGGTTCAAAGATAGAATCAAGCGTATCTGGATCAATACCACCGGTCACATTATCTTTCACACGAATTAAAATCTCCTGTTCCTGATCTAAAATCTCTATACTGATCTTGGCATTGGGGACCTCTCTTGCAGTCAATTCGTCAATAGCATTGTTGATAATATTGAGAAGTACCTGAATAATCTCATTGGCATAAGTATTTATAAAAAGAGCCTCTGTCTCATGAAATTCCAAAACAATATCTGTCTTTTTCAGTCGAGGCTTGATAAACTCTATGGATTTTTGCACCAACTCGTTAATATCAACTCTGTTTACTTTCTTATCAGGACGAAAATAGGTTTGAAAATCATCAATTGTATCCGAGAGATATAAAACGGTACTGTTAATATTTTCCAATACCCTGTCAAGCTCCGCTTCACTGATTTTTTCACCCAAAAGTCTTTTTACCTGCAAGTTTGATATACTCAATGTAACAGTTGAGAGCGGTTGTCTCCACTGATGCGCTATCATTGCAATCATCTCTCCCATAACAGCCTGCTTGGACTGCACACTCAAAAGCTTGTCTTTTTTTGTCAACTCTTCTACTTTTCTGGCAAGCATACGCTCTTGCAGGCAGATAAGCTCTGTCGCTTCATCAATTTTAACCTTGTAAAAATAGACAATAACACTGACAATAGTAAGGACAAACGCAATATAAGAGAGCTGAGCAAAGCTATAGGCTGTCGTAAAAAAAGGCTGAAAAGGAGCAAGCAGCAACATAACTATAATAAAGACAAACCATGGAATAGCATACTTCTCATTTTTAAGATAGAGAATAATAATAGGATAGGTAAAATACCAGGAGTGTTTCATATCTTCGGGAGAACTGACATAGATCAATGCTACAAGCAGCACTGTAAACTGGGCAGTAACCATAATAGAGACAAAATTATAAAATTTTTTGGAGAGTCGTAAAAGATACCAGAGAAAAATATTGCTGAAAAAAAGAAAAATCTCAAAAAAAGCCAGATCATATTTCTCTTTGGAAAAATTTAAAGAAGAACCATACAAGACAGCTATAGAGGAGAGGACAATGGCAATATTCATCATCTGAAATCTATTTCGCAATATTCTTTCATTTGCTTTAAAATGCCAACCACTCGTAAAAAAATTTTTTATTATCATCTTACAGCCCTCTTTATTTATGGCAGATAAATTTTATCTAATAGCTCTTTGTACTCCATTACAGCATCACTCTCAAGTGTGATTCCCCCGCCGCTTTTATAAAAGTATCCTTGAGAAGTTTTTTCAATAAAACGGATCATAACTCCACTGTCAAAGTTGTGACCGTCAAAAATACCGAAAATTCCACTGAAAAATTTTCTTTCATAATTTTCTACCTCATTTATTATACCCAAAGTTGACTTTTTTGGCGCCCCGCTAATACTTCCGGCAGGTAAGAGTGTTGCCAAAATATCTCCAAGAGAGCTTCTCCACTCTTTATCCAGATCCCCGACAATATGGGAACTTACCTGTAATAACTCTTTCTCTCCTGCATCAATTTTTTGAATATAACGAAATTTTTCAACCTTGACACTCTTTGCAACCATAGAGAGATCATTGCGAAGCAGATCAACAACCATCACATGTTCAGCCATCTCTTTTTCATTAGCCAAGATCTGCTCTTTTGCATTTACAACAGATGCATCAATAGTCCCTTTCATCGGAAAAGTATGGATCCTATTCTCTTGAATTTGAATAAATTTTTCAGGAGAGAAGCAGACAAACTCATCTTTATATCGAAGTTTATAGTGAGCATTTGCAAGATCAAATATCTCATGCAAAGAGAGCTCTGTCTCAATATGCGTCGGTTGTGTCAAATTGAGCAGATAGGTCTCTCCTGCTTCTATTTTTTGAATGACAGTATCAAAACGCTCTTTATAAAGTGAAAAAGAGGTCGGATTTTTTTTTAAAAAATGTGTATGTTTTTTATAGGTATAATTTTCATCAATAGAGTACTCAATATCCTCTTTTTGCAGATCAGAGAGTAAGAAAACCTTAATATCCTGAGCCAAAAAATCACTGATGACCAAAAAAGGAACACCCTCTTTTGCGAGTGCATTGATTTTTTTAAAACCCATTATCTAAACAATTAGTTTTTTCAAAATTGCCATACGAATATTAACACCGTTCGTGACCTGTTCTAAAACCTTACAGCGCTTATCTTCCAACATTGCATCGGTAATATCTATATTTCTGTGAACAGGGCCGGGATGGAGCAGAATAATATCACGATCACCCACCAACTCTTCAGTAATACAAAAATCACTTGCATAATCTTTTAAAGAGGCATAACTTTGTGAAGAGTGACGTTCTGTCTGTGTTCGCAGACTCATAATTGCATCAACCTCATCTATAATTTCATCTATGTAGTGTGTTGTACGGAGGGAAGTCTTTGGAAGGAAGTGTGGCGGAGCAACCAAAATCACCTCCATTCCAAATCGTGTTAAAAGTTCAATATTTGAGTTTGCTACACGAGAGTTTTTAATATCACCGACAATAGCAATCTTCTTACCGCTGACATCGCCAAAATGTTCCTGAAGCGTATAGAGATCTAAAAGTGCCTGAGAGGGGTGAGCATGGGCACCATCCCCTGCATTTAAAATACTTGCTTTTGTATGGTTTGAAAGAATTTGCGGCACCCCTGCATTTTGATGACGGACTATAATGGCATGGGGTCCCATAGCATCAAGATTCATTGCCGTATCAACAAGTGTTTCACCCTTTTTTGTAGAACTTTTAGCAACATCAAGGTGAACAATCTCTGCACCCAAACGTTTTGCAGCTATCTCAAAAGAGCTCTTTGTCCTCGTAGAGTTTTCAAAAAAGAGTGTAATTATCAATTTGTCTTTTAAAATTCTCTCAAATCTTCCATCACTAAAACGCTTTGCATCCGCGAGCAGTGCTTCTATCTCACTTTTGGTAAAATCATCAGTTCGTATTAAATGGCTCATTGTTTCTCTTTTTATAAAGTAATATTTGATTATACAAAAACTCTATTTATAAACTCTTTATAGTCGGTGCTTCAAAAGTAAGCAACAGTTTTTGTGCTATGGTTTCAATATCTTCATCAACCACAAAACTCTCCATCTTTTTCTTCTCAAAATAGGGCTTGCTGTGATCTTCAAAATGCTCTTTTTGTTCTGATTTGCAATTAAATGCAAAAAGGTAGGGTATTCGTCTCTGCTCCAAAGCATCTATACTCAAGAGTGTATCATTAATACATCCCAAATTACAGTGTGTTACCAAAAGAGCAGAAGCACAAAAGAAGCTGATAAGGTCAATCATCATAAAAGTGTAATCAAGAGGGACATAAAGCCCGCCCGCACCCTCAATCAATACAAGATCACAATGCGTTTCCATCTTTTCAAGTGCACGACTGAGTTTTTCAAAATCAACCGCTTCGCCGCCAGAAGCCACATAAGGAGCGGCAGGAAGTTCATAAGCAACCGGGACAATATCTTCAATAGTAAAAGATTCAAAAAGAGGATTCAACTCTCGTAGTTTTTGTAAAATACGTTCACCATCCGGATAGACACCATCAACTACACCGGTCTCCACAAATTTTATGGCACCGACTTTTATCCCCTTTGCAGCATAAAGTTCCAAAAGCTTTAAGAGTGTATAGGTCTTTCCGATATCTGTATTTGTTGCTGTAATAAAAATTCGTTTTTTCATAAAATAATTATATCTGATTTCAAATTAAGATCCCATTTTACACATCAGTTATATATTTATCTACCTTCTCAAAATCTTCTATATATTTGGAGAGAATCAGGTTGCCTTCATCAGACTCTATATTCTCTTTTGCTGCCAAGAAATGTTCCAAATTATCCAAAAAGAGATCTGTCAAAAACGGATCAAAATGTCTGCCTCGCTCCTCTTCAAAAAGCTTGACAATCTTTGTAAGCGGCCATGCTTTTTTATATACCCGATCTGAGCCAAGTGCATCAAAAACATCTGCAATAGCGGTAATACGCCCATAAATATGGATCTCCTCCCCCTTAAGTCCTCGGGGATATCCACTGCCATCCCATTTTTCATGATGCTCATACGCAATAATAGCAGCTGCTTTTAATATAGATTTTGTAGAGTGGCGTAACATTTTATACCCTATCTCTGCATGCGCCTGCATCTTTTTAAACTCTTCATCCGTAAATTTCCCCGGTTTATGCAAAATAGCATCAGGAATAGCAATTTTACCTATATCATGCATAGGTGAAGCATTTTTCAAAAGCAGAGACTCTTCAAGACTCAGACCATACAGACGCGCTAAAATCAATGAGTATTCAGCAACCCTTTTGACATGGAAACCTGTTTCACGGGAACGCTCTTCTGCAACAGCCCCCATAGTAAAGATAACCTCTCTTTGTGTCGCTTCAAGCTCATTATTCAATTCACTTATCTCTTTTGTTTTTAAAGCAACCAGTTCTTCAATCCGTTTGGACTCTTCTCTCTCTTTTTGTAAAATCTCCTCTGCAATATAGATATTGGAATCAATTACTTTGGCTATCTCAGAGATCTCATCATGTGCATTATATTGAATATGAATAACATTTTTTCGTTTTTTCAACAACACATCAAAGAAAGAGGCAACCTCCTCTTTGATCTGTATAAGCGGAGACAATATGGAATCTACAACCTGTCTGTTGATAAAAAGCATTACCCCAAACAGAAAAAATACTATAGCTACCATAATCACTCGTATATGCATTGTCTCCCTGTCAACAGCAGCAATATTTTTAGAAGATATCATTCGGATATATCTATTGAGTTTTTCAAGTTCATCAGAGATAATATGACTTGTAGTAGAGAGTGCAAGAACAGCAAAGAGACCATCTTCACAGCTATCTTCGACTTCATCTTTAAAAGAGTCGGTAATTGTTTTATACCCTAAGAGTCTGCTGTGTATTCGCTTCATCACCTTTTGGGCATCCTCTTCATGCCTGAAAAATTCACTCTCCTGTAATAATTTTAAATTTTGAAAGATTTTACTGTATGCCGCTTTACTCTTCTTTGCATACTCTTTTCTCAATGTTAAAGCATTCTCTATAGTCAAGTAGTCCAAGAGTTTCAAATTATTTGTAATCTCATTGGAATACTTCTGAATCTGCATCTGTACTCTATAGTTTTGCTGAATATTGTTAGCCATCATATTGGATGTAAAGTAGAAAACAACGATTAAAAAAAATATCATCACCATCGAAATATAAAAAACGATATTAACACGATGAATAAGTTTTAAACGTTGTAAAAAGTTCATCTTCTAAAAATTTACACTCATCTTCAAGTAGATCGATTGCAGACGCTTTAATTCACTATCGGGATCACTGCTCTGCTCAACAGCAACACTCTCTCCGACAAACCATCCGCTACGACTGTAATCATAATCAATATCTACATAGCCAAGACGTATGTTTGCATACCGGTTGATAACATACATCAAATAGGCTTCATAAGCATCCCCTCTTGTAGCCAATTTATTATAAACATCAAAAGCACCCTGCGTCAGACTTACCCAGTTTTTACTGCCATGGTTATACTCAAGACCGATTTTATACTTTGCCTTCTCTCCCAATCCGTAACGCATACCCAACCATACGGCATCTCCCTCTTTGGAGAGAGAACTTCCCGGTGGATTTAAAAGACCGCCATAGTCACTATAGCTGTTTCCGTTTGGATATGTTTTAATATAGCCGTAATGAACAAACATATCCAAATGCATCCCTTGAAAGTCAGTCACCTCTACCATAATTCCATACATATCCATATCACCGAGATTTGTATTGCGAGTGCTGTTGGAATCAAGTGGATTGGCGATAATATCTTTCATCTTTGAGTAACTCATCTGTACCAAAGAGTGTTCTACACCAGGCAGTGTTGTATCTAGAAAGATACCATATACATTGGTATCTTGAAGATCACTGTTGGAAGCACCTATATAGGCATTGCCTATATCATTGGCAGTTTGCGAATATCCAAAACCTTTTGCATATCCAAAACGCACATATGTTTTTTTATAATCAAGAAGTTTGGAGATATTCAACGTAGCCACAATACCATCGGCTGCTCCGTCATAAAGCAGTGCAGAGTATGTCCCTTTTCGCACAGTATTGTCTTTAAACTGATGGCTTGGTCCGTCCGAACTCGGCTGACGACCTATGGTAAGAGCAAAAGGGATCATACCACTTTGGTTAAAGAACCAATCAAGATAGGCTCTCTCTACATAGATCGAACTGTCAGAGGGAACACGCCCCTGCATATTATCATAACTGCTGTAGGGATGAACATAACTGCTACCCCAATATTTATACATAGAGAAGCGTGCATGAAATTTCATAGAGTTTGTAATTTTTGCTCTGGCATTTAACATCAGTTTGTTTGACCAGATATTATTGCTCTCTACACGATTACCGCTTGCATACTCTTTGGTAAAATTATCGAGATTTGTCTTAAACCCAAATCCAAATTTCAATTTGTCTTGAAGAATACGGGTCTCTGTCTCCTCTGTGTACTCCTCAACATTTTCAATATAGTGATAATTTTTTTTCTGCGTAGCCTGTAACTCTTTAATACTCTCTTTTAACGACTCTACCTCTTTTATCAGATCATCTACCGTCGGTTGCTCTTTTTTGAGTGTTTGAGCATTTACAAAAGAGGCTATAAGGAGTAGTAAAAAAACTCTTTTTATGCGCATTTTATTCCCCTGCCACTGTTGGTGTATCAGAATCTATGGCATGAGAAACAAGATACTCTTTTAAAGCATTCTGCTCCTCTGCACTCAACTCTTCTATTTTGTATTTTTGCTTTTTTCTATCAGAATGAAAAATTCGCTCCCACTGGATCATCGCTTTTGTACCGGCAGAAAGGTGCAGTTTTTTTGCCAAAGCTTCCCCGCTTATAGAAGCCGATTCTAATAAGAATGGAATAAATAACAACAAAAAAAATCTAATTTTAAACATAACAATATTCCATCAACAAAAATAATTACTTATTTAAATTTAGCAAAGTTAGCTTAAAAAAGTATAAGATAGAAGAAAAAGAAGCTGTGAAATAGAGAAAAGGATCTCTTTTGTTACATAAAAGTGAAAAAGAAGCATCTCCCGAGAGGGAGTGCTATAAAACTCTTATCTAGTTTTCGTCTTGATTAACGATTTTGTTTGCTGAAATCCAAGGCATCATTTTACGAAGTTCAACACCAGTTTGCTCAATCAATGAAGCACGTGCATTTGTACGTTCAGCATTCATACGAGGATACCCTGCTTGACCTTCCAGGATAAAGTCTTTTGCAAATCTACCATCTTGGATCTCTTTTAAGATCTCTCTCATAGCAGCTTTAGACTCATCATTGATAACACGTTTACCAGAAACATAGTCACCATACTCAGCAGTGTTAGAGATAGAGTATCTCATATCGGCAATTCCACCCTCAAACATCAAATCAACGATGAGTTTAAGTTCGTGAAGACACTCAAAGTATGCCATTTCAGGAGCATAACCAGCTTCAGTTAGTGTTTCAAAACCAGCTTGAACAAGTGAAGTTACCCCACCACAAAGAACTGCCTGCTCACCAAAAAGGTCAGTCTCAGTCTCATCTTTGAAAGTTGTTTCAATAATTGCAGTACGTCCACCACCGATTGCAGAAGCGTAAGAGAGCGCAAGCTCTTTTGTTGTTCCGCTAGGGTCTCTGTCAACTGCGATAAGGTCAGGAATACCACCACCACGAACAAACTCACTTCTTACAGTATGTCCCGGAGCTTTTGGAGCGATCATAGTTACATTGATATCATCTCTAGGGATAATACGACCATAGTGAATGTTAAAACCATGACCAAAAGCGATAGTTGCACCCTCTTTTAGGTTTGGCTCGATCTCGTTTTTGTAGATCTCAGCTTGATTTTCATCAGGAAGAAGGATCATTACAACATCAGCTTTTGCAGTAGCTTCTGCTACAGTTAAAACTTCAAAACCTTTTGCAGCAGCTTTCTTCCAAGATGAACCACCTTCTCGTAAACCAACAACTACTTCTACACCACTGTCTCTTAAGTTTTCAGCGTGAGCGTGTCCTTGAGAACCGAAACCGATCATCGCAACTGTTTTGCTTTTAATTAAGTCAATATTACAATCTTTGTCATAGTAAACATTTAATGCCATTTATTTTCCTTGGGCTTTAGAGATTATTACTCTAAAAAATTTGTCGCATTATACTGAAACTTTGGTAAAACTTTTATTAGAGTTGGCTTATAGAAAAACAAAAAATATTTTCCTTAATCTCCCAAAGTGTATAATATGAAAAAAATTCAGGGATAAAAATGAAAAAATTCAATCTTTTTAATGAGATCATAGTAATAGACAAACAAGCACTGCTCAATGCCATAAATTCGCAAAAAGAGTTTGCTGTTACAGATGAAGGTAAAATAGTCTATACCCCTGTTGCAGAAAAAACCATTATTATTTTTCAGACAAAACATACAGCACAAAAAACAAATGCACTGCTACAACAAGGGAGCCCAACACTCGCAGAGATTTTTGGAGACAAATATCAGCTTGTAGAAGATGGGGATCGGGTATTGATAAAAGCTTTTGGAAATTGGCAGGAGCTTATCAGGCTCAATACGCCTCGTGCCTCTTATGATGATACAACAGGAGATGGTGTCGGTGAGTTTGCAGACAGTGATCTTGAAGATATAGGATGGCATGCAACCGAATTTGACATCAGTTACAGAGAGCTTGTAGAGGTTTTGGAGAATCAATGTAACGGAAAACTTCTCTGTATTGAGCAAGCAGATCCCTATCAGTTCAGTGGACTCGGATTTTTAGAAGATGAGAAAGAGGCACAAAAAACTCTTTTTCACTACTGTCAGGAAAAAATAAAAAAGATGATGCAAGAAGATCCGCTCTATGCAGAAGAGAAATTGAGTAATGATGAGAGAGAAGCGGCAGAGTTTTTTCAACTCTGCTAGAAGCTTTTTTTATGAACTTCGAGCCAAATAACGCTCCAAAATAATCTTTGCAGAGAGTGAGTCAATACGTCCGTCACGGATCTGACGCATCTCTCCTTTCATTAAAGCTTCCGCCTCTTTGGAGCTTCCCGCTTCATCTTGAAAAAAGATCTCTCCCTTAAAATCAACCAAATTCATAAAGTGCTCAATTCTGCGACGCATCTCATCTTCAGAGCTTCCCCCAAGCGGCAGACCGACAACGACAGCATCTGCTTCCCACTCCTCTAAAACCTTTTTTACATCACGTGAGGCTTGATTACGATTTTTTCGTATTACTGCAGGAAGTGGTGTAACTATATCTTTATGTGCAGAGTAAGCAAGACCTATACGTTTAAGACCAAGATCGACAGCAATATACTTCACACTATTTTCCTAAACAAAAAGAGCCAAACATCTTGTCTAACATCTCATCATTTTCAAACGGTCGTGTAATACTTGCCATCGCTTTTATAGCTTCATTGAGATGAAAAGAGAA
>Ga0256843_1002952_pt1 | contig 12118 bp, 13 predicted proteins | sample AlvinellametaG_FD_191572 | JGI IMG/M metagenome (GOLD analysis project Ga0256843, IMG submission 191572) | Pompeii worm associated microbial communities from hydrothermal vent at the East Pacific Rise, Pacific Ocean - Alvinella | ecosystem: Host-associated > Annelida > Integument > Unclassified ... | reverse complement strand
TCAAAGATATTGTAAGCATAGAACTCCTGAACCAAGTATTTTGGTTGAGTATAATATAGATCTGGAAAATCCAACACTTTTGGAAGCTTTAAGTTATATAAAAAGTGAGATAGATCAAACTTTTGTGTTTGATAGTGGTTGTAGAAGTGAAGTTTGTGGTAGTTGTGCAGTTAGAGTCAATGGTAGAGAAAAACTTTCTTGTGGATATAAAGTTCAAGATGGTGATGTTATAGAACCTTTAAGATATCTTACTGTTATCAAGGACTTGGTTGTAGAAGCAGATGAAAGTTTTATGGCTTTGGTTAAAGCCAGAGCATTTTTAGAAAAAGAAAAATCAGTTTCACAGACTCATGATGATGAGAAAAAGATAGAAAGACAGAGTGATTGTATCTTGTGTAACTCTTGTATGAGTGCTTGTCCAGTCTTGGAGGTAAATAAAGATTTTATCCCTCCTTTTGCTCAAACGAGAGTTTTTAGATATATCAATGATAAAAGATGTACAGATGAAAAAACAAAGATAGATCTTTTGCAAAAAAATGGTGTTTGGGATTGTACTCTATGTGGAGAGTGTACAGCTGTTTGTCCTCAAGGTATAGATCCAAAAACAGATATCATGATGCTTAAAAGCAGATCCACTCAACACGGATATATGGATCCTAGTTTTGCTAGTGGAGGTTTTGGCGGTGGGTTGGATTTTGGAGTTAGCTTTTGATAGAGTTGATAAACTCTTGATAAACTCTTTCAAGTTCTTTATCTTTTTTAGGAAGGCTTTTTTCATCATGAGATAAAAGAGCATCTTCCAAAGCTTCCAATCTTTTTGTAAGATATATAAAAAGTTGCTGGTTGATATCTGGAAGTTTGTTATGGCTTAGCTGAGATCTGTCTTTTCCTTTTGTAACTACTTTTGCAGGTATTCCTACTGCTGTTGAGTTTGCAGGAACATTTTTTACCACAACTGAGTTTGCACCTACTCTTGAGTTTTCTCCTATGATGATATTACCAAGGATCTTAGCTCCTCCACCAAGTACAGCACCACTTTTTATCGTGGGATGTCTTTTGATGCCTTTATCCAAACTTACACCTCCAAGTGTAACACCTTGATAGATCAAAACATCATCTTCTATAACAGCAGTTTCACCTATTACAACACCAAAAGCATGATCTATAAAAACTCTTCTTCCTATCTTTGCTGCTGGATGTATGTCAACATTTGTTATAAACTGTGTTAGTCCCATCAAAAATCTTGACAATCTTATCCAACCCTTTTTATAAAGTCTGTGTGCAAAACGATAGTGGATGATAGCCCAAACACCTGGATAGTTTGTAAAAAGTTCTATTTTTGAGTTTATAGCTGGATCATTTCTCCACGGAGTTAAAAGATCTTCTTTTATTTGTGCTATTAGTGAGATTTGTCCCATTAAGTATCCTGATTTATAAAAGTTCTAAGATATGAATTGTCTTTCAATAAATCTTTTAGTTTTTCAAAATCTTTCATATCTTTTATCTGTTCTTTTAGTTTTTTTTCTAAAAAGGACGTATCATATCCAAGAGAGTTTAATGTATCATAAATAGAGTTGGATTCAGATAGATGTTTTAAGTTATAGCCATTTTCATCTATATTTACAGTAACTTCTGTTGGTTTTTCAAAAAGGTTGTGCTTCATTCCCAGTACTTCTTGATATGCACCTACTAAAAAAAATCCCAAAAAATAATCCTCTTTTTTTAGATCTATGTTGTGAAGATAGAGAGGATTTTGTTCATCAAAACTGATAACCCCATCACTATCACAAGTTATATCCCATATATCGGCACTTCTTGTTGGTTTTTTATCTAGTTTTGATATAGGCATCACAGGAAAATGTTGTTTTAGTCCCCAAAAGTCAGGTAAACTTTGAAACAAAGAAAAATTTACCAAGTATTTTTCTTGGATTTGGTTTTCCAGTTTTTTTATCTCGTTACTTTTTTCATCATCTATCAAAAGTATGGCTTTTTGTATGATGAGGTGAGTTAATATCTCAGCATTTGATCTGTCTTGAAGATCTATATATCCAAGATCAAAAAGAGTAAGTAGAGAGTTCAAGTGATCTAAACTGTCATGTAAAAATTCCAAAGCATTGTGTGGTTCTATATAGTCATAAAGCTCTTTTAATTCTTTTACTAAAGGTGGATTTTTCTCTTTTAGTTTTAAGAGGTTTTCTTGATAGTCATGAGAGAAAAGTTCATATACAGGAGCTACTAAAACAGCATGTGAAGCTGTGATATATCTACCTGATTCTATCATGATATCTGGTTCTTTTACATCTTTGTTTTTTGATATAGTCTGAAGCATAAAGACTATATCGTTGGAGTACTCTCGTAAAGAGTAGTTTGCAACTTTTGATGTTTGGTTTTGTGCATATTCTACCGCTAAACCTCCACCTAAGTTGATAGTGTTTAAGTTTTTTGCTCCCATATTTATAAGATCTGCATAGATATTTCCAACTTCTCTCAAAGCTTTTTTTAAAGGTGCTATAGAAGTTATCTGACTACCTATATGAAAGTGGATCATAGTAAACTTGTTTAAAAGGTTATGTTTTTTTAAAATCTCTATAGCTGTTATAAGTTCTGTTGCACTAAGTCCAAACTTTGAGTTTATACCACCACTTTTTGCCCAAAGTCCCACTCCCAAAGAGTGAAGTCTTACTCTAAGACCTATATTTGGCAATATTTTTTCTTCTTTTGCAACTTCTATTATCGTTTCAAGTTCGTTTATACCTTCTATGGTTAGAGTGATGTTTTGTCCTATCTTTGCTGATAGAAAACCAAGAGAGATAAGCTCTTTATCTTTGAAACCATTTACCGTGATAGGAGCATCTTTGTTTATGTTGCTCATAGCTATAAGAAGTTCTGCTTTGCTTCCAGCTTCTAAACCATATCTATACTCTTTTGATGAATCCAAAATAGCTGATAAAAGATTTGGATTTTGATTTACTTTTAGTGGATATACAGCACTAAAATCTCCTGTATAATTTAACTCTTTTGATGCTCTTTTGAACTCTTTAAAAAGGTTGTCTATCTGTTTTTTTACTATGTGAGGAAATCTTAAAAGTAAAGGACCTTTTAAACCGTCTTCTCTTATAACTGATACTATATCATAAAGTGATGGAGATGATTTGTAGTTCAACTTTATATAAGAATCTTCTATTTTAAAGTTGTTATCACTCCAAATATCCAAGCCATATCTTTGCAACTTCTTTCCTGTGTAAGATTTTTGAAATTGTATCAAAACTATGATAAGATATGTAAAAAGGATTGTTATGAATGAAAATATTTCACAGATATTAGAAAAGATTTCATCTTTAGAAAAAAAACTTCAAGAAGAGTTACAAAAAGAGGACAAAACTTTTGACTTTACTTTCAACGGTAAAAAAGTTTGTTTTAACAAAGAGTTGATAAACGAACAAAAACATCATATAGAAGATGTTTTTACTTATCTTAAAAATGCACCGATTCTTTATGTTTTAACAGCTCCTATTATTTATGGATTAATCATTCCTGCTATAATACTTGATATAACAGTTTCTCTATATCAGGCTATAAATTTTAGAGTTTATAAGATAGCTTTAGTTAAAAGGGATGACTATATAGTATTTGATAGAGGATATTTGGCATACTTAAATACTATAGAAAAAATAAATTGCATATATTGTAGTTATTTTAACGGACTTATGGCTTATGTTAGTGAAGTTGCTGCAAGAACAGAACAGTTTTGGTGTCCTATAAAACATGCTAGAAAGATAGCATATAGACACAGCAGATACAATAACTTTTTATCATATGGAGATGCTAAAGCTTTTAGAGATGAGTTAAAAAAATTAAGAAAACAATTACAAAATTTAGAAGGAGAAAAATAGTATGGATGCATTGAAAAAAGAGTTAGATAGCAGATACAATGAGATAAAAGCAGAGATGAAAGCTTTATTTGAAGCAAATGCGCATATAACTGGTTGGGATATACCTGAAGTAGATGATAAAGAGGCAAAAAAGCTTTTGTTAGAAGTTATGCAAAAAGCACTTGATGAGATAAAAAGTGAAATCCTGAGTGAATAAAGTTGAAAAGAAAAAAAGCACTTGGATTAGTTGAGCTTATTGCTATAGCTGTTGGTGGTATGGTTGGAGGAGGTATCTTTACTATCCTTGGTATATCTGTTTCTATGGTTGGATTTTTAGCACCATTTGCTATAGCCATAGGAGGGGTGATAGCATTTTTTGCGGCTTATTCATATGTAAAACTTGGAGTTTACTATAAAGATGATGGTGCTACTTATGCTTTTTTTAAAAGGACATATCCATCATCAAACTTGGCGGCATCTTTTATAGGATGGTACACTATATTTGGGTATATTAGTACATTGTCATTGTATGCTTATACCTTTGCTAGTTATGGTATAAGTGGTACATCTTTCTCTCATGATGAGATGGCAAGAAAAGTAGTTGCTATCTCTATAATCTGGGTATTTGCACTTATCAATATATGGAGTGTCAAAGGGATGGGAAAGATAGAAGATATTATGGTGTATTTTAAACTTTTTATCCTGTTTCTTATCTCTTTTGCATTGATATATTATTCAAACGTAGATATACAAGAGTTTTCAAATATGTTGATAAGAGATCTAAAAAACAGTAGCGGTTTAAATATTTTGATAGTTTCTTCTATTACATTTGTTGCATATGAAGGATTTCAGCTTGTGATAAATGCTGTCAATGATATGGAAAATCCTGATAAAAATATTCCAAGAGCTATTTATAGTGCTATTTTTATAGTTGTTTTTATATATTTTGTTATTTCATTGGGTAGTGTTTTGGCTATTCCTGCTGAGGATTTGATAAAAAATAAAGAGTATGCACTTGCTGCAGGAGCAAAAGATATACTTGGAACTCTTGGAGAAAATATGGTGATCTTAGGAGCGGTGTTAGCTACCAGTAGTGCTATAAGTGGTACTATGTTTGGTTCATCAAGACAGATGGCTGATATAGCCAGAGATGGGTATTTACCTGCTTTTTTGTCAAAAAGAGATAACACAATCCCTAAAAAAGCTATAGTTGCTATGGCATTGACTGCAAGTTTTCTTATATTTGTAGGTGGATTAAAACTTATTTTAGAGTTTGGTAGTATAACATTTTTGTTAGTTTCTCTTTTGATGGCAGTAGCCAATTTTAAAATAAGAAAGAAGACAGATTCACATACACTTTTTTCTTTGATAGCTATTTTAGGTTTGGTTGTTGGAGCTTGTCTTATTTTGTATTATGAGTATAAGACTAAACCTGAACAGTTGCTTTTTATTGTAGGGCTATATGTTATACTTACAATAGGAGCATATATATATGCAAAAATAGGAGAGAAAAGATGGTCATAAAAGAGATACAAGAGTTTGCAGAGATTAGAACAAAAGCAAGAGCATATTTTTGCTATTTGATGTCAAGAAACCTTCCTAGTAAGACAGAAAATATCTCTTTAGAATCTTTACAAGAAGGTATAAAAAAGTTGAAAAAAAATATACCTCATTATGAAGCTATCTATGTTTTGGATGCTAAAGGAAAGCAGATAACAAAAAATATAAGTAACAATGATAAGTTTAAAGATAAAGGCTTTGGTAAAAATCGTATAGATAGAGCATACTACTATCGTGCTGTTAGAGAAAAAAGATGTGTTTTAACAAATCCTTATCCATCATTACTTGGCAATACTATGGTTGTAACAGCTTCATATCCTGTATATGGTTCAAAAGGAGAGTTGCTTTATATAGTGTGTCTTGATATATCTTTAGAACATGTTTTACAGATGATACATCCAAGTTCTATAGATTCTTTTTTTGGTAAAGTATCAAAATATTCATATGGAGCTTTTTCTTTTGCACTTTTATTGATAGCTGTTTTACTTTTTACAAAAAGTATAAGTTCTCTTTTTATCCATAACTTTAATTTTGAGGCTTTGGATATAAAAGAGGTGTTTGAAGCGACTATTTTGCTTACACTTTCTTTGGCTATATTTGATCTTACCAAAGCTATATTTGAAGAGGAAGTTTTAGGACATCATAAAAAACAAGAGGGTGATGATATACATAAAACTATGGTGAGATTTTTAGGTTCTATTATCATAGCTTTGGCTATAGAAGCACTTATGTTGGTATTTAAGTTTGCGATCATAGATCCTTCCAAACTGATAAATGCAGTTTATATAATAGCCGCTTTATCTGTGCTTTTAGTATCTCTTTCTATATATCTAAAATCCATACGAAGTAGTGAAAAATAAACAAATTTTTCACTATTTAGTAACTTTTTATTAATGATAAAGGAATAATATTTGCTCGTAAAAGAAAAGTTTAGGGCAAATTTGCTAAACTTCAAAAAAAATAAAGGATGACAATGAAAAAAGTATTGCTTATATTTTTAAGTGCCATAGCTGTTTTTGCCGCAAATGCGATAGTAACAGTAAATGGAAGAACTATAACAGATGATATTGTACCAGGATATGAAAAGCTGGATGCACAGAAAAAAAGCTTTATAAAGCAACAGATTATCAACGAAGAACTTCTTATGGATTATGCACTAAAAAGTGATATAGTAAAAGATAAAACTTTTAACAAAGTGTTCAATGCACAAAAAGCACAGGTAGAAAAAGCATATAAAGCAAAAACAGGTAAATCTTTATCTCCTGAGCAAATAAGAAATCTAAAAGGTTCTTTGGCAGTTCAAGCTTTGCTTAGCAAAAAAGCACAAAGTTACAAAATAACTGATAAAGAAGCAAAAGATTTTTATAACAAAAACAAATCAAAGTTTAAGATGCCAGAGAGTGTAGAGTTAGCTACTATCGCAACAAAAGATAAAAAAGAAGCTTTAAAAATACTTGCTAAACTTAAAAAATCAAAAGATATTCCTTCAGCTCTTATGAAAATAGCAAAAGAGAAAAAGCAAAGAGGATACCTTGGATGGCTACCTAAAAATGCTTTTCCAGCGGATGTTTTCAAAAAACTATATAGTGCTAAAGCAAATAGTTTGTTAAAAGAGCCTATAAAAGTTAAAGATACTTATAACATAGTATATCTAGTGAACAAGAAAAAAGCTGGATTGGTAAAATACAATGAAATAAATAAAAACGCTTTAAAAATTCAAATAGCAAAACAAAAAACAAATGAGTGGTTAAAGAAAAAACTACAGGAGCTTAGAAGTAAGGCTGTTATAAAGTAGATGTATATAGTTTTTGAAGGAGTAGATACGAGTGGTAAAACCACTCAAATAGAACTTTTAAAAAAGCTTTATCCAAAAGCTGTTTTTACTAAAGAGCCTGGCGGTACTTCCGTTGGGCTTGAGCTTCGTTCACTTTTGCTTGATAGAGGCTTGAAATCTTTTCGTGCTGAGATGTATCTTTTTTTAGCTGATCGTGCTGAGCACTACAAAGAAGTTATCGAACCAAATCGTGATAAACTGATAGTGAGTGATAGAGGTTTTGTTTCTGGTATCGCTTATGCTTTGACAAATCATCCCAATCTTGATATAAACTTTTTGTTGGATTTAAATAAGTTTGCTTTAGAGGGAAATCTTCCTGATAGTGTGATACTTTTTAAAACTACCAAAGAGCTTATACTATCTCGTATGAGTAAAAAAAGTGAAGATGCTATAGAGCAAAGAGGACTGGAGTATCTTTTAAAAGTTCAGGAAAATATGATAAAAGTTTTAGAAATTTTAGATATAAACTATCACATCATAGACTCTTCTAAAAGTATAGAAGATATATCAAAAGAGATCAGAGGTTACTTATCATGATAAAAGCACTAAGAGGTATGAAAGATACTTTACCACCGCAGAGTTATAAATATAACTATTTTATAGAAAACTGTACCAAGATAGTTAAAAAATATGGATTTGAGTTTATAGAGACACCTATACTTGAAGAGACATCTTTGTTTAAAAGAAGTGTAGGCGAGAGTAGTGATATAGTCGGTAAAGAGATGTATCAGTTTATTGACAAAGGTGGAAATGATGTATGTCTTAGACCAGAAGGTACAGCTGGTGTTGTTAGAAGTTTTATAGAAAACAAGATGGATAGGCAGGGACTCAAACAAAAGTTTTTTTATTATGGTCCTATGTTTAGATATGAAAGACCTCAAAAAGGAAGACTTAGACAGTTTCATCAGTTTGGAGTAGAAAGTTTTGGAGAGACAAGCGTTTTAGAAGATGTTTCTATCATCATGATGATAAAAGAGATACTTGACTTTTTTGCTATAAACTATACTTTAAAACTAAACTCTTTGGGTTGTCATGAGTGTATGCCAAGTTATAAAAATGGTTTAGTTGAAAAACTGGAAAAGATAGAAGGACTTTGTGAGGATTGCAAGAGGAGAAAGCTAACAAATCCTATAAGAGTTTTTGACTGTAAAAATGAAAATTGTCAAAATCTTATAAAGGATCTTCCTCGTATAAAAGATGCACTTTGTGATAGTTGTAAGAGTGATTTTGAGACTCTTTTAAGTATGCTTGATGAGCTTGGTGTCAAGTATGAACTTGATAGCAATCTGGTTCGTGGACTTGACTACTATAACAAAACAGCTTTTGAGTTTGTTAGTACGGATTTGGGAGCACAAAATGCAGTTGCAGGTGGTGGTAGATATGATAGATTGGTTGAGTTTTTAGATGGAAAACCAACACCAGCTATAGGTTTTGCTATAGGTATAGAAAGACTTCTTGATATGATAGAAACTCCTAAGCAGACAAGAGAGGGGTATTATTTTGGTGCTATGGATGAAGAGGCTATTAAAACTTTATACAAAGAGGCAAACCACTATAGAAAAGATCATAAAGTAATAGTTTCTTATGATAAAAAGTCTTTAAAAGCTCATTTAAAAGCAGCAGATAGAGAGATGGCAAGGTATTGTGTTGTTATTGGAGAAAATGAGCTTAAAGATGGAAAACTTTGGGTTAAAGATTTGGTTGAAAAAAAAGAGTTATTAGTGGATTTTAAAGGTTAAAAGTGCAAAAAAGTGTACTACAAACACATCAAGGTGTTAAAATATCATTTAGTGGAGAAGTTAAAAAAACTCAGATTATAAAAATGGTAGAGAACTGTACTCAAGGTAAATGTGATTGTATGAGTGAAACAACAAAAAAGAAGATAATAGATATGAAAGTTGATGGCACAGATGGTTATGTAGAGTTGAGTTTAAGTGGTAAAATAGAAAAAGAAGAGATAGAAAAAGCTTTAAAAAAATCAAAGCTTTTAAACTAAATTTTTTTTGTTTTTTTCCGATTTATACTGAACAAAAGGGAAAAGGTATAGTTTTGGAAAAAATACTTATTGTTGAAGATTCGAAAGTTATCTCATCTTATTTAAATAGAAAAATACATGCAAATATTGATATAGATTGTGATACAAAGATTATTTCATCATTTAAGGATTTAAAAGAACTATTTAAAGTTGATAAAAATTTTGATATTGCACTTGTAGATATCAACCTTTCAGATGTAAGTGATTTGTCCCTGATAGATTTTTTGTTAGAAAACCATATACCTTCTATTGTTATGACTGCCAATTTTGATGAAAAACTGTATATGCAATTAAAAAATAAAAAGATTATTGATTTTGTTTTAAAAGATTCTATGGCATCACTAGAGTATATAGTAACACTAACTGCAAGAATACTTCATAACAAACATAAAACAGTTTTAGTGGTGGATGATTCTAAAACAAGTTTAAATCATATTAGAAATTTTTTGGAACGACACCTATATAAAGTAGCTTTAGAGGATGACCCTAAAAAAGCCTTGGATACTATTTCTTCACAAAATATATCTTTGGTAGTAGTAGATTATTATATGCCAAATATGAAGGGGACTGATCTTATACAAGAGATACGAAAATATCACTCTAAAGATGAAGTGGAGATCATAGGTATATCATCAGATGAAAAAAGTGCTATACATTTTTTAAAATATGGTGCGAATGATTTTATAAGAAAACCTTTTGAGATAGAAGAGTTTTTGCATAGAGTAAATAATCTTTCTCAGCAGTTAGATAATATTGAATATCTTAAAAATATAGTAAATACAGATTTTTTGACTAAGATTTATAATAGAAAATATTTTTTTGAAGAGGGCAAAAAGTATTTTGATAAATCAAAAAATGAACACTCAACTTTTTGTGTAGCAATGATAGATATAGATGATTTTAAAAGAGTAAATGATACTTTTGGTCATGATGTGGGTGATATTGCTATTAAAACTATAGCAAATATTTTAAAAGAAAAGACTAAAGGTGATGATATAGTTGCTAGATTTGGTGGTGAAGAGTTCGCAGTTATATTAAAAGATATATCTTTAGAAAATTCTATAAAAATGTTTGAAAGTATTTGTAAAGAAGTATCAGAAAAAAAGATATATATCGAAGATGATAAATCAATAAATATAACAGTTTCTATAGGTATAACAAATAAAAAAGAGGAAAGTTTACAAAAAATGCTAAAAGTTGCAGATGAAAGACTTTATATAGCAAAAAATAGTGGGAAAAATAAAGTTGTATATGAGGATGTTGCAGAAACTGTTGAACTCTAGGGTTGTATGACTCGAATCCCCCATTTAAATCTATCTTTATAAAAACCTTTATCAAGTCTGGATATAGTTACAGAGTATGCCTTTCCACTACTAGCATGTATAAATCTCATATTTCCTAGATATATACCAGAGTGGTTGACCCAACCTCTATCGGCTGTATCAAAAAACAATATATCACCAGGTAGCAGTTTGTTTTTATCATATATCTTTTGTTTGCTCATTTGGGATTGTGCTTTTGATGTTCTTGGTATGTGATAACCGTTTTTTAAAAATACATAATAAACAAAGCCAGAACAGTCAAAACTGTTTTCACCAGCTTTACCATAAGAGTATGGTGAACCTAACTTACTTTGTGCAAGTTCTAAAATATTTAGCTTTTTAGTATCTATTGAGTTTTTTGCACATCCTGTTACAACAAATAAAAAGATAAAAAAGAGTATATTTTTCATAAGTATATTATAGCATAAAAAGGAAGGGATATGAGTGTTGATTTTATAGAGTTTGTAAATCGGTATGTATCCTTAAATCCATTAGAAGAGGTGATCATAAAGCAAAAGTCAAAAGAAGTAGAGTTTAAAAAAGGAGAAGTTATACACAAAGTGGATGAAATTTGTGATAAACTTTATTTTATATTGGATGGATATGCTAGAGGATTTGTGATAGATGAAAATGGAAAAGATTATACTTGGGCTTTACTTTTCAATGATCAAAACTCTAAAGTAGAAAATCTTTTTTTGATGGATTTTGAAAGTTTTTTAAAAGAGATTCCATCGCGTATAGAGATAGAAGCTTTGAGTGACTGTAAAGTTTTGATGTTTTCTAAAAAAGATGTGCAGATGCTTTTTGATATAAGTAAAAAGATAGATAGATTTGCAAGATTTATGACAGAAGATGCATATTTATATCTGCACAATCTTATCATGGATAGACAAACAAAAAGTGCTAAAGAGAGAGTAGAAGAGTTTTTAAAAACAAAAAGACATCTTTTAGATATAGTACCACAATATCAAATAGCTTCACTTTTAGATATAACACCACAACATTTAAGCAGGTTGAAAAAAGAGTTGGATATATCTTGATTATTAACATAGATGAATGACAAATCTTGCTAAAAATACTATAATCTTTCATTATAGAGTAATAAGTATGTATTTGGGGAGAGAAAATGAAAAGAATTGGTATTTTTATCATAGTATTTATGGTGCTTTTTTTTACATATGAAGGTTTTAGTTATCTAAAATATAGAAGTGATTATGCTGTTAGTGATGCGGGATTTGTTAAAAGTGATACTCTTAGTATCCTTAGTTTTAAAGTTCCAGGAAAGGTTGAAAGTATAAAAACTGAAGGAGAAGAGTTTAAAAAAGGGGAACTCTTAGCATCTCTTGATAAAACTGACTATGTGTTACAAAAGCAAAAGTTAGAAAAAGAGATATTGTCTCTTAGTTCAAAAATAGAAGAGTTAAAAATAAAAAAAGAGAGAATGTCAAAAGATATCAACTCATCTATCATGATAGCTTCTCGAGATATAAAAAGT
>Ga0256843_1002951_pt1 | contig 12118 bp, 8 predicted proteins | sample AlvinellametaG_FD_191572 | JGI IMG/M metagenome (GOLD analysis project Ga0256843, IMG submission 191572) | Pompeii worm associated microbial communities from hydrothermal vent at the East Pacific Rise, Pacific Ocean - Alvinella | ecosystem: Host-associated > Annelida > Integument > Unclassified ... | reverse complement strand
AAAACTATTCATAGAGTGAAGAATAACTTTGAGTTTACTTCTCTTTGTGGTGCAGGTAGATTTGGTTTTGACTTCCAAAATGAGGCTTCAAGTGATGATGCAGCGTTTGGTAGTGCAGTAAATGCACTCGCTAATGCAACAGCAATTCGATTCTCTTCAATGATAACGAATGAAGAGGCTTACACACTCCAACTCTTAAAAGAGAAGTTAGGTGTGAAACTCTTTAATGAAGATGCAAGAGTTTTTGCTTCTTTTATGAAAGCATATAGCTCTGTAAGTGGAAAACTACATCATAGTGGTTCTCTTGATGCAATCAAACAAGCCGATGCTGTTATAGTAATCGGAAGTCGTGTAGCAACAGATAACCCGGGTGTAAGGTATGCACTTACAACTGCATCAAGACATAATGGTGCAAAAGTTGTCTATGCACATCCTATGGAAGATGCCCTTATGCAAAACATCGTGACACAGTTTATGAAATATGAAGCTGGTTCAGAAGAGGGTGTTATGGCACTTTTAGCAAATGAGCTTCTTAAAAATAGTGATGTAGATGATGCAACAAGAAAATTTCTAGATGATTTAGATTTAGGTTATCTTGAAGCTGAGAGTAATGTTGGGGATGATGAGCTGAGTTTTATGAGTAAATCATTCGCACGTTGCTCTAAAAAAGTACTTGTAGTTGGTAGTGATGTTTTTGCTCACAAAAGAGCTGAAAACATTGCCAAACTAGTAGCTACTATTGAAAAATATACAGACTTTTCTCTTGTTATTATTCCTCAAGATGTAAACACTTTGGGTGTTTCACTCATTTGTGATTTAGACGTTGATGAAAACTTAGACAATGTTGTCGGTTATAATGCAAAGGGAGAGTTTATAATATCATCTTTGGATGATGCAGACTTAAGTATTCCTGCACTCAATCAACAAGAGGGAACGGTAGTAAGTATAGACAACCGTGTACTTCCTCTTAATGTAGCTGTAAACTTTGATGGATTTACACTTAATGACTTAGCAAATAAGCTTGGTTTAGAGAGTGAAAACACAGTAGATTATACGCAACTCTTGCCAGTATCTTCTGGTTTTTTAGGGAGAGATTTTGACTCTTTAGAGAACTTCTTAGATAAGTACGGAAATGATGTCCGTGGGTATCTTTTAGATGAAGTTGCGTGTGAAACAGATGGTACTCTTGAAGAAATTGCTGATTTACCTGAGTTTAATGGTACGGTTATCTATCATTCAAACCCTGTATTACAGTTTAACAACTATACAAATGTAACAAAACAGTTAGAAAAAGATGTGAGTTTACGAGGTTCAGCACAGTTTAGCGCAGCAGCGAAAATCAAAGATGGTGATGAAGTAGAGATTACTTTTGGTACATCTACGATAAAAAGAGTCTTTAGACTAGACCCTGAATTAAAAGGAACAGTAGCACTTCATCCTACATTTGACATAAGTGTAGATGCAAATGAGTACAAATTTCTTAAATCAAAAATAGTGAGAGTAGTATAATGAGCAAAATAGTCATTAATATTGATGGTCGTGAAGTAGAGACGCAAGAGGGTGAATATCTTTTAAATGCCGCTCGTGCGAATGATATTTTCATTCCTGCAATCTGTTATTTAACACGTTGTAGTCCGACCTTAGCTTGTCGTATTTGTCTTGTTGAAGCTGATGGTAAACAGGTGTATGCTTGTAATGCTAAAGCAAAAGATGGGATGAATATCACAACTACGACTGAAAATATCGAAAAAGAGCGTCGTGCAATCATGGAAGTTTATGATGTTAATCATCCTCTTCAGTGTGGTGTGTGTGATCAATCAGGAGAGTGTGAGCTTCAAAACTATACACTTGAAATTGGTGTTGATTCTCAGAGTTATGCAGTAAAAGATGTAGATAGAAGTTCTCATGATTGGGGTCACTTGCACTACGATCCGGGTCTCTGTATCGTTTGTGAGCGTTGTGTTACTGCTTGTAAAGATATGATAGGTGATAACTCTCTTAAAACTATTGCTCGTGGTGCTGATGCACTTGATGCAGAGTTTAAGACAACTATGCCTAAAGATGCCTATGCAATGTGGAATAAACTGAACAAATCAGTCATCGGTCTTACAAATGGAACAGATGTTCTTGATTGTACTTCATGTGGTGAGTGTGCTGCTGTTTGTCCAGTTGGTGCATTAGTAGATACACAGTTTATGTATAAGTCGAATGCTTGGGAGTTAAAACAGGTTCCAGCAACTTGTGGTCACTGTTCTGCTGGATGTCAAATATCTTATGATATTAAACATACAAGTATAGAGAATCCAGAAGATAAAATCTACCGTGTTATGAATGAGTGGAACTATGTATCTCTTTGTGGTGCTGGTCGTTATGGGTATGACTACCAAAATGCAGATGTAAGTAAAGATGAAGTTGCATTTGCTAATGCAGTCGAAGCATTTAAAAAGGCTGATGCGATTAAGTTTACTTCTACAATTACAAATGAAGAAGCACTTATTTTAGAGAAGCTAAAAGAGAAATTTGGCTATAAACTTATCAATGATGAGGCGAAGTCTTTTCAAACTTTTTTACATGATTACTCAGATATCAGTGGAACTCGTCTTTACAGTAGTGATTTAAAAGCTGTTGCAAACACTAACTTTATAGTAAGCATCGGTACAGCTATCAAAACAGACAATCCAAATGCGAGATACTCACTCAATAACTCACTTACTGTAAACAAGGGTGCAGCACTCTATTTTCATCCAGTAGCTGATCCTATTATCGCTGGTTTAAGTAAAAATATTGTTACTATCAACCATAAGCCACTACAAGAAGAGACAGCTCTTTATCTTATTTTAGATTTATTTGCAGATAAAGAGAAATTACCAACTGAGATAGTTGATTATCTTGCATCATTTCACTCTATGAAAACTGTTACAGTTACTGAGACTATTAAAGAGAAAGTAGTTGAGATAGTGAAAGAGATGAAGGTGAATGAAGAGACAGGTGAAGAGGAAGAGGTTGAAGTAGAAAAATCTAAAATGGTTCCTAAAAAAGTAAGTAAAGAAGTAGAAGTTGATGATAATAGACTTCTCAGTATGCTTGGTATGGATGAGAAATTTCCTGAAACTTTTGAAAAACTTATGAAGAAGAAAGACTCTTTTTCTATGATAGTTGGACCAGACCTATATAACCATCCAAACTCTAAAAACTTAGCGCGTTTAGTTGCCTTAGTTGAAAAATATTCAGAGTTTGAGATAGTTATGATTCCTACATTAACAAATACACTTGGTGTTGCAATGATTAATGAGTTAAGCAGTGAGGATGGAACGTATACAATAGGCTATAACACAAAAGCTGACTTTACTCTAAGCGCACTTGGTGATGGTGATCTGGATATGCCAGCAATTAATCAACAAGAGGGAACTCTTACAAGTATCAATAAACGTGTTAATCCAACAAATGCTGCTATGAGTTATGGTGGATATACACTCAATGATATCGCAAATGCACTTGGCTTAGAAGCTAAATATACAATTGACTATACAAAAGAGTTAGGTTCAGTAGCAGGTTTTAAATCTGAAGCTTTTGATGATTTACCAGACTACTATACAAACTCTGGTGAAGAGATTAGAGGGTATGAACTTAAAAATATGGGTAGAAGAGTATCATCGGATGAGAGTGTATCTCAAATAGATGAGTCACTTAAATTAGAAAATGATATAATCTACTTAGCAAACCCTGTAAGACAATTTACTGATTTTACAAATAAAACTACAAATCTTGATGAAGAGAGTGGTGTCTATATAAGTGAAGAGAGTTTATCAAACTCAGAACTTAATGCAGGCGATAGTGTTAGAGTAAAAACTGCAAATGGTGAGCTAACAGCAAATATCGTATGTGATAATAAAATTGCAGGTGATATTGTAGTTTTACCAACTTTTGATTCAAATCTAAATTCAGAGGCTTTAGTAGACGGTTACCGTTTCGCTTCAGCTTCGATTGAAAAGGTGTAATATATGGATACAGCATATCTAATAGAAACGGTTATAAAGGTCGTTGTCTTACTTCTAGTGTTCTCAGCATTAGCAGGAATTGGAACATACTTTGAGCGTAAGATACTTGCATTTATGCAACGTCGTTTAGGGCCAATGAATGTTGGTCCATTTGGACTCTTACAAGTGGGAGCTGATGGTATCAAACTTTTTACAAAAGAGGATATTATTCCAACTAATGTAGTTGCTCCTATTTTTAAAATTGCACCAGTTATTACTGCTGCAACTGCATTTATGGCAGCTGCATCAATACCATTTTTACCAGAATTTACAATTTTTGGTTATACAGTGCATCCAATTATTGCAGATATTGATGTAGGTATACTTTATATTCTTGGTGTTATGGCAGTTGGTCTTTTTGGTCCAATGCTTGGTGGTATGGCTTCAGCAAATAAGTTTGCATTACTTTCAGCTGCTCGTGCTGCTGCGGTATTTATCTCTTATGAAGTTGTAACAGGTTTATCAATTTTAGCACCAATTATGATGGTTGGTTCTCTTTCACTTATTGATTTTAATAATTATCAATTAGAGAATGGCTGGATTGTTTGGTCTCAACCAGTTGCATTTATTCTCTTTTGGATTGCAGCATTTGCTGAAACTGGTCGTACACCATTTCACTTGATTGCGAATGATCATGAGATTATTGATGGTTTTGGTACAGAGTACTCTGGTATGAGATGGGGTCTATTCTTCATCGGTGAGTATGCAAATATGTTCTTTATCTCTTTTGTTATTCCTCTCCTTTTCCTTGGTGGTTTTGGTGACGGTAGCGTTTTAGGAGCTTTAGCACTTCTTGGTAAAATGGCATTTTTCTTCTTCTTTTTCTTATGGACAAGAGCTGCATGGCCAGATGTGAGACCAGACCAACTTATGTGGTTATGTTGGAAAGTACTTATGCCAGTTGCAGTGGTTAACGTTGTAATCACTGGCTTAGTGATGATGTTTTAAGGGATGATGATGGAACAGTTTAATAACAGAAATGTAGCTGAGGGCGGTTACTATTTAGTAGACATTGAAGATTATCCAACTGATGGTTGGGGTAAGTTTAAGAGAGTTATCAAAAGAACTTTTAGAGGTGAACTTTTTGTTGGTCTATGGGTAGTTCTTCGTGAAATGATTCGATTTGACCTTCACACTATCTCTTATCCAGAAGAGAAGATGCCAATTGGACCACGTTATCGTGCTATCCATGAGATGAAGCGTCTTTGGGAGTCTGATACTGAGCGTTGTATTGGTTGTGGACTTTGTGAAAAAATTTGTATCTCTGATTGTATCCGTATGGATACACACATTGATGAGAACTCTCGTAAAGAGGTAAGTGAGTACACTATCAACCTTGGTCGTTGTATCTTTTGTGGTTATTGTGCAGAGGTTTGTCCAGAGTTAGCGATTACACACGGTGGTGAGTATGAAAATGCTTCTGATCAACGTGAACACTTTGTTGATTATGAGTATATGTTAACTCCTATGGATACTATGCTTGCGAAAAATCAAAAAGAGTTCGAAGGTTTTGGTGCTATTACACCACATGAAGATGAGCGTGTTAAGAAAACACCTCTAGCATATTAAGGAGATTGGATTATGTTTGAAGCGGTAGCGTTTTACTTGTTTGCATTTTTAACGATTGCGATGTTTTTCATAACAGTGACAACATCACAAGCGTTATATGCATTAACTGCATTAGCAGCGGGGATGATTTTTATATCAGCATTTTTCTTTATTCTTGGTGCTGATTTTTTAGGTGCGGTACAGATTATCGTTTATACAGGTGCAGTGATGGCACTCTATGCATTTGGTATGATGTTCTTTGATACAACAAGAGAAGTGAAAGAGAAGAAAGGAAACAAGTTTATTATTGTTGGGCTTTCTACTTTAGCAGCTGTTATGGTTGTTGCAATATTTGCAGCACCGATTGTATCTGAAAATATTATAGCTCTTTATCCAACTATTGAAGGTGTAGGAAATACACAAACAGTAGGTTTAGTTCTTTTTACAAAATACCTTATTCCATTTGAAGTTGCAGCTGTAATGCTTTTAGTAGCAATGGTTGCTGGTATTGTATTAGCTGGAAAGAAAATGGATCTCTCTCTTACTCTTATGAATAGTGAAGAGATTAAGAAAATGGATGAAGAAATAAATAAAAAGGTACTTTCATGATGGAAATAGGTTTAAATCACTATCTTGTTCTATCTACGATTTTATTCGCTATAGGTTTAGTGGGTGTAATGCGCAGAAAGAATTTACTTTTACTATTTTTCGCAACTGAGATTTTACTAAACTCTGTAAATATAGCTTTTGCTGCGATTTCACACTACTATGGTGACTTAACTGGTCAGATGTTTGCATTTTTTGTTATTGCAATCGCTGCATCAGAGTTAGCTGTAGGACTTGGTCTATTAATTGTTTGGTATAAACGCCATGGTAATATCGACCTTGATACTATGTCAAGTATGAGAGGATAAGTTATGGAAAAATATTTATATATTGCACTTTTTGCACCTCTAGTTAGTTCTATGTTCTCGGCACTCTTTACAAACACGCCTAAAAAGCAGTTTGTAGGAATTATTGCTAGTTTACTCATCTTTAGTGCTTTTGTTAGTAGTTCAATACTGCTAACTCATATTTTAGATGGTGGAGAGATTATTCATGTAGAGATGATGACTTGGATGGCTACTGGTAATTTATACATTCCATTTGGATTTGTTGTAGACCAAATTTCTGTGACTATGATGATGGTTGTTACCTTAGTTTCGACTATTGTACATATCTACTCTGTTGGTTATATGGATCACGATAAAGGTTTTAATAGATTCTTTGCATGGTTATCAGCTTTCGTTTTCTCTATGATGATTCTTGTAATGAGTGATAACTTTGCCGGTCTTTTCATTGGTTGGGAAGGTGTTGGTCTTTGTTCATGGGGTCTTATTGGGTTCTGGTTTCACAAAGATATTGCTACATGGGCAGCTAACGAAGCATTTATAATGAACCGTATTGCTGACCTTGGAATGTTAATCGGTATCTTTTTAGTTTACTGGAATACTGGTTCACTACAGTATGATATTGCATTCCCTGCAATGGCTTTTTTAGATACTACTACACTTACTTGGATAGGTATCTTCCTATTTGTAGGTGCTATGGGTAAATCAGCACAGTTTCCATTACATACTTGGCTTGCCGACGCTATGGAAGGTCCTACTCCTGTTTCTGCACTTATTCATGCTGCGACAATGGTTACAGCGGGTGTGTATTTAGTGGTTCGTTCAAATGAACTTTATGATTTAATTCCTAATGTAGGTCTATTTATTGCTAGTCTTGGTGCATTTGTTGCACTTTTTGCTGCATCAATGGCACTTGTTAATCGTGATATGAAGCGTATAATTGCATACTCTACACTTTCACAACTAGGTTATATGTTTGTTGCTGCTGGTCTTGGAGCTTACTGGGTTGCACTTTTCCACCTTATGGCACATGCATTCTTTAAAGCACTACTCTTTCTTGGTGCTGGTAATGTTATGCATGCTATGCATGATGAACTTGATCCATTTAAAATGGGTGGACTTTATAAGAAGATGAAGTGGACTGCGATTATGATGACTATTGCATCTATCGCTCTTGCAGGTATATTTCCACTTGCTGGTTTCTTCTCAAAAGATGCAATTCTTGAAGCAGCATTTGTTGAACATCACTATATTATTTACTCTGTAATTCTGTTCACAGCTGGTCTTACAGCATTCTACTCTTTCAGATTAGTTGCTATGATTTTCCATGGTGAAGAGCGTTATAAACTTTTTGGTATTGATCCACATGAAGCATATAAATTTATGCTTGTTGGTATGAGTCCTCTTTTAATTCTGGCTATTATTGCTGGTTCACTTAAAGGTACTTATTTTGAAATGATTACTGAATTATTACCAGCTACTGAATATCATATTCATAGCCACTTTACATATTGGGTAATGACAATAGGTACACAACTTTTTGTTGCTGCTGCAATTATGTATGCATACAAAAAATATGCTTACTCTCCAGTTACAGTTCCGGATGGAACGAGTAAAATGGAAAATAGTTTTGCATATAAATTACTTATTAACCAATACTACATACCTTATGCATATGAGAAATATATTGTACAACCATATAATGAACTCTCTGCAGAACTTTGGGAAGTAGATAAAAAAGTGGTGGATGCAAGTGTTGATGGTATCGCAGGTATCTTTTACAGTGCAGGTGAAAATACAAGAGATATGCAGAGTGGAAATCTATCTACGATGTTAAAATGGATGGTAGCAGGTTTAGTTGGACTGTTATCGTTAGCTGTTGTTTTTGGATTAGCAGCTAGATACTCTGATGAGATTCTTGTAATCTTATCAGGTTTAGGAGTTTAGTATATGTTAGATCATATTTTAAGTATTTTAATTTTCTTTCCAGCATTAGCCGGTATTCTTGGATTTATGATAGATAAGAAGAGTATGCGTGCTTACGGTGTTTCTGTAGCAGCAGTAGAGTTTGCTCTCTCTTTATGGCTATGGTTTGTATTTGACAATAATGTAGCTGGTATGCAATTTATGGAGCATTTACCATTAATTCCAGCCTTTGGAATTAACTATATTTTAGGTGTAGATGGGATTTCTCTCTTTATTATCATTTTAGCGGCATTCTTTACTATGATAGGTATTGCTTCTTTAACAGAAACTAAAGATGAAAAGAACATGATTATTACACTTCTGTTTTTACAGATGACAATGATTGGTGTCTTTACGGCGCTTGATGCAATTGTATTTTATGTATTTTGGGAACTTTCTCTCGTACCAATGCTCTATATTATTGGTGCTTGGGGTGGACCTCTTCGTATATATGCATCAGTAAAGTTTTTCCTTTACACATTTGCAGGTTCACTTGTTATGCTTGTTGGTATGCTTTTTATGGCTTACTTTTTTTACCAAGCAACAGGAACATGGTCATTCGCAATTTTAGATTGGTATAGACTAATTTTACCTGAGTCATTTCAGTTATGGCTTTTTGCAGCATTCTTTGTTGGTTTTGCTATTAAAGTACCTATGTTTCCATTTCATACATGGTTACCATATGCACACGGTCAAGCACCAACTATCGGTTCTGTAATACTAGCGGCAATTTTACTGAAAATGGGTACATATGCATTTATTCGTTTTTCACTACCACTCTTTCCAGATGCATCAGTATTTTTCATGTATCCGATAGCAGTTATCTCTATCATCATGATTATCTATACAGCAATGGTTGCTTATGCACAAAAAGATGTGAAGCAAGTTGTTGCATATTCATCAGTATCACATATGGGTGTTATCATTCTTGGTACATTCGCACTTAATGTTGAAGGTATTACTGGGTCAGTATTTTTAATGATTGCTCATGGTGTTGTCTCAGGTGCACTCTTCTTACTTGTAGGTGTTATTTATGACAGAAGACATACTAAATTAATGAGTGAGTTCGGTGGTTTAGCACATGTTATGCCTAAGTACGCAACTATCTTTGGTATTATGTTAATGGCTTCAGTAGGTATGCCTTTAACAATTAACTTTGTTGGAGAGTTCTTAAGTCTCTTAGGTTTCTACCAACAGTCACATATCCTTACATTATTAGCAGGGATAGCTATTGTTGTTGGTGCTATCTATATGCTTAGTGCTTATAAAAAAATGTTTTTTGGTGAAATTACTAAAGATGAAAATAGAGAGTTAAAAGATGTAAATAAACGTGAGCTTATTGCACTTATTCCACTCTCTATCATTACTATCTGGTTAGGTATTTATCCAAATCCAGTTTTAGCTCCAATAAATAACTCTGTTGAGTCTGTTGTGCAGTTAATGCATAATAAATCAACAACACATGAAGCAAAAATAAGAATACCAAATGTATCTGGTATTGTTATTAGTAAAACTTCGGCTAAGGAGGCACACTAATGTTAAGTCCTATCAATGTTTCTTTAGAGTCTTTAAACTTAATTACTCTAGCCCCAATGTTAATACCTATCATTGGAGCACTTTTAATTCTTGTCGTAGATGTTATCAAGGGTGGCTTACATAGATCTCTTTATGTCGTACTTAGTATTCTATTTTTAGCACTTGATTTTGGTTCTCTTCTTGATGCTGCTGGTATTTTTACGAAAGATGGTATTATGCTTGGTGTATTTAATGTGATGCTCATAGATGGACTTGCACTAATTTCACAATTTATTATTGTAGGTGCATCGATTCTTTTTATCCCTTTAGCATTGACAAATAAACGTTTCCATGAGTTCTCTTATCCAGAATTTTTTGCACTTTTCTTATTTATGATTAGTGGATTCCAATTTATGGTAGCAACAGATAATTTAATTTTAGTATTTGTTGGTTTAGAGACAGCATCACTTGCACTCTATACTCTCATTGCTATGCATAACCGTGACAAGTCATTTGAAGCGGCTGTGAAGTACTTTACTATGGGTGCATTAGCTGCTGGGTTTTACTCTTTTGGATCGATGGTTTTTTATGCACTTACAGGTTCAGTTGAAATTAATCAAATAGCTACAATTTTAGCTGCAAATGGATATGCTGATATAGGCTATGTTCTTGTTGGTGTAGTTTTCCTACTCGCATCATTTGCTTTCAAACTCTCTCTTGTACCATTTCACACATGGGCTCCAGATGTTTATGAGGGTAGTTCAGCTGCTATGGCTGGTTATATGTCAATCGTACCAAAAATTGCAGCATTTGTTGTTGCTATGAGACTTTTTGAGTTCTTAATACATAGTGGTGTAGTTTGGCTAGAAGTAGTACTATGGGTATTTGTTGTTATCACTATGACTGCTTCAAATGTTTGGGCATTAGTGCAAACAGATGTGAAACGTATGCTTGCATATAGTTCTATTTCACATGCTGGTTTTGTAATGGCTGCTATTTTAATTGGTACAACTCAGTCTAACTCAGCACTATTCCTTTACTGGATACTTTTTAGTTTTACAAACCTTGGTTCATTCTCAATGCTTTGGATTTCAAGACAAAAAGAGTTACCAGGATATCAAAAAACTGACCATAGTTTTGAGAAATTTTCAGGTATGATTAAAACGTCTCCTGTTGCTGCGATGATTATGGGTCTGTTTATGTTAAGTCTTGCAGGTTTACCACCATTTGCACTCTTTTGGGGTAAAATCTATATGATTAGTTCTGCTGTAACAAGTGGTTATACAGTTCTAGCACTTATTATGGCACTTAACTCTGCAATTGCGGGTTATTACTATATTAAACTTATTGTTTATATGTTTATGAAAGAGCCAATCGCTACAAATGTAGATAATAGTGGTGAACTTTATGTAGCGAATGCTACATTAGCTTTAAAATCAATTATTGGTTTTGCTGTTATAGGAACTATATTTGCTTTTGTTGCTGTAAACCCACTCTTAGAGTTTGTTACAGCTTTTGTATATAATAGTGGATATTAATCGATAATACTACTTCATTAAGGGGAAGAGAATTTGTTTAAATGGATGCTCTTTACCCTGATATCTTTAAATACTTTTGCACTAGAAATTACTATTGATAGTGCAAAAGATGATTTTAGAAGGTACTCTACACTGAACATAACAGAGAATAAACCATTTCTCTGCCAAGAGATAAAAAATGATTTTGAAATTGTTACTGAAGTGATATGTGCATTTGCAAAAAGACCATCTACTAAAATAGATAAACTTCAAAATGACTTTTTTCAAGTGAATATGTTTTTAAAGAAAGATACCTTTTTCCTCTCTATTAAACCTACTTATCAAATAAAGCTTATTGCCAATATTTTTGACTTAACACAAGAAAATAGTACTTTTGCAGTAGATGTTCAAAAAGCTAAAAGTTGGACAGTTATCGGTTACAAAGGAAAAATTCCTTTGATAAACAATAGAAAAAAAGTAAATAATATTATAAACTTTCCATATTTTAATGATAATGATTCTTTTCCATATGTCGGTAGTTTAGATATAAAAGGTAATCCTGTATATATTAAAAAAGTAACAGATGTGAGGGATTACTTAAGAGTAAAAGAACTTTATAAAGAAAAAAATTATGAGCTCTGTTTAG
>Ga0256843_1002950_pt1 | contig 12120 bp, 10 predicted proteins | sample AlvinellametaG_FD_191572 | JGI IMG/M metagenome (GOLD analysis project Ga0256843, IMG submission 191572) | Pompeii worm associated microbial communities from hydrothermal vent at the East Pacific Rise, Pacific Ocean - Alvinella | ecosystem: Host-associated > Annelida > Integument > Unclassified ... | reverse complement strand
ATCAGAAGGCTGCAAAACAGGGAAACACGGCAGCACAGTACAATCTGGCAAAACTCTTTTCCCAAAGAAGTGAAAAAGAAGATCCCCATGCTCAGGAGAGGGCAAAATACTGGTATGAAAAAGCGGCAGAGGGAGGACAGAAAGAGGCAATCAATGATCTTGCCATACTCTATATGGAAGGGAAAGGGGTAAAAAAAGATGAACACAAGGCATTTTCTCTTTTTCAAAAAGCTGCCAAACTCGGAGACAGTGCAGCACAGCTCAATGTAGCACTGATGTATGCATGGGGCAAAGGTGTTCCCCATGATAAGATTAAAGCTTATGAGAATTTGAGAGAAGCTCTTTCCTCAGGACAAACGGAAGCTTCTGCCTATCTGGAACGGCTCTGCAAAGAGAGCAGTTGGGCATGTCAAAGCAATTAAGCAGCATTAAGAGATATTTTTAAGTATCTCTTGGCTATAATTCTCCCCTAAGAAATGCCAAAGCATTCTTTCTAAACGTGATCGCGTAGCTCAGTTGGTAGAGCACTACCTTGACATGGTAGTGGTCGTTGGTTCAAGTCCAATCGTGATCACCACTTATCATCCCCTAAATATCAATGTTTGAGAGCTTTTAATAAACACTTAAGCCATTTTCATTTTATCCAGATTCAGTTACAATATATTTATCGTCTCTCAATGAGATGTTTCGATTGACACCCAGATTTCGATTGGAGATATATTTACCATAGTACAATATAGGCATTCTAAGTGTTGTGTGTCCCCTTATTGAGGCTATGCCGATAACCTGACGGATATACTGACATTTCCGGTATTACATCATAGAACTCTTAAAAGTAGTATAATTAGAGTAGTAAATTTCATTTTTATTAATAAGGAGAAAGTTATGGATAAGTTTTTAGTAGAAGCGATTAATGAAGCAAAAAAAGGCTTAGAGGAGGGAGGTATCCCTATTGGTGCAATTCTTGTCTTAGATGGTAAAATTATAGGCAGAGGTCATAACAAACGTATCCAAAAATCAAGTGCAATTTTGCATGCAGAAATGGACTGTTTGGAAAATGCAGGAAGATTAACAGCCAAAGAGTATAAAAGAGCAACTTTATACTCCACTCTGTCGCCCTGTGATATGTGCAGTGGTGCAGTACTTCTTTATGGTATAAAAAAAGTTGTTATTGGTGAAAATAAAAATTTTACAGGACCGGAAAAATATGTAAAATCACGTGGAGTCACTTTAGAAGTTGCTAATAATCAGGAGTGTATCCATATGATGGAAGAGTTTATTAAAAAATCACCTATGCTTTGGAATGAAGATATCGGAGAAGAGTAAATACCTTTATAAAGACATAATGAAAAATACGGCTACCTAAATCATAGTTTTATATTTTAGGTGGGGAATATTAGAAGTTTTGAGCATAGGAGTCTTGGGTATTTTACTGTGATCGTAGTTGGTTTTGTAGTATCTGTCTGGGTTGCTGATTATAGTCTATATTCTTCTGGCTCTTGATCGTGATCCGCACTTTCCAAATACTCAAATCAGTCCTTTTATGATACAGACTATCTTTCTTTCTTCAAAACCAAGCAGTTTCATAGTATACTTCTTCTTGTTAATTCAAAAAAAGGTTTTTTATATGCAAGTACTGTTTTCTACGCTTTTACTCATTTTTGTACTTTCTTTTACAGGATGTGAAGGACCAAGTTTCGGAAAAAATGTGCACAAAGAGTACTTTACCAACGGCCAGCTGAAATCAGAATATATTATGACCGATAATACAAAAATGAACGGTACCCTGAAAAAATACGGTACCGGAGGGAAACTTACTTCCGTGGTTACTATCAGAAATGGTGTAAAAAACGGTATAGAAGTAATGTATGACCCTGAAGGACGCGTCTTAATGCGTACCCCTTATGTCAATGGCGAAAAACATGGAAATCAAACGATCTACTACCCCAATCAGGATATTTTGGCTACCATCCCTTATCGATATGACCGAAAAAACGGCGTAGCCGTCAAATATTATCCTGACGGGAGTGTCCAACAGAAAGCACGCTACAAAAATGACAGGATTGTCAACTAAACAGTATGTCTATGTTTCTGCCTCAGTATACCCATATTGTCAAGCCGGAGCTGAAACATACCTATCTTTCTTTTGATGAAGAGGGAACACTCATCATACGCTCTCCGAAGGTTTCACAAAAATATATTGAAACCCTTTTACTCAAAAAAGCCGGCTGGATTCGACGTTCTAAAGAAAAGATTCGACTTAAAAAAGGAAAGATGCCTGATTTCAGGAAAGAAGGGGGAGAGCTTTATTTTTTGGGCAGAGCCTATCCTTTTAAAATAGAAAAACAGATCAAACAAAAAACACAGCTTTTATTTAGAGAAGAGACTTTTTTTCTCTCTTCTCATTGTGAGGACAGAGTACTTTTTCAAAAACATATAGACCGCTTTTATAAAATGGAGTCAGAAAAATATTTGCCTGCTATTGTAGAAAAATATGCGCTCAAAATGCATCTTTTCCCTACAGAAATCCGCTTTAGAAAAACAAAACGGCAATGGGGCAGCTGTTCAGGAAGAAATGTGCTCAACTTCAATACCATGCTGATGAAACTGCCAGAGTCGGTCATTGCATATGTCGTTGTACATGAGCTTGCCCATATAAAACATAAAAATCATCAAAAAAATTTCTGGAAACTGGTCAAAACATATATACCTGACTATAAAGCATGCATTGCAGAGCTTCATACCTATACTACCTAAGGAGATATCCATCGATACTATTTATCTTTTACTTTTCCTCATTATTGTTTTAGCAGGATCGGTCTTTACCTATGTCTATTACCTCAAAGAGAAAAAAGAGCAGCTAGACAGCATTAAACGCGGTTTCTGTCCCCGATGCCACCAAAACAGTATAGAATTGATCGACCAGAGAAGCGGTGGCTGTTCCGGACCTAAAATCCTTACTTTTGAATGTCCCGAATGCAAATATCATAACAGTTTTTCAGTTGAAAATGACGGAGGCTGCGGAAACGGAAAGTGCGGATAATCTCTTCCTCTTCTAAAATCGTTTGACATATCCGTGACAATAGGGTTTTTTCCCTTTGCGTTCATAATAGTCCTGATGATAGCTTTCTGCTTTATAGAAAGGTTTTTTATCTAAAACTTTTGTGGCTACTTTATAACCTTTTCTCTCCAAAATTTTTATTAATTTATTGACGGTCTGTCTCTCTTTGTCATTATTGACAAAAACAGCAGAAATATATTGAGAACCTATATCAGGCCCCTGCCCTCCCATTTGAGTAGGGTCATGTATTTCAAAGAAAGTTTTTACCAGGGTCTCATAACTCACTTTTGAAGGATCGTACACTACTTCTACAGTTTCAATATGTCCCGTAGAAGCAGTGCAAACCTGCCTGTAAGTAGGATGTTTTATTTTCCCACCCATAAAACCTGAAATAACTTCTTTTACCCCTCTAACTTTTTCAAGATAGTATTCTACACCCCAGAAACAGCCGCCGGCAAAATAGGCATGTGCCCATTTTGTATCTGTTTTACGCTTTTTGTCAAACTTTAATGAAACAGAATTGACACAATGACGTATGTTTTTTTTGGTAAATCCTTCACCTTTGAATACATGGCCTAAATGCGCACCACAATTTGCACAAACAATCTCTGTACGTCTGCCGTCTTTGTCGGCTACTTCTTTAACCGCTCCAGAAATAGCATCATCAAAACTCGGCCAGCCACAGTGGCTGTTAAATTTGTCATCAGATCTGTAAAGCGGTTTATTACATACTTTACATCTGTAAATACCTTTGCCACTGGTATTGACATACTTTCCAGAAAATGCCCGTTCTGTTCCTTTGTCATTAATCACATACTGTTCAAATGTGGTCAGGTTTTTCAATTTTGTCTGCCAGGGCTTTGCCACCCCAGCCTGTAAGGATATTACTGCAATCACCAGTAGCAAAAATAGTTTTTTCATTTTTTACCTTTATACATTTTATATTATTTTACCCTGCTTTTAAAAAAGAAAAACTATTTTTTCCTCATTTTTACTCTTTGAAGATGTGTTAAAGCAATTGCCATTGCATCTGTAATATCAAGTGGTTTGATCTCTTTTTTGATACCAAGAAGTCTTTTTACCATGAACGCTACCTGTTCTTTGGCTGCTTTTCCGTTCCCTGTCACAGCTTTTTTTACCTGAAGCGGGGTGTATTCATAAAAATAACCGATCTCCTGAAGAATTTTCAGGGAAAGCGCACCACGAAACTGCGCCAGTTTGAGAACCGATTTCGGATTGTAGGCAAAAAAGATATCTTCAATAGCTACTTCATCGATCTGATGTGCTTTAAGGATGATATCTATCCCCTCTACAAGCTCTACAATCTGCTCCTGTAACTCTTTGGTCTTGATTTTGAGAAGTCCCGCCTCTAACAGTGAAAACTTTTTTCCATCCCAATGCAGTATGCAATACCCAAGATTACGGCTTCCGGGGTCAATTCCTAAAATATTCATTCACACCTTTGTTCACATAGTGAATAAAATCATTCACTCTCTTTTAATAGCCTTATTTTAGCTGATTTAAGCTAAAATGCCAAAAGTTATTCACATAATGGCTTAAAAGTTTTCCCCTTGTGTGAAAAGAAGGATAAAATACTATGAATATCGGACAGAAAGTACTCTTTGAACTTAAAAAAGAGATCTCTCAAACAGAATATGAACGCTATATTAAAAAACTCGTTTATGATACACGGAGATCAAGAAGCAATATTGTCTATTTTAATGCACCCAATATGCTTATTGCAAAATGGATCAAAACAAAATATGCAGATAAAATTGCCCATCTTTTTGAATTACAGAATGAAGTCAAACCTAAAATTGAAATCACTGTAGGAAAACAAACTGAAAAAAATATCCCGACAGTAATAAAACAGCATAGTGAAAAACAGCATTCCAAAAGTACCTATCTAAACCCTTCTCTCACCTTTGAAAGCTTCATTGTAGGAGATTCAAACCAGTTTGCCTACACTACTGCCAAATCGGTTGCAGAAAAACCGGGACAGCTTTACAATCCGCTTTTTATTTATGGAGGTGTCGGATTGGGGAAAACCCACCTGCTTCAAGCTATCGGTAATTATCATGTTGCATTGGGAAATACTGTTATCTATACCACACTTGAACAATTTATGAATTCTTTTACTTCCCATCTTCGCTCACAGACTATGGACCGTTTCAGAGATAAATTCAGAGAATGTGATTTACTTCTTATAGACGACATACAGTTTCTAAGCAGAAAAGAGCAGACGCAAGAAGAGTTCTTTCACACCTTTAACGAATTGCATAATGCAAACAAACAGATTGTTATGACAGCAGACAGAGCACCCAACAAAATAGCAGGCCTTGTTGACAGACTGCGCACACGTTTTGAATGGGGACTTATGGCAGACATACAACCTCCCGGACTGGAGACAAAAATTGCTATTATTCAAAAGAAATGTGAACTTGACGGGATTAAACTCAATCATGAAATTATCAACTTTATTGCCACAAACATGGGTGACAATATACGTGAAATAGAAGGAACCATCATTAAACTTAATGCTCTCTCTTCCATGCTCAACCAGGAAATCACTCTGGATTTTGCACAAAATGCCATCAGAGACCAGATCAAAGAGAAAAAAGAGAATGTAACTATCGATGATATTGTTAAAATTGTTTCCAGAGAACTCAATATCAAACCTTCTGATATCAAGTCAAAAAAACGTACCAAAAATGTTGTCAATGCCAGAAGAACCGCTATTTACCTGGCAAGAAACCTTACACCCAATTCTATGCCTCAAATTGCACTTTATTTCGGTATGAAAGACCATACGGCTATTTCACATGCTATGAAAAAAATCAATGAAATTATTGAAAATGATGAAAATTTCAAAGTACTTCTTGAAGAACTTTCCAACAAGATCAACACAGATATACAAAATAGCGAAAATTAATTACTTTCTTGGGTAATAAAACTTGAATAAAAAAAAGATATAATTTTATAAGTGAAAAAATGTGAACATCCTCTCAAAGATGCACACATTGGCAAAGCACGTAAAAACAGGGATTAAGAGGGTTTTTCACATATTCATGATGAACTACTACTACGTACTAAAATTATTAAAAAATAAGGGATGTCAATGAAGATTAGAGCTCAAAAACAGATTATCGAATCGATACTCATTAATCTGCAACCTTTTTTAGAAAAAAAAGATGCAAGTCAAATCACTTCGCATATACTGTTTACTTCACAAAATGACAAATGTCTCATCAAAGCAACAGACAGTGAAATAGGTTTGCAGATCGTAACAGATCATATATTGATTGAACGCGAAGGTTCTTTTACAGCCAACGGTAAAAAATTGCTTGATATTGTCAGAATTTTAAAAGAAGATGAAATAAGCCTTGAAATAATTGACAATGTACTTATTGTCAAACAGAAACACTCCAAATTCAAATTACCCACTTTTGATCCAAATGCTTACCCTGATTTCCCGACTATTGAAGAAAAACCCCAAATTACATTGGATTCATTGAGTCTGATACAAAATCTTAAAAAAATTTCACCTGCTATTGATACAAACAACCCTAAATTTGAGCTCAATGGTGCACTTATCAATATTAAGAGTGATTCCACAGATCTTGTAGGAACAGATACCAGAAGATTGGCTATTGCCAGTATTCCGGGAAAGAATGACAAAGAACTCTCTTTAATCGTTCCCAAAAAAGCCATACTTGAAATACAAAAACTTTTTTTAGATCAAATTGACATCTATTATGATGAAACCAATTTAATTATCACTAATGAAAATTATTTCTTTTATACCAGATTGATCAATGGAAAATTCCCTGACTATCAGAGAATTATTCCTGCAACAATAAAACATTCTATTGTTCTTCCAAAAAAAGAGATGATAGATGCTATTAAAATGATTACAACTATTTCACAGGAAATTAAAATAACACTGCTTTCCAATACGATTATTTTTAATTCTTTAAGTGCAGACAATGTAGAAGCCAAAACAGAAATAGACATAGAAACAGGGTTGAATGAAAAATTTGAACTTTGCTTTAACAGCAAATATATTCTTGATTTTATCTCCCAAATCGATAAAGGGGAATTTATACTGGAATTTAATGAACCCTCTCTACCTTTCGTTGTAAAAGACGATAATTTTATTACGATCATTATGCCGATCGTAGCCTAAGGATAATGTTATATGAGTGAAAAGAAAACAAAATATATTTTTGTAACAGGCGGTGTACTGAGCTCTCTGGGAAAAGGTATTACAGCAGCAAGCATCGGAACTTTGTTAAAACATACAGGTCAGAGAGTCGGTGTACTTAAACTTGACCCCTATATTAATGTTGATCCCGGAACAATGTCTCCACTTGAACACGGAGAAGTTTTTGTAACCAAAGACGGAGCGGAAACTGACCTTGATCTTGGACATTATGAGCGTTTTCTTGATACCTCTTTAACCCAAAACAACAACTTTACCACAGGACAGGTTTATAAAACCGTCATTGAAAATGAACGTAAAGGAAAGTATCTTGGAAAAACAATTCAGGTTGTACCCCATATTGTAAATGAGATCAAAGAACGTATTGTTCGTGCAGGAGAGGGTAAAGATATTCTTATTGTTGAACTTGGCGGTACGACAGGAGATATAGAAGGACTTCCTTTTCTTGAAACCATTAGACAGATGAAGCATGAACTGGGAAAAACCAATGTAATGAATATTCATGTAACGCTGCTGCCGTATATTAAGGCTGCTGGTGAACTGAAGACCAAACCGACACAACACTCTGTTCAGGAACTCAGACGTATCGGTATTGCACCTCATATGTTGGTATTAAGGTCTGAAGTACCTGTAAGCAGTGAAATTAGACGTAAAATTGCCTACAATTGTGATGTAGATGAAGACTCGGTAATTGTTGCAGAAGATGCTTCAACGATCTATCAGGTACCTCTCAATTTTCTCAGACAGGAAATTTTAACCCCCATCTGTAAACAGCTTGAACTTGAAGACTGTCAACCGAAAATGGATGAATGGACCGATCTGGTACATAAAATTATTATGCCTGATGAAGCAGTTAAAATTGCTTTTGTAGGGAAATATCTTGACCTTAAAGAGTCTTATAAGTCTCTAACGGAAGCATTGATTCATGCGGGTGCACATCTTGACAGCCGGGTAAACATCAAATGGGTTGATTCTGAAAAAGTTGAAGAAGACGGAGCAGCCAAATATTTGAATGATGTAGACGGTATACTGGTTGCAGGCGGTTTCGGTGAGCGTGGCGTAGAAGGGAAAATACTTTCTATTCAGTATGCCAGAGAAGAAAAAATACCTTTTTTGGGTATCTGTCTGGGGATGCAGCTCTCTATGGTTGAATTTGCCAGAAATGTTTTGGGTCTTAAAGAAGCCAACTCTGTGGAATTCAATGAGAATACACCCGATCCTATTATTTATCTGATTGATGAATTTATTGATGCCGCCGGTGCAAAGCAGATACGTACAACAACCTCTCCAATGGGAGGTACACTCAGACTCGGTGAGTATGAATGTGAAACAAAAGAGGGGTCCAACCTTAGAAAAGCCTATGATGCACCTATGATCTTTGAGAGACACAGACACCGTTATGAAGCCAATCCTGCATACAGAGAAGCACTTGAAGCCAATGGTATGGATATTACGGGTGAATCTCACGGATTGATAGAAGCTGTCGAAGTGGTAGACCATCCCTGGTTCCTGGGAGTACAGTTCCACCCGGAATTCACCTCAAGACTTCAAAATGCAAATCCCTCCATTCAGGCATTTGTAGAAGCTTCTATGAAAAATAGAAAATAGATGCAATCAAAAATAACGCTTGATGCGTTAGAACTACTGCTTAAAGCACGTTTTAAAGAGGGTTTTCTCTCTTTGAAAGACCTTCCACATCCCTCGGCATTCAAAGATATGGAAAAAGCTACCAAACGTATTGTCAGAGCAATTGAAAACAGAGAAAAAATTACGATTATCGGTGATTATGATGTAGACGGGGTAAGTTCTACAAGTATCATGAAACTTTTTTTTGATGAAATTTCCTATCCTGTAGCATGGATTATTCCCAACCGTTTCAGAGACGGTTACGGACTTTCTCCCAATATTATCCCCCGTATCAAAGGTACAGATCTTGCGATAACTGTCGATAACGGTATCTCTGCAGTTTATGCGGCAAAACTTTGTAAAGAAGAAGGTATAGAACTGATTATTACCGATCATCATATGCTGGCACCAGAAGTACCTGAAGCCTATGCGATTATTGATCAAAAACAAGCCTCATGCAGTTTTCCCTATGAAGAAGTATGCGGGGCACAGATTGCCTGGTATCTGATAGCCTCTTTAAAGAATGCTTTAAATATGAAAATTAATATGATGCCCTATATGGAGTTGGCAGCGATTGCTATTATTGCCGATGTGATGCCTCTACAACATATTAACAGGGCAATGGTGATTGCGGGTCTTGATGCTCTCTCCAAAAGTAACAGACCCGCGATAAAAGCCTATAGGGAACAGATACAAAAAGAGGTATTGACTTCAGAGGATATCGCTTTTGGTCTGGCACCCATACTGAATGCAGCAGGCCGAATGGAAGATGCTTCCCATGCTGTAGATTTTCTCTCTTCAACCAATATTTACGATGCCAGAGTAAGACTGGAAAGACTGATAGAATTTAATACACTTCGTAAAGCTACAGAAGAGGAGATCACCCAGAAAGCATTGAAAAAAGCAGACAGAGATGCACCCGTGATCCTTGTAGAAGGTAAAGGCTGGCATGAGGGGGTTGTGGGTATTGTTGCTGCACGAGTAGCCCGGATATGTGAAAAACCCTGTATTGTACTAAGTGAGAATGAAGAGGGGATACTCAAAGGCAGTGGAAGATCTTATGGAGAGCTTGATCTCTTTGGCATCGTAGATGGCTGTAGAATGCATCTGGAGAAGTTTGGAGGACATAAGGCAGCCATAGGGTTAAGTTTGCAAAAAAACAGCTTGAAAGCCTTTCGTGAACAAGTTTTAATTTCCTCTCTTGCGATCAAACAACCCAAAGAGACAAATGATCCGGAGATCATAGGGGAGCTCCATTTTTCTGAAATCTCTTTTTCACTGACACAGATGATACAAAAATATGAACCTTACGGGCAGGGGAATCCCAGACCAAAGTTTATTACATCAGAAGTAGAGATACTACAGGCAGACAGTATGGGAAAAGAGGGAGAACATATGCGTTTTTCGTTTGTACAGGATGGTATTGTTATGCAGGGAGTAAAGTTTAAAACAAAAGCCTCTTTTAATGTTGGTGAGAAAGTAGAGATAAGCTATACAGTCAATGAAAATACTTTCAGAGGAAATGTTACACTGCAATTGATGGTTGATAAAATTAAATCTATTCAGATTTAATTTTCAAGTAGTAAAATGGCGGAATATCCGCCATTTACATAAGAAAAGAATCTTTTAAAACTTGATTAGATAGGCAATACCCTGATGTTTGGATCGAGCTTCTCTTTAAGAATATTTTCAATGGCAAAGAGTGTCCCTGTGCTTGAGCTGGCACACCCGTTACAGGCACCGAGGTATCTGATGTAGATATCGATATTCTCTCCGTTCTCTTTAATGTCAAGAATTTCCATATCACCACCGTCCATAATGAGCATTTGGCGAATGTTCTCATCAACAACTTTGTCAACGGCTTTAATTTTCTGAACAATGGTCATATCTTTAAAGGCACCGCTTCCACCCTCATTTCCAAGTGTTGCCGCCGCAGCCATTTTCTCTTTTTCATACTCTTCAAGAAGGTCAACAAGATAGATGTCTTTCTCTTCATGTCCGCCGGGGCGTATACATGATTTGCAGAATGCGCCTGCTTTGGTATAGTCTGTGATCTCTTCAACCGTTGTCAGGTCGTTGAGACGGATGACTTCTCTAAGGGTAGAGAGGGAGACACGTGCACATTCACACACAATGACCTCCTCCTCAAAACTCTCCATATCGACACCCTTGTACTGTGAAGCCGCTTTTTTGATGACATCATATGCCATGACCGAACAGTGCATTTTCTGTGGTGGAACGGCAGGGACATCGGGTGTGTCACGCATTGCTTTTTCCACATCGATGTTGGTGATCTTCACGGCTTCATCAACGGTTTTCCCTTTACAGAGTTCTGCCATGGTATCTGAAGAGGCAATGGCAGTACCACATCCGAAACTCTTGAACTTGGACTCAAGGATTTTGTCTGTTTTTGGGTCTACGGCCCAGTAGAGACGTACCGCGTCCCCGCAACTCTCTGCACCAAAGTCTGCAACGATGAGTTCTGCACCCATTGCTTCTGCCTGCTCTTTGGTAATTTCACCCATATTCTGCGGGTTGTTCATAAGGTCCGTTACTTTTTGGCTGTACTCATCCCAGATGGTACCGCCTATCAAACTGTCCATTCCCATTGTATTTCCTTTTCTATAATATTCATTTTACATCAGGTACCCATGAAGGGCATCTCTACATATTCTGTAGGGGCAATCCCTTGTGGTTGCCCTTATTAATGGTGCGCATCAAGCCCGCTCTCATGACCTTCAGGGGCATAAGAGTAGGTACTTGAGATACCTCTGAGTCTCTCTACGGCGTTTTTGACCACGTCAAGCGTATAGTCAAGCTCTTCCTTTGTGGTATAACGGCTCAAAGAGAAACGGATGGCAGTATGTGCCAGGTCTTCCGCTGCGCCGATGGCTTCCATAACGGAGTTGGCTTCAAGGTCTTCACTCGCGCAGGCTGACCCTGTACTGGCCCCGATACCTGCACGGTTGAGGTCCCAGAGCATGGATTCACCCTCAATACCTCTAAAAGAGATCAGGATGGTATTGGGTGTTCTTTTCTCTCTGGGGGTGACTACGAAAGTATCTTTGATCTTGAGGAGTTCATCTTCAAAATCGTCTCTCATCTCTCTGATATCTTCCATTTCATAATCGAGTGCATCGACTGCCTGTTCCATTGCTTTACCCATGCCGACGATACCGGGTACGTTGAGGGTTCCCGAACGGTAACCTCC
>Ga0256843_1002949_pt1 | contig 12123 bp, 8 predicted proteins | sample AlvinellametaG_FD_191572 | JGI IMG/M metagenome (GOLD analysis project Ga0256843, IMG submission 191572) | Pompeii worm associated microbial communities from hydrothermal vent at the East Pacific Rise, Pacific Ocean - Alvinella | ecosystem: Host-associated > Annelida > Integument > Unclassified ... | reverse complement strand
GTTGTTTGTGTCAAAAATCCCATCGAGCTTTTTTTGTAGATACTCCCTTTTTAGTTCAAACCTTATATGTTTTAGTTTAGACTCCATTTTGGCTATGGTTATCTTTTTAGCTCTTACTTGCATAAAAGCACTTCTTAGTAAAACAGCCTCTTTTGGGGATGCATCTAACTCCTCTATGAGAGACTCTATCTTCTCTTCTCTGTCTAGGTTTGACTCTTTTGGTTTGTCAGATTTGTATATGTGGTTTTGTCTTGCAAAAAAGTTTAGTATCTCTGAGCGGATATCTCCATCACCTTCACTCCAAATCATCCTTGCAACTTTTACAAGTAACTCTTTTTTATGTTCGATATCATATATGCCGATAGTAGCAAATAACTCACTTAAAGTTTGACTATCAACCCTCTCAATGCCAACATCAAAAGGGTCATCATCAAAATATTTTCTAATTCTTTGGTTTATTTTACTGTTTTTCTTATTTTTTTTTGCCATAGCAAATTGTATTATAAATTTGACTCAATTTTAACAAAATAGTATCATTTCAAAAAAAAACAAGGAAAAACATTGAAAAAGATAGTTTTAAGTGTGTTCGTTAGTGCATCTTTGTTGTTATCAGCAGAGATTACACCAGAACAACAAAAGATACAAGATGATATAGCTAAAACAAAAGATGAGATAGCTACACTAGATGCAAAGGTTAAAAAACTTCAGTCTCAACTACCAGCAGATGAGAGTTTAAAAACACATGCAGAGTTAGGTTATATAAAAACAGATGGTAATACAAAAACAGATACATTTAATGTTAATTTGAAGATGGAAAAACCTTTTGGTAAACATAAACTAACTTATCTTTTTGATGCACAGTACGCTTCAGACCAAGATAAATCAACAAAAAACAAGTTTACGACAGAGTTAGAGTATTTTTATGCTTTGACAGACAGACTATCTGTTACCTATCTAATTGGATATAAAAGAGATAAGTTTTCTGGTTTTGATTATCAAGCTTATACAGGTCCGGGTATGGAATACAAAGTGATAAAACTGCCAAAGCATGAGCTTGATTTGAGTTTAAATGCACTTTATTCTGTTGATAAATTAGACACGATTGATTCTCAAACAGATGATTATGCAGCATACAGAGCAAAAGCTTTATATGGATGGCAGATACTTGATAACTTGAAATTTACTCAAGAGGTAAGTTATAGAGGAAGTTTTGAAGATGCTGATGTATATTTTGTTTATGCAAAATCAGCTTTATTTGCTAAAATCTCAGATATTTTTTCTGCTGGTGCGAGTTATCAGGTAGATTATTCAAACAACCCACCAAGTGGTAAAGAATATACTGATGAAACATTTACAATCAACTTGATTGCAGATTTTTAAGCTTTTAACAGAGGCTAAAACCTCTGTTAATCTAAAATATCACTCATAATCCCCTCATACCATGCAAAGAGTGTTTGAGATATGTAAGCACTTCTATATTTTTTAGTTACTTCATCGTAAGGCATATATCTTACAACCTTAAATTTTTTACCATCATAGCTTATGTTGTGTGAATCACTTATAGCTTCATTTGGATTTGTATTTATCATAGATATACAGATGTTACCTGGCATATCTTGTGTTTCATTTTTACCACTTATGCGTTGAGAGATATGTTTTGCACAGATAGCTGCCATAGAGTTTGCCATCTGTCCACTCTCAGGAAAAGCATACCCTACACAATCCCCTATCACATATATATCTTCATCTGTTACAGACTGATAAGTTGGTGCTTTTAGTTTTGCAGAACCCCAACCAAGTGTTTTGATTTTTGCCATTTTGATAACTTCACTTGCTTTGTTATTTACCATAAGGTTTAGTAGTTCAAAAGATACCTCTTTCATATCTCCATCATCACCACTACCCTCTCCCCAAAAAGAGTAACTTACTTTTTTGGCATCAAAATCAACATCTTCAAGTGTACAATCACCCCTATACTCTATGATATCTGGATAAACATCTCTAAAAGCTTCTTCAAATGCTTCAGTTTTAGATACAGGGCGGGAGTAGTTATCTATGATTATAACTTTTGCATCTAGTTTATGGTCTCTTATATACTGAGCAAACATACAAGCTCTCTCATATGGTGCAGGTGGACATCTATAATCGCCAAGTGGTACACTTAGAACTATGTTCCCCCCTTTAAAGTTTTTTAGTTTATCCATAAGTATAAAAAACTCTCCCCCTGGTATCAATGCAGCAGGAGCTTCCATCTTTGCTCTTAGTATCTTTGTTTTATCCCATGATGGAAACTGTTTTTCATAAGCATAAGCAATCCCTGGAGATAAGACAAGATATGTGTACTCTATCTCCCCTTTAGTAGTGTGAACTTTTTTTGCTACTCTGTCTATATCAAAGACCTCTGCATGAACTATCTTATAGTTATATTTTTTGGCTGTTTTTTCTCTGTTATATGTTATGGTTTTAAAATCTACTCCATCAACCTCTCCCAACATAAGATTGAACATTGGACCAGTCATAAAAAGTTCATTTTTATCTATAACCACAACCTCTATATCTTTTTGTAGAAGTTTGAATTTTTTTGCAAAAGTGAGTCCACCAAAGCCACCACCAATAACTACTATCTTTATTTTAGTTTCTTTTTTGATTTTAATTTTATCTGCATCTAAAACTGTAGCACCTAGTGCAATTATTGGTAATTTTAATACATCTCTTCTTTGTATCGACATATACTAACTCCTAAATCTGATTCAATAATTATAACCAATAAAAATAAAATATTAATATCTTAATAAGAATATATAATTATTATTATAAGATATGCTAGTTATATAACTTTTTCTTATCTTGTAAATAATATTTATTAAAGTTATTTATAAGATAAATTAAACTACAATGCTTAAATCTATAATTCTTTCATCAGTAACATTTAAGTTTATGGGGAATTATTTTAGAAAAATATATGAAGGGGTAATGCTTATGGAAGTAGAAGTTTCAAGACGAAAATTTCTTCAAGGAACTGTAGCTATGAGTGTTGTTGGGGCAACAGCACTTAGTACTACAAATCTTTTATCTAATGAACATGGTACTGCTGGACACGCTCATGGACATAGTTCAGTTACAACAAAAACTAGTACAGGGGAGGCAGAGAATGTTCCATTTTTATGTGGAATCTGTGTTAATAAATGTGCTGGATTTGCTAGAGTTGAGGATGGGGTTGTTACAAAACTAAACCCTAATCCATATTTTCCAAAATCAAGAAATATGTTATGTGCTAGAGGAAATGCTGGTATCCAAACTATGTATGATCCAGATAGACTAAAGTATCCAATGGTAAGAATTGGTGAAAGAGGGGATGGAAAATATAAAAGAGTTACATGGGATGAGGCATATGAAGCTATTTTAAACGGTACGGATAAGTTTAAAGGTCTTAAGCAAATTTTAGATGAAGAGAAAGATAACCGTGCAACTATTGCTTATTGTAATGGTGAAGGTTTATCTAAAGAGGGATTTGAAGTTTTAGTTGGTGAAAAATTAGGAAGCCCTAACTATGTAGATGAGATTAGTATCTGTCTTGAGACAACTCTTGGTGGATATGTAAATACTATCGGTACTTATGGAGAAGCTGATTTAAACAATGCAGATTATCTAATTTGTGCTGGTGCAAATAGAGCTGAAGCTATCATCACTCCAGATACTATGGATCTTTTTAAAAGAAGTAAGGGTAGAGGTCTTAAAACTATTGTTTTAGATCCAAGATTTACAAATACGGCAGCAAAAGCTGATAGATGGTATGCGATAAATCCAGGAACTGACTTAGCTTTTGTTTTAGCTTTAACTTATGTTGTATTTAATGAAAATTTATATGATGCATCTTTTATGAAAAAACACGGTGTTGGTGTTGAAGATTATAAAAAACATGTAATTTCTAAGGGTTATACTCCTGAATGGGCAGAAAAAATAACAAATATCCCTGCAAAAGAGATATATAAAACAGCTCGTGAATTTATGGCTGCTAGAAGTCCTATCTATTATCAAGGTAGAAGAAGTGTATTTAGTAAAAATGACTTCCAACTTCGTCGTGCTATGGCAATTTTTCAAGGTTTAAGTGGAAATCTTGATAAAAAAGGTGGTATCGTTTATGGTCAAAAACTAGCTCTTCCAAAAGAGGAGATAAATGCACCAATGTATGCTCAAGTAGAGGGTAGATTTGATAAAGAGGGTATAGCAATACCTGCTCAAAAAACAGGTTCTTGGATAGTTCTAAGAAATATGGTTTTAGAGGGTAAAAATCCTTATCCATTAAGAGTTATGATGATGAGAAAACACAACCCTATGAGTGGTGTTCCAAATACTAAGAAAACTGAAGAGTTCCTAAGAAAAATGGATTTAAATGTTATGATTGACATCCTTCCTAGTGATACTACAATGTTTGCAGATGTTATCTTACCAGAAGCATCTTACCTTGAGAGAACTTCTCCAGTAGCTACTTATGGTGGACTTGAACCTGCAATCGTTCAAAGAAAACAAGCTGCTAAACCACTTTTTGAAACAAAAGAACCTGAAGTTATATACAAAGAGTTAGCTGAAAAATTAAGCAAACCTCTATGGGAAATAACTAAAAAATATGATGAAGATGTTCAAGATGATACTGAAGGAATGAGTGAAAAAGAGATTGAAGCTTATTATGAAGAAAATGGATTTAATCTTGCAGAGCCTTGGGAAAAACCTGTTCATGAACAAAATGAGGAAAGAATTACAAAAGCATTTGGTAAAGAAGCTTGGGAAATACTAGATGAAAAAGGTGTTTACTATCCAAATATTGAGAAATATCATAAACAATTAAGTGTAAATGAATATCAATATTATCCAGAAAATAAGAAAAACTATACTACTAAAAAAGATGCTTTGAAAGTTGTATGTAATTTTAAGAACTTGGCAAAAAAAGGTATAGACCCTATGCCAGCTTGGAAAGATGAATATAATTTTTCAGTTCCTCAAGGTCAATTTAGACTTATCACAGGAAGACATGCTCAATTTACTCAAAGTGGTACTACTAACAATATGATGTTAAGAGATTTAATATCTACAAATTATATTTGGATTAATAAAAGAGTTGCTCAGAAACAAGGTATTGAATTTGGTGATGTTGTTGAAGTAAAAAGCAATATAGGTAAAGTTCAGATTAAAGCATATCCTACTGAAAAAATAGCTCCAAATCAAATCTTTATGCTTCATGGTTTTGGTGGTAGTAGTGAAGGTATGGAGATGGCTTATGATAATGGTGCGAATGATGCACTTCTTATCGAAGATAAGATTGAACCAGTTTATGGTGCAGCTGTTATGCATGAAACAAATGTTGAAATAAGAAAGGTGTAATTTATGGCTAGATATGGAATGGCACTTGATTACAAAAATTGTATCAATTGTAAAGCTTGTGAAGTAGCATGTAAAGAGGAAAATGGGGTACTTTTAGGTGCAGATAAACATAGAATCTGGGTTGGTGTTGGAGAGATAGAAGGTCAGTATCCATTACTTGATATCACTTCAAATGCTTTTTATCCTTCTCAATGTCAACATTGTGATGAGGCTCCTTGTGAAGAGGTGTGTCCAACACATGCAACTTACTATACTGAAGATGGTGTAGTTAGAGTTGACCCTGAGAAATGTATCTTATGTAGTTATTGTATGAATGCATGTCCTTACGATGCAAGATATGTAGATGACAGAACAATGACTGTTGATAAATGTACTTTCTGTACAGATACTAGACTTGCTCGTGGTGAAACCACAACAGCTTGTCAAAATACTTGTCCTACGAAAGTAAGAATTTTTGGTGATTTAGATGATCCAAATAGTGAAATTAGTGAGATATTAAGAGTTAGAGAACATTTCTCTCTTAAATCACACCTTGGTACTAAACCAAAATTATTTTATCTAACATAAGGAGCATAAAAATGAAAATAGGTCCATTAAATATTCCTATAAGGGAAGATTTTTCTATTAAATCACTGTTAAATTTTGAAAAAACACCAATCAATATGCTTCTTGCAGTAGTAATATTAGCATTTTTGGCGATGTTTGTTATAGGTGTTGCTACATATTTAATGCATGGTCACCATGCTTATAATGTAACAAGAGAGCATCCGTGGGGATTATTAATCGCAGTTTATATCTTTTTTGTTGTAAGCTCAACTGGTATGTGTATCATCGGTTCACTTGGTGATGTATTTGGTTTTAAAGATTATATGCTTATCTCAAAAAGAGCTATCTTTGGTTCAATCGTAACTATCTTAGCTGGTTTTGCAGTTATCGCATTTGAGATTGGTCACCCAGTAACTATGCTTATTTACAATGTTTTAAGTCCAGGTCTAACTTCTGCTATCTGGTGGATGGGTACACTTTATGGTCTTTACTTAACATTTATGATTATCGAGTTTTACTTTTTACTTAACCATGATATGAAAAAAGCTAAGGTTTTTGGTCTTACAGGTCTTTTAGTAGGTCTTGCAGCTCACTCAAATCTTGGTTCTGTATTTGGTTTTTTAAATGCTAGAACTATATCTCAAGGTGTGTTCTATCCAACATACTTTATCTTGACTGCGTTCATTACTGGTGTATTTATCGCATTTATCATCATGGGATTTAGATATAAACTAAACTTCCCTGAAAAAGTAAAAACTATGCTTCAAGGTCTTGCTAAGATACAAGGTTTACTAATCTCTATCTTGATTTTCTTTGTAACATGGAAACTTTTAACAGATATGTATGGTGGTATGCCAAATCGTGCTGAAGTTGCTGAACATATTATCCATTCTACATCATTTCATGTAGAAGTTGTGTTAGCTATGATTATCCCTCTACTTGTAATCCTTAAAGATTTTGGTAGAAGTCCTGTACTTATGTTCTGGGCATCATTAAGTGGTATGGTTGGTATCTTCTTTATGAGATATAACCTTGTACACGATACTCAGCTAAAACCTCTTCAAATGTTAAAAGTTAAAGAGTATCAGTTAGCACCAGAGTGGATTCACTACTTCCCAAGTTCTACAGAGATCATGATTAGTCTTGGTGGTCTTGGTATATGTTTATTACTTTACTATGTAGGTACTAAAGTATTCAATCTAGATGAAGAAGAAGCTCATTAGGAGCTTCTTTAGTAAACAGAAAATATAAATTATATAGATTAATTTTATAATAAATATTATTTTTATATTTTCTTCGTTACACTTATGCAATTCAATAAGGAGAAAAAATGAATAAAATCGTTAAAATCGCTCTTGCGACAACACTTATCTTAGGAATGGGTTCTGTAACTTTAAATGCAGATGCTGGTAAAGGTCAAAAACTTTATCTTAAAAAGCTTAAAGGTGCTTGTGGTATGAATGGTGCTAAAATGGCTGCTAAACATTCTCAAGATGAGTGGGAAGAAATTGGTAATGGTGCTGGACTAGCTAAAGAGATTAAAACTATCTGTCCATCTGCTAAAGATAAAGCATTAAAAGAAAAATATCTTAAACATTACTATGACTTTTTCTATGAGTTTGCTAACGATAGTGGAAATGTTCCATCTTGTTAATTAACTTTTAAGCCACTTTTTGTGGCTTAAACCTCCATTTCGCTAGTTTTTAAGCGATTCCACCCCCTTTTTTATATATAATCATATATGCCTATAATAAACAATTTCTACACAGCTCCATCACAGATAATAGATATATCTAAAACCGATGTTGGTCTTTTTTTTTGTACCACATATCATGGGATAATTTTATTTGATATAAAAGAGTATAAACTACACAAAATCTTTAGACACAAGGATTTGGATGAAAACACTTTAGCTGTTGCTTTTTCCAAAGACGGTAAAAGATTTGCGTTTAGTACTAAAAAATATCTATATATTGTTGATTTAGAAAGTGGTGAAATATTTAAAAAGATAGATACTCAGACTAAACATCTTATAAATATCTCATTTGATAGCTCTTCAAACTATATAGTTGCAGGTACAAAAGATTTACGAGTTATGCTATATAAATATAATTCGGACCTACACATATCTAGACTTTTTTCTTTTGGTTACACACATCAGAGCAATAAATTTAGAAATCATTTTATAAGTTCTATAGCATATTATAAAAATCTTATTGCTGTTGCTGGTAACGGTGGTGTTGTTTTTGTGATAGATATATATTCTCAAGCAAACAGATATGTTTTGTTTTATAACACATTTTTAAAAACTGCTTTGCATTTTATAGATGCAGATACTATACTTTGTGGTGATAACAATGGTGATTTACAGTTTATAGCGATAGAAAAAAACAAAGTTTTAAAAACTATCCATCTTGATGAAAAAAAGATTTCACAAATCAAACAGATACCAGATACAAACTACCTTGTAGTCCACTCAAACTCAAAAAAAATATATGTGATAGATGCAAAAGAAAAAACAATCATCCATAGTAGATATGTAAAGTTTGAAGACAGGATAGAGTTTGTGGAGGTATTAGATGCAGATAATATGATAGTATCTCTCAATAACAACAAATTACTTCATGTAGAACTACCTAGTGTTAAAAGGCTAAGCTCTTTGATAATACACAACTCAATAGGTGCTGCATTTAAGCTTGTAGAGCAAGAACCTATGCTTGTAGGTACAAAAGAGCATCAAAGATTAGAGGAGATATATAGCCATAGCTATAAAAAAGCTTTAGATGCACTGATAAGAGGTGATAAAGCTTTAGCAAAAGAGATTATGAACCTTTATATTGGTGTTGAGTCAAAAAAAGATTCTATCAGGTTGCTTTTTAAAGCGTTTGAGAATTACAATCGATTTAACATACTCTATCTTGATAAAAAATATTCTATCTGTTATGCGATGAGTGATAAGTATCCACCACTTAGAATGACAAAAGAGCATAAAAAGATGGAAAAAAGGTGGAAAGAGATATTTACAACTGCCCAAAAATATATAAAAAACAACCATATAAATCGTGCTAAAGATCTGTTTTACGAGTTTATACCAGTTCAATCAAAAAGAAATATGATACACCTTATGTTGATGGATAATAACTCATTTATAGAGTTTATAAAAGCAGTAAATGACAAAAATTTTAAGGTTATAAATAAGATTTCTCAACGAAATAAACTTTTTTTGCAGATGCCTATTTTTGAAACACTTCAAGATGAAGTTAAAGCTTCTATAGAAAATATAAAAGAGTTGATATATCAAAATAAGATAGATTTGGCAAAGCAAAACCTTAAAAAGATAGAGGATATGGCAAGTTTTCAAAAAGAGGTAGATGAACTCTATCTGATGTGTGAGGATATGCAAAAATTGCAAGATGCCTATGATGAAAACGATTTTTTTAAGTGTTATGAACTTATAGATAAGTATCCACATCTGCAACACTCTGAGCTTGGTATCTTACTACATAAGCATTGGTTTAAACTTATAAGTAGATGTGAAGATTATGCCATAAAAGGGAGTGCAAAAGATATAAAAGCAACCTTAGGAGAGTTGATAAAGTTGGAGCATAGAAGGGAAAAGATAGGTTCTTTGTTAAGACTTGCTTTTCAAGTTCATATTATGCATCTACTCTCAAACAGTAAGTTTAACAGTGCTAAGAACCTTATATATTCATATATAGATATCTTTACAAAAGATACTGAGATTATCTCTATTATGGATAACTATGAGGATATGTCTGGTAAAAAACTAGCTATCACTCAAACAGAGTTTAAAACTCAATCAAGGGATGATTGGGTAAATTCTAAGATTATTGATTGAGTTTTTTTGATTGTATAAGCTCTATATCTGTTAGTTTTTCTATCTTTTGAGTTGTTAAGTCTAGTATAGTTAATGTGTATGTCAGTGAATGTTTTTGAACAAACATATCTAAGATGGGAACTACACCTGTGATATCTATCTCATTTTTGCTTATCACTACAAAATCATCTCCAAAAATTCTAAAAATCAGTACATCTTTATTAAGGTGAAGTTCTAATATATTTGCAAACTCTTTTAGTATCTCATCCCCTTTTTCCCAACTGTTTTGTTTGTTATAGTTGGAAAAATTGCTTATTGAAAAAATAATCATATTTTTAAAAACTAACTTGTAGTTGTTTTGGGTAAGGATAACATCCAAATAGTTTTGATTATATACCTGAGATAGATTGTCTTTATAAAAATATGCGAATCTCTCCTCTTCAAGTCGTGTTTTTGGTAGTTGAGTGATATTTTCATCTATGGTTATATCTTTTAGAACTATTTTTGCACTTTGAACAACTTCTGGATGAAATTGTTTATTGGTAAGTTCTATGAGTTCATCGATAGCTTCTGTGACACTTTTTCTAGCTTTATAAACTCTGTTTGTGGTCATAGCATCAAATGCATCTGCTACAATCATAATCCTAGCCAATTCATCTATTTCGTTTTTCTTTAAGCCTCTTGGATACCCTTGACCATCGTATCGTTCATGGTGTGAATAAACTATATTAGCTAGTGGTTCAAACATGGGGATACTATTTAGAAGTTTATAACCAACATTTACATGTTCTTGAATAAGCTTGTATTCTATGTCATTAAGATTTTTTGGATTTAGAAGTACTGCGTCTGGTGTTTCTATCTTACCTACATCGTGAAGTATAGCTGCTTGGTGTAAAAGTGTACATTTTTCTTGTGAATATCCCATCTCTTTTGCTATAAGACTACAGTAGTGTGCTACCCTTTTTGAATGACCTGCTGTATAGGTATCTCTTTGTTCTATAAGCTCAATCATAGAGTAAAGAGTCTTTTCGTAATTGTCACTCATCTCTTTGGTTTTTTGTATCAACATCTCTTTTAGATGTTCTTTGTAAGACTCATTTTCTCTAAATTTTTGAATTTTTTGCGATATTTTAAAAAGTTCAAAGTTTAATGCTTCATAATCAAAAGGTTTTATGATGTATCCATCCACATGTATTTTTATTGCACTTAAAAGGTACTCAGATTCACTATGTGCAGTAGTTACCAAGATTGGCTGACCTTCATCAATCTTTCTAATCTCTTCTATCATATCGATACCATTCATTTTTGGCATAGACAAGTCAGTAATTACGATATCAAACTTATTGTTTTTGTATAACTCTAAAGCTTCCAAACCATTGTTAGCCACACTAACAAACTTAAAAAATTTTGTCAGATATTTAGACATTGCATTTTGTATAGATAAATCATCTTCTATATAGATAATAGATAAGTCGCTAGTAGTCTCTTTAAGTTTTTTTATATCAATCATTACTCTCTTTATCCCTTGTCATTTTTTCTATAGGTATCCTTATCTCAAAACACACACCATGTTCATTGTTATATGCAACTATGCTTCCATTTAAGTGCTTCTCGATAATACTTTTACTCATATATAGACCAATTCCTGTTCCGTTTTTTTCATCTTTAGTCGTAAAGTATGGGTCAAATATTTTATCTATTATATCATTATCTATCCCATTTGCATTATCACATATAGATACAACTATGTCATGTTTATCTTCATATATTTTATTTATTATTTTTTTATTTCCTGTTTTTTTATCTTCTAAAGCCTCTTTTGAGTTTTTCAATATATTTATAAAAACTTGTAATAATTCACGCGAAAATATAAAAACTTTTGTTGTTGTATCAAAATTATTTTCAACTTCTATGTTGTGATTTTGTAAACTTTTGATGATAACAGATAGTGCTTCTTTAAATACATCACTTACTAAAACCTCATCTTTTATCTTACTAGGTTTAAAAAAGTTTCTAAAATCATCAATCGTTTGAGATAGATATTTTGTTTGAGATAACATATCAGTTATATCCTCTTTTAAAGATATATTATCTACTGTGTTTAGTTCTATATCTACTAAGATGTTGTTTGCGTCCATAGCGATAACGCTTATAGGTTGTCTCCACTGGTGAGCAATCATACTTATCATCTCACCCATGGCTGCATGTCTAGATTGAGCTATCATTATCTCCTCTTGTTCTTTTAACTCCTCTCTAAGACGAATCGTTTCATTTATCTCAAGTTTGAAAGCTATATATCCATCTACATTGCCGTTATTGTCAAAAGATGGGATAATGGTTGAGTCCTCCCAAAACTCTGA
>Ga0256843_1002948_pt1 | contig 12123 bp, 10 predicted proteins | sample AlvinellametaG_FD_191572 | JGI IMG/M metagenome (GOLD analysis project Ga0256843, IMG submission 191572) | Pompeii worm associated microbial communities from hydrothermal vent at the East Pacific Rise, Pacific Ocean - Alvinella | ecosystem: Host-associated > Annelida > Integument > Unclassified ... | reverse complement strand
TTTCAGATGGCATTTGTCGGTAAAACAGTTAATATTATGAGTGGTGGGGTTAGTGAGCGTGTAAAGATTATTCCTTTAATGATCTTTACAGTTGTAATGGCTGCTGTAATTTACCCTCTTGTAGTAAACATCTCATGGGGTGCAGATATGATATCTGGAACATTTTTAGATATAGATATGTATGATCTTGCAGGTTCAACTGTTATTCACTCAACTGGTGGCTGGGCACTTTTGGCTGCAATTCTTATTATGGGACCTCGTAAAGGACGTTATAAAGATGGTAAGATAAAAGTTGTTCCAGCTTCAAATATTCCGCTTGTTGTACTTGGTGCACTTTTACTATGGATAGGTTGGTTTGGATTCAATGGTGGAAGTGTCGGTTCAATTTCTAGTGTAGAGAATGCTGATGCAGTTGCCAAAACAATTATGAATACTAATACTGCAGGTCTTGCCGGTGCAATAATAGCTGCAATCATTATGTATACACGCTACAAACTACTTGATATTACAATGATACTCAATGGTGCACTTGGTGGTCTTGTAGCCATTACAGCAGGTCCTGATCTTTATGATATGTATACACCTATTTTAATTGGTGCTATTGGTGGGGCTTTAGTTGTTTTTGCTGTTCCTGTATTTGACAAGTTTCAACTTGATGATCCAGTAGGAGCTCTTTCAGTACACTTAGTTAATGGTATATGGGGAACACTTGCAGTTGGGATCTTTGCTGAGGATGTATCAATTATGGCACAACTCAAAGGTATTGTTATTGTTGGGATATTTGCATTTGTTAGTTCATACATAGTTATCTATATAATAAATAATTTTGTAAAATTTAGAGCAGATGATGATGTTCAAGTTGAAGGTTTGGATGTAAATGAAGTAGGAGTTGAAGCATATCCTGAGTTTAAACGTGCGATTTAACACTGTTGTAACAAAGTTTTGGCTACTATTTTTTTATGAATCAACACTCTAAGTCTCTTCTATTTTCAATAGTAGTCCACTCTTTGTTACTTGCGACACTCTTTTATGTCTATACAACAGCTTCTACCTACATAGGGAAGTCTAAAGAAAAGAGAGTCTGCATTAAATTGGGAACCATACAAGAAGTTGCAGCGAGTAGCTCTGAAGTTAAGAAAAAAGAGATAAAAAAGAGTGCAACAAAGAAGCCCCAAAAAAAGATAGAAAAAAAACCCAAAAAAATCATCAAAAAAAAGCCTGTAGAAAAAAAGATTAAAAAACCTTCTAAAGTAGAAAAGAAAAAACTGAAAAAGGTTCCTAAAAAAGAGCCTGTTCAAAAAAGAGTTCCAAAAAAAGTTGTAGAAGAGCCTACTGTTATAGAAGAGTTAATACCGAAAATTGAAGAAGAGGCAGGTACACAAGAAGCATGTGCTAAAGAAAAATCAGCAACTACACAAGAAGAGGCTTGTAAGAATGATTCAACTGCAACACAGACAACACAGGTACAATCAGCACAAGAAGAGTACCTTAATAGACATTTGCAAGAGATAGCAAAACTTTTACAAGAAAATCTTTACTACCCAAGACGTGCTAGAAAAAGAGGCATAGAAGGAAAGGTTGTTGTTCGTTTTGCTATTAAAAAAGACGGTGAAGTTGAAGCGATAGAGATAATTTCTTCAAATGCAGATATACTCTCACGTGGTGCGATAAGAACTTTAGAAGATCTTTCTGGAGAATTTCCAAAGCCGGATGAAAAATTGATATTGACTGTTCCAATAAGTTATCATTTGAGTCATTAAGTATAAGATATTTTTAGTGATTATAGAATGGATTTGTTGAACGTAAAAAGTGGTGACCCCTAGGAGACTCGAACTCCTGTAACATGGATGAAAACCATGGATCCTAACCGCTAGACGAAGGGGCCACTTTTTATAAGTGGTTATGGTGTCCCGTGATGGATTCGAACCATCGGCCACATCATTAAAAGTGACGTGCTCTACCAGCTGAGCTAACGAGACATAAACTCTCTTTGTTAAGAGGTCGAAATTATAGACAAATAGTTTTTAGAAGTCAAGTAAAATAGAGATAAATTTTAAAATTTGTATGATTTCATTATATTAATAAGCAATTAAATTGTTTTTAACTACAATCATTGGCTAATTAAGGATGAAAATGAAACTATTTTTATATTTACCACTTCTTATAGTTTTCTTTACTGCTTGTTCCCCACGTGTACATATAAAAGCACTGGAACCGGCTGAGATAGATAGAATTTCTCAAACTAAAAAAATAGCAATCTTAAACTTTAAAAATGATAAAGTAGGGCTCTCACGTAAGATAGAAGCAAAGCTTGCAAGTTTTCGTATAAAAAATAAAAAATATTTTACAATTGTAAGCAGAACAGATTTTGACTCTATTATAAAAGAGCAAAAACTGCAAAGTAGTGGACTGGTAGATGAAGAAGGTGCCGTAAAAGTTGGTGAACTGATAGGTGCACAAGCGATTATCTCTGGAGATGTACAAACACCTGCAAAATCAGATAGTTATTATTATGCGACTCGGGTACGATGTGCTAATGCAAAATGTAGTGAGTTACAGTACTATAAAGTACGTTGTATGAAGCGTGTTATAAGTTTATCTGCAGAAATTCGTGTTGTTGATGTCTCTAAAGGGGATATTATCTATGCAGATACTTTAAGTCGAAGTAAAACTTATAATCATTGTAGTGATGACTCTCGTGCACTGCCATCAACAATGATGGCAGCAGAAAACCTTGCTCAATCTATTGCAAACCAGTTTACATATAAGTTAACACCGCATTATAGAGTTTTTTCAGTAGTACTCTTGGATGATCCTGATTTAGATTACAGTTCTGAACAAAAAAAGTTATTAAAGTATGCTTTAGAGTATATAGAACAAGCTAGATATGATAAAGCGGAGACGTTATTAACTCGTTTGATTGACTCTACAGATGGAAAAAGTTATGTGCCGTTTTATGATTTAGGTGTGATAAAAGAGGCACAAGGTAAATATGATGAAGCAAAAGAGTATTATGAGTATGCAGATAATCTGATGGTTGAACCAGTGGAAGCGATTAATGAAGCGATTAATCGTATAAATCAACTTATTGAAAAAAGAAAAAGAACATTGGAGCAATTAAGTCGATGATAAAACTACTATCTATTACATTTCTTGCTATTTTATTTTTAAGTTCTTGTGGCACGACAAAACCAAGAATTGTTGTTAAAGAGAAGAGTTTACCATTATGGTATCTACAACCACCACTTTCCAATGCAAAAGAGCTTTATGGTGTAGGTGAAGGTAAAGATAAAAAAGAGGCTCTCTCCAATGCACTTGCTTCTTTGCTTGCAACGCTGAGTGTCTCTATCTCTTCGAACTATAGTGCAAAAAGTATTATTAAAGAGGGAAGGATTAATTCACAAGAAGCAACATATGTAAATGAAACACAAAGTGAAGTTAAAAAAATTCGTATTAGTAGTTACGATGTTGTTAAATCTGAAAAATTGGGATTTAAAAAATATGCTGTTTTAATTAAGGTTGATAGAGAAAAATTTTTTAAAAGTTTGAAAAAAGAGATAGATCAAGAATTTGCATTGATCGCTTCATGGGAGCATAATAGAGAGTACAAAAATGCTCTACAACGTCTGGCATTTTATAACAAAGCTCTTGAAAAATTAGATGATTTACAAAATCGTTTGTTAGTTATGAGTGTGTTAAATGAGTCGTTTAATTCTCAAAAGTATTTGCAAAAATATGAAAATCTTTTAAATAAACGAGATACACTCTTGAATAAAATTACATTTTGGATTGTTTCTGATTATAAACCTTTGATAGCTCCTATCGCCAAAGGACTCAATACAAAAAAGATAAAAATTAAAAATTTTAAAAATAGGAATCATTTTTTAGTTACTATAAAATCAAATATACAAGCGGCTAACTCTTATGGATTTTTTATAAGCAGAGCACAAATACGTTTTGTTACAAAAGAGAACAATGGTAATATTCTAGCAACAAATGTTATTAGTATAACAGGACAATCATCACAAAGTTATGAGATAGCAAAACAAGATATTGTAAAAAAATTAAATAGACTTGTAGAGAGAGAAGGCATAGCAAAAATTCTAAATTTAAGCTCCCTGTAGACATTTAAAAATCATTTACTACAAAGGAATATACTTTCACTATATATTAAAAAGGTAGTGAAAATATGATTTCTAAAATTCAAAATGTTAAAAAAGAAGTTTCAAAAGTAGTAGTTGGGCAAGAGAAGATGATAGATTCTCTTCTCATTGCTCTTTTATGTGAAGGTCATATTCTTATTGAAGGTGTACCTGGTCTTGCAAAGACAACAACTGTAAATGCACTTTCACGTGCATTAGGACTTGATTTTAAACGTGCCCAGTTTACTCCTGACCTTCTACCATCAGATATTTTAGGTGCTGAAATTTATGACCCGCAAAATAACCAATTTAAAATTAAAAAGGGTCCTATATTTACAAACCTTTTACTTGCAGATGAGATAAATCGTGCTCCTGCAAAAGTACAGTCAGCACTTCTTGAAGTGATGCAAGAGAAGCAGGTGACTATTGGTGATACAACTTTTAAAATTGATCTTCCTTTCTTTGTTATGGCGACACAAAACCCGGTAGAGCAAGAGGGTGTTTATCAGCTTCCTGAAGCACAGCTTGATCGTTTTATGCTTAAACTTGTAGTAGGTTATAACACTAAAGAAGAAGAACTTGAGATAGCACGGCGTATATCAAGTGGTAAAATGGAAAACATTATGCCTGTTCTTGATAAGAGTGAACTAGATGCTATTAAAACAGCAGTAAAAGATGTTCATGTTGATGCTGAAGTTGAAAAGTATATGATTGAACTTGTAAATGCAACACGTTATCCTCAAGAGTATGGGCTTGAGAAGATAAAAGATTTTATACAGTTTGGTGCATCTCCACGTGTGAGTATTGATATGTTCAAAGCAGTAAAAGCGATGGCATTTATGCGTGCTAAAGATTTTGTAACACCAGTAGATGTTGCGTATATTGCTAAAGAGTTAATGCGTCACCGTATTGTTCTGACTTATGAAGCGGAGGCTGAAGGTATAACAACTGATGAAATTATTCAAAAAGTACTTGAAGCTGTAGCAATTCCATAAGGAAAATATTGTGAGCAAACTACAAAAGATACTTGTTCGGGCTCGTCGTCAGGTCTTTTCTGAAATGGTTGGAAATAACCCTTCTATTTTTCAAGGAGAAGGGTATGACTTTATTGAGTTACGTGAGTATATGCCAGGTGATGATATTCGCCATATTGATTGGAATATCACAGCAAAGTTACAAAAGCCATATATAAAAATTTTTCGTGAAGAGAGAGAATTAAATGTAGTTGTAGCTTCTATGTTAAACGGAAGTGTCCATTTTGGTTCAAAACGATTTAAACAGGATGTTATAGCTGAAACAGTGGCAATGCTGAGTTTTTCAACTATTAAAAACGGTGACTTACTAAGTTCATATATATTTACAGATAAGCTAGAGTCACACTTAAAACCGAGTAAAAAACTTTTTTCTGTGCACAAAAATGTCGATGAAGTCTTGAATTTTGAAGCTTTACATCATAAGGCAGACTATAAAGTACTTGCAGACACACTTTTTAAGAGGCTTAGACGAAAATCACTTATTATCGTAGTTGGGGATTTTTTTGAGATTCCTGATTTTAAGCTATTGGCAAAAAAACATGAGGTAGTTGCTGTAGTTGTACGGGATATATTAGAAGAGAAACCACCAAAAATGGGCTTTGCCTCTTTGATAGATCCAGAGAGTGGTAATGTTTTAGAGGGTGATTTTAATGATGCAACGGTTAAATCATATGCACAAAAAGTTTTGGCACATGACAGAAAACTTTATGCAACATTTAGAAAGCACCAAATTCGTTTTACAAAGCTTTATACACATGAGAGTGTAGGTGTAGCTTTAAGAAGACTTTTTGAAGGGAGATAAGATATGCAACAAACTATGCAAAATGAAATCCCATTACATGATATAAAACCGCTTTTAGAGGTACAAGACTACTCTTTTTACTATTTTTTGGTAGTTATGGCTGTTGTTGTTACTATTGTTTTAGGGATTTTATATCTACTTTATAGATATTTCAGAACAAAAAAGAGATTTGATATTCGTAAAGAGCATAATGAAATTTTACATAAGATCAATTTAAAAGAGACAAAAAAAGCAGCCTATGAACTTACAGAATATGGTGCAACATTTAAAGATGATTCACCAAGACATTTAAAAACTTATAATGATATGGTAGAGAAATTAGAGAAGTATAAGTATAAAAAAAGCGTAGATGATTTTGATAGAGAGACTTTAAGAGTTATAGAATTATATAGAGGTATGATAGATGTTTGATGGAATCTATTTTGAATTTCCAAAAATTTTATTTGTAATTTTTTTCTTTATTGCGTGTGAAACATTATGTAAAATGAGATTACCTTCGATTTACTTTCCTCACGCAAGTCAGTTTATGAAGAGTAATATACAAGCATCAAAATTACTCTTCTTTTTAAAATGGATCGGGATAGTAATGCTGATCTTAGCTTTAATGTCACCAGTGAAAGATGAACCTTATGAACTTGCTCCAAAAGAGGGTCATGAAATAGCACTAATTTTAGATGCGTCACAATCAATGGAGGCTCGAGGATTTGATATGAACAATCCTATGGAGACACGTTTTGATGTTGTTAAAAAAATCGTAAGAGATTTTATTGAAAAACGAAAAAGTGATAATATTGGATTGGTTGTCTTTGGTGCATATTCATTTATAGCTTCCCCTCTGACATATGATGAACATATACTATCACGTATAGTATCTCAGCTTCAAGTTGGAATGGCAGGTAAATATACAGCACTTTATGAGGCTTTGGCACAAGGAGTAAATTTGCTTAAAATGTCAAAGGCAAAATCTAAAGTGGCAATTCTGCTAACAGATGGGTACTCGACACCACAGGTAGACAAGATTCCTCTTGATGTTGCTATAGATATGGCAAAAAAAGAGGGTGTTAAGGTTTATCCTATAGGTATAGGTGGCCCAAATGAGTACAATCGTGCAGTATTACTAAAGATAGCACAAGAGACAGGTGGTGTTGCATTTGGAGCTTCAAGTGCAGATGAGTTAAAAGCTGTTTATCAAAAGATAGACACTTTAGAGAAGAGTGAAATTAAAAATGAGTCATTTACTTATAAAAAATATTACTATTTTTATCCTCTATTTTTAGGGTTAATATCTTTGATGCTCTATATATATTTGAGAAATAAAAGAGGGAGTGCATAATGAGTTTTTTACATCCAGAATTTTTATACTATATGTTACCACCACTTTTTATTCTGTTTGGACTGCTTTTGACACAAAAAGAGGCACAAGCCACTTTTTTTTCGCAAGAAGTCATGAATAGGCTTCGTGTAAGTGCAAATACTTTAACAATGAAAGCGAGAAATGCTCTTTTTTTAATAATAGGCATATTGATTGTTATCGCTCTTGCCGGTCCTGTAATTAAAGAAGGAAAGATAGAGATAAAAGCAAAAAGTGCAGATATCATGATAGCACTTGATATCTCAGACTCGATGTTGGCAACTGATGTCTATCCAAATAGACTTAAACTTGCAAAGCAAAAAGCTTTAGAATTTTTACATTTAGCTCCAAATGATCGTATAGGAGTTATTGCTTTTGCAAAAAACTCTTACTTAGTATCACCTCTAAGTTTCGATCATGAAGCAGTGGCTTTTTTACTTAAAAACCTTGATACTAACTCTATTACTGAAAAAGGTACGGATTTAATGTCTATGTTGGAGGTTGTAGATAGAAGTATAAAAAATGAAGCTCGTAGATATATCTTACTTTTAAGTGATGGTGGTGATGATAAAGACTTTTCACGTGAGATCGCATATGCAAAAGAGCATAATATTACAGTTTTTGTTTTAGGTATAGGGACGACTAAAGGTGCTCCTATAAAACTTGCAAATGGAGAATTCATTAAACAAAATGGGAAAATAATTATCACGAAACTCAATGAAAAGATTGCTGATTTAGCAACTAAGACAGGTGGTGTTTATATTCAGGGAGTAAATTCAAACAGTGATATAAAAGCCATGTTACGTGAGATAGAAGCAAAAGCACAGAAAAAAGCGATGAAATCAGAAGAGATTGAAAAGTATATACCTCTTTTTTACTACCCAGTTGGTTTAGCTCTAGTACTACTTTTATTAGCAACATCTTCAATGAGTAAGAGAGAAAGTGTTCACTTGCCATCTATGTTTATGCTAGGTATCTTACTTTTTGGAGTTTCTACAAACCTAAAAGCAGGACTCTTGGATTTTGTTGAGCTTAAAAATGCACAAGAAGCCTATAAAAAACAAGATTATAAAGCTTCTGCAAAATATTTTGATGCTTATGCGAAAAAATCACATAGTGGCGAAGCCTATTATAATGCTGCAAATGCACTCTATAAGCAAAAAAAATATAAAGAAGCTATTGAAAATTATCAAAAAGCGAAGTTTGACAGTAGAGAAGATCGTGCAAGGAACTTTGCTAATATGGGAAATGCATATGCAAAACTTGGTAGTGAAGAAGAACTGAAAAAAGCGATAGAAGCGTATAAAGACTCTTTAAAAATTAAAGACGATAAAGAGATACGTGAAAACTTAGAAGCTGTAAAAAAAGCATTGCAGGAAAAAAAGCAGCAAAAAAATAAGCAGCAACAGAAGAACAAGGATCAAAAACAGCAGAATAAACAGCAGCAACAGAAGAATAAGGATCAAAAGCAGCAGAATAAACAGCAGCAACAGAAGAATAAGGATCAAAAGCAGCAGAACAAACAGCAGCAACAAAAGAACAAAGATCAAAAGCAACAAAATAAACAGCAGCAACAAAAGCAGGATTCGCAGCAAAATCAGAAGAACAATAAGCAAGATAAAGAAGATCAAAAACAGAGAAAATCAAAACAACAGAGTGAAGAAGAGAAGAAAAATCAACAAAAAAGTGCTCAAGATAACAAGAAACAAGAAAAAGAGCAAAAGAGGCAAAAAGAGCAACAAAAAAAGAAAGAAGAGTCTCTTAAAGAGTTGAAATCACAAAGTAAACAAGAGCAGCAAAAGAACAAAGAAAAAGAGATAAAATCAGCAGTAAAGATAAAAGATATGAAAGATAGAATGAGTGATGCTGAAGAAAGAAAATGGTTAAAGGCACTTAATTCGCAACAAAATTCATATCTCTATAGACTAAACAAAGAAAAACCTATGAAGGAAGAGTTCAATGAAAAACCTTGGTAAAAAACTATTTATACTTTTAATATTTTTAACAACGACAATCTATGCAAGTGTAACAGCAAGAGTTGAACCAGCTGTAGTTTACAGTGGAGAAACAGCAACATATATACTAAAAATCAGTGGTCAGACGGTACATAAACCGAAATTAGACAATATTTGTGGGAATGCAATTGTTGGTTCAAGCTCCCAAACAAGTATTGAGATGGTAAATATGGATTATAAGAAAAGTTATGTACTGTCTTATCAATTTGTTCCTCAAAAGAGTTGTGTTATTCAACCTACAGCAGTTGAAATTGATGGCAAAATAGAAAAATCTAATGAAGTGAAAGTTGTTGTCAAACCTGCATCCCAAGATAAGAATGCCGCTTTTATCCTCTCTTTAAAACCATCTAAAAAAGATTTGTTTGTAGGCGAGCCTTTTAAACTCTATCTTGAGTTAAAGCAGAACAGACGTGCCGCTGTAGTTGATAGTCAGTTTATAGAGCCTGATTTTAAAGGATTTTGGGTTAAAGATAAGGGACAAGCAACAAGAGAAGAGACACCAGAATATATTATCACCAAAACATCTTATACATTAGCTGCACAAAGAGAAGGGAATCTTACTATCAAACCTGCACATCTTCGTATAGCAACTAGAACGAATAATAGAGATATGTGGGGTTCATTTATGCCACAGATAAAATGGAAAAACTACTACTCAAATGAGGTGATTATTCATGCAAAACCTCTTCCTAATAATGCAAAAATAGTAGGTAATTTTACTATTAGTGCAGTAGCAGATAAAACAGAGATTACTCCTAGTGAAGCAGTCAATGTTACGGTTACGGTTAAAGGAGATGGAAACTTAGAAGATATCGCTAGTTTTAAGCCTTATATAGATGGTGTGAATGTATTTGATGAAAAGATCAATATTAATGGGAATACTTTGAAACAAAAACTTGCTTTTGTTTCAGATAAGGATTTTACGATTCCTCCATTTAAACTAGCTTTTTATAATTTGAAAACAAAAAGAGTTGAGCAGATCAAAACAAAACCAATTTTCATCAAAGTAAAAGGGTCTATCAAATCACCAACGACTTTAAATATCAAAAAAGAGAATCAAGACTCACAACTGACAATTAAAAAAGCACCACTACAAGCAAATAGTAGTCAGATAGAGTATATCTGGTTGCTAGTTGTTTTTGTTCTTGGTATTATAATTGGAGCTCTTTTAATGCTTTTTAAGCCTTTTAAATTTACTAAAAGAGAGAAAAAATTCAACGTAAAAGATGAGAAGTTATTACTTCTAAAATTGTTGCCATATAAAGATAAAGATAGTGATGTTAAGAAAATAGTTGATATATTAGAGGCTAATTTTTACACAGAACAAAAAGAGAAGATAGATAAAAAACTCTTAAAAGAGGTACTAAAAAGGTACGATATCTCTTAGTCAAAGATATCGTGCAGTTTGTTCGCATCTGCCATCTCTTTGTGAACTTTTTCCCACTCATCGTTTTGAATATTTTTTTTCATAGAGTTAAGTTCTTTTTGAAAGAGTTCAATAGCCTCTAAGAGATTCTCTTTATTTTGTTTAAAAATGTCTTCCCACATATATGGAGAAGATTTTGCAAGACGACTCATAGAACGAAATCCACCAGCAGCAAGTGCTAAAATATTGTCTCTTTTTTCCTGTTTCATTACAGTATTTGCAAGTGAATAAGAGATTGCGTGAGGCATATGTGAAATAAAAGCAGCATGTCTGTCATGTTCATGTGATTTCATAAAATATTTTTTCATTTTTAGTGCTTTAAATATCTTACGTGCTACTTCTCTTTGATGCTCACCACTATCTTCTAAATCACAAAGGACAACAACTTTATCTTCGTAAAGTCCTTCTAGGGCTGCGTGAGGACCAAAATTTTCTGTTCCTGTCATTGGATGTGCTGCTACAAAATTTTTACGAATTGTATGTGGAACTGCCGCTACAATTTTCTCTTTTGTACTACCAAGATCAATGATCGTTGTACTCTCTTTGACATCTGTTAACTCTTGTAACGCTGAAATAACGCCATTGACAGGAATAGCTAAAAAGATGACATCATAAGTTTTTACTCTATCAAATGAGACAATTTCTTCTACAAGACCTAATGAAAGAGCATCTTTTTGATGCTTTTCATTATGATCGTGGCCAACAATTTCATCAATAAAGTCTAGTCTTTTTAGACTGAGTGCTAAGGAACCACCCATAAGCCCAAGTCCAATAATTGCTACATTCATATTCTATCTTTACAAGTAATTTTGCAAATTATACTAAATTTACTTAATATAAACCACTTATTGCGTAAATAAGGGCTTTAAAGTTAATTTGTACCGTTTTTGCACCTGTTTTCTAAAAAGCCTATACTCATTTTTTCCTTTTTTGGCATATAGTGAGCATAGATTTTTAGTGTTATATCTAAATTTTCATGTCCTAGTGTATTAGATATCCACATAGGATCTATTCCATTATTCAACATTAAACTTGCAAAAGTGTGTCTAGTATTATGTAAACTTCTTGTGTCAAGTTTGAGCTTTTGTAATATTCTTTGAAATTTACCATAGAAAAATGTATTACTTCCATAGTAACTGTTTTTTTTATCTAAAAATAGATAACTGTTTTTTAGACCTGTTTCTCGTCTTTGTGCTTCAAAGAACTGTTTGACATAGTCAATCATCTCTATATCTCTTATACTAGAGAAAGTTTTTGCAGAGTTAATGTGACCGTCAGCGATAGTACGACTGATACTTATTGTATCTGTAATAAAATCTACATCGTCCCAAGTAAGAGCTAAGAGTTCCCCAC
>Ga0256843_1002947_pt1 | contig 12124 bp, 10 predicted proteins | sample AlvinellametaG_FD_191572 | JGI IMG/M metagenome (GOLD analysis project Ga0256843, IMG submission 191572) | Pompeii worm associated microbial communities from hydrothermal vent at the East Pacific Rise, Pacific Ocean - Alvinella | ecosystem: Host-associated > Annelida > Integument > Unclassified ... | reverse complement strand
CGATGCCGGTAGGTTTTGACAAAGCACTGGAGACAAAGATCAAAAAGTTAAAAAAACTGCTCTTTAACAAGATGTATCAGCATAAAAATATTGTCAGACGTATGTATGCAGGAAAACAGGCTGTACGGGGTATATATAAAGGTTTGATGGAAGAGGAGAAGATGTTGCCGCAATTTTATTATGCCCAGTTGCAGTATCGTCCGAAACATAGAGTTGTTGCTGATTATATAGCAAGTATGAGTGATCGGTATGCTCTGAATTTTCATAATGAAATGCACGGAAAGCTTTAGCTTATGCGTTTTTTCTCTCTGCTGCTTTTTTTGGGAGCTATCCTTTTTGCACAGGAAGAGTCTGCTGAAAACAATACCACACTGGTTGATCCCGATACGCTTATTAAAATTGAGGATAGATCGGGCTTTTCTGAAGATGAGGTACGTCAAAGAGCAAAAAAACTGGATAAAAAAGCACATAAAAAGAAGCGTTTGCAGAAGAAAAAACTGCGTTGGGAAGATCTTTCTCCTACACCGCTTAAGAGTGATTGGGTAGAGACAACATCGGGCGAGTGGTTTCGAGGTGAGATAAAAGGGCTGTATGGAGACAAGCTGGAGTTTGACAGTGAAGAGATAGGTCTTTATACTTTTGATTTTGAAGATATAAAACGGATTAAAAGTTATCAGATTATCAGTGTCAATATAGAAAATATTGCATCAGTCAGTGGAATTTTACGTCTCAAAGGGGATAAACTTACCATTATTCAAGGCAAAGAGAAGTATGAATTTAAAAGAGATGAGATTGTCTCTTTTGCTCCAGAAGCAGAACTTGAAAAGTATTTTTGGTCAGGAAAAATTACTTTGAATCTGGATCTGCGAAGCGGTAATACAAATCAGGCTGATTATGCTGCACAGGCAAATCTAAAAAGAAGAACCGCTATCTCCAACTTCTCTTTTGATTATCTTGGACGTGTCTCGTCAAAAGATCAAGAGGAGATCGCCAATGACCACCGTGTCAATATAAAGTATGACAGATATATTACACGATACTTCTTCTGGACACCTGTTTTTGGTGAGTATTATACAGATAAATATAAAAATATAAAACAGCAGGTTACTTTGGGTATGGGGATCGGTTATACCGTTTTGGATACAAAAAAAACATTTTGGAGTTTTTCAGGCGGTCCTGCGGGGATATATACAGCGTATTGGACAGTAGAAGCTGCGCAGGATAGTACAACATACTCTCCTGCATGGGAGTTGAGTACAAAATTTGAACAGGAACTCTCTGTTATTACCGATTTTACATATAACTATAAATTGACATTTTCAGATAAAGAGGCAGGTTTTTATAAGCATCACATGATCTTTAAATTTGAAAATGAACTGCTCTCTTGGCTCGATTTGGATTTTACGGCTATTTGGGATTATGTTGCAGAACCGCAAGAGGCTGCAGATGGAACTATTCCACAAAAAAATGATTATCAGTTTTTAGCCGGAGTCGGGATAGAGTTTTAAAAGTAATGGCTGCTTAATCAGAGATGAAAATTGCATTTATTGGTTGAATGGGCGGTTAGAAATGGATAGAAAAAAGAAAGCTTAAAGCAGTAGTTAAAGCCCTATATTTAGGAGTATATAAGCCCGAAGGCTTATATTACAGGCGTGATTCGTAACGTCTCATCATATAAAGACGTTTAAGCATTTTCTTACGAGATGCAATTTTGAATTTCTTACGTTTTTCAGTCTCTGTTTCATGGAAACGACGAGCACGAGCTTCTGTAACGATTAAGTTACGGTCAACTTGTTTTTTGAAACGTCTGTAAGCAGCATCAAAATTATCATCCGGACGTAGTACAATACCAGGCATATCACATCACCCACTTTCTGTTTAAATTTGAAGTGGAAGTATAACGAAAATAGAAAAAAAAGACAACTTTAGTGTAAATTGGCTCTCTTTTCTGTATAATATTTGCAGATATTTTGAATAAAAAAGGGGAAAGTATGAAAAAGTTGCATCTGTTTATGGTGATGGGCTTATTGCTCTTTACAACGCTGTTGAGCGCAGATATGCTGCCTGGAAGCGCAAAGCTTACCAAAGCAGAGATAAATAGTGTGGTTAAAGAGGCCTACTTGCACTATAAAGATCTCAATGAGGGTAAAAATGCCGACTATATTAAAGCTTTGGCCGAGGTTGATTCAAAACTTTTTGGAATAACGGTTGTTGATAGAGACGGAAATGTCTATGAGTATGGAGATACGAGAGCTGTTGTCTCTATTCAGTCTATATCAAAAGTTTTTACACTTGCTCTTGTTATGAGTGAAAGAGGTGCTGCTTTTGTTCAAGAGAAAGTAGGTGTGAATGCTACCGGTCTTCCTTTTAACTCGATTATAGCAATTGAACAGCATAACGGGAGTCCATCCAACCCTTTTGTAAATGCAGGTGCTATCGCAACAACTTCATGGGTTAAGGCAAAAGATTCCAAAGAGCGTTGGCGAAAAATTATGGCAAATATGGATATGTTTGCCGGGAAAAATCTCTCTTTTAACCAAAGGGTATATCACTCTGAGGTCAATGATAACAAAAGAAATCAGGCAATAGCAAAGCTTCTGGATGCTTATGGTCGAATGGGTTCAGATCCGCTTGCTGCAACAACTGTTTATACAAAACAGTGTTCTGTCAATGTATCTTCACATGATCTGGCAGTTATGAGTGCAACAATTGCAAATCACGGCATTAATCCGGTAACAAAACAGCGAGTTATTCCTGCGCAATATACGCAAAAGATTATGGCGGTTATGGCAACTGCAGGTCTTTATGACAATGCGGGCGTATGGCTTTATGAAACAGGTTTACCGGCAAAAAGCGGTGTAGGCGGCGGTATTATGGCTATTGTTCCGGGTCAGTTTGGTATAGCGGTTGTCTCTCCTCCTTTAGATAAATATGGAAACAGTGTACGTGCACAAAGAGCTATTGCCTATATTGTAAACAAGTTGGGGTTAAATCCGTATGCGAAGTAATTTGTTACGAGCCTCATTTGTAAGCCTTTCTCTTTTGCTTGTACCAATGGGGATCTATGCAAAAGAGAAGAGCTGGGATGCAACAGCTGATATTCGGGGTGGTTATCTCCGTTATGATTATGATAATGCACCGCTTTATATCGACAGTGACGGAACGATTATTGGAGAAAATCCTCTAAACTCTCGTGGACATACCGATTCAAAAGGGATCTATGCAACAGCAAAATTCTCTGCAATCTCTCCTACATATCAAGATGTGCATTTTAAATTTACACTTGCAGGTGCAACGGATTTTGGTCTCAATGATGAGAAGTATGAGGGGAGAAACTTTGTTTTTGATCCAAGTGAAAGAAAATCTTTCTTTTTGCTGCAAGAGGCTTACCTGGTCTATGAAACAAAAAAACAAAAACTGCTTATAGGGCGTGAAGAGCTTACAACACCGATGATTGACAAAGATGATTGGTATATGCTTGCAAACAGTTTTGAACTTGCCTATTTTCAAACAAAGATGAGAAGTGATACCGTATTGTGGGGCGGATATTTCTCAAAAATGGCAGGTGTTTGGGACAGTGGTGCAAACGGGACAGAGTTTCATGCCATGAGTGATGCCTCTTTTGTCTCTCAAGAGGATAAAGTACGTGCAGATAAAAGCGGTATCTACTTTGCAGCTTTGGAGTATGATGATAAAAAACATCATAAATTACAGTTGTGGAACTACTATGGAGTAGATCTCTACAATACTCTTTTTATGCAGTATGATTACCTTGGCAAAAATACTGCTTTTGATTATGATTTTGGACTGCAGTATATCAATTTTACCGGTGTTGGTGCATTGGCTGATCATGAGACGACGACTATTGACTATTCACTCTATGCGATAAAATTTGATGGATCTTTTGCAAACGGTTTCTCTTTTGCAACAGGTTATACGGATTATGGTTCAGGAGATGGGCAGGGTGCTACACTCGGTGCTTTTGGAGGATACCCTTACTTTGCAAACGGGATGATTTTTCACTTTTTTGAAGCGGGAAGTCTGCGTAATGCCACTTCTTACAAGGGACAGCTTGCTTACAGTTTTAATTTTGCAGGTTTGAAAAATATCTGGGCAGGTTACCGTTATACCTGTTATAACCTTGACCCAAACTACTCTCGTACCTTAGAGAATGAACCACAGTCAAAAATGGTTTTAAATGGTCTTCAGTTGGATTACTCTCCTGAAAAAAGCTACTATTTTACAATAACCTATGAGGGTGTAAAGTTGGATTATGAACCAGATACCTATGCTTTACGGCTTATAGGCGGGTATAGATTTTAACTCTTTTTGTTGCAGTCTCTTTTGTCTCCGAAGATGCATCTTCTGTTTTTAATTAAGCGGTAGAGAAAGAAGCCAAAAGGGATGAGTGCAAAACCAAAACTCATATAGGCTTGAAAGAGAAGTTCATGAGTATAAAAGTTATATCCGACAGCTAAAATAATCATAGTAATAATGAGACACATAGAGAACTCCTTAAAGCAGAATTATAACTAAAAGAAGCGATACCTTTTAATCGAAAAAGATTATTTAATAGAATTTTTTTCGCTTCTATGTTACAATTTTATGAAAAAACAGGATCAGAGATGAAATTTTTTCCCTTTTTTTCTATAGGGGCTTGTTATGAATGATCCAAAGCTGCAAAAGACTTTTTTTTTAACGAGAATTTTTCGTCGTATCTTTATCCTTTTTGCCATCAGTCTTACTTTTCTTGTTTTTATTTATGCCTATGCAACTATTCAGATGCAGAAAAAATCGAGTCTTGAGGTATTACACTCAAAAGCAAGTACTCTTGCAAGCTCTATAGCACTTGTCTGTAATGATGCCATGATAAAAAATGATATGCGTTTTATTGTGGAGTACACCCTCAATGTTATTCGTAAAAATAGAGAGGTTTTGCAGATTTTTATTGCCAATACTTCAAATAAAAATATGCAAATTTCTCGTGTTTCATGGAAAATGGTAACAAAAGTTCCTCCCTCTTTACAAAAGATGCAATGGGGAGATGAAGATTATGCCATTGAGTACAATAAAGAACTTTATCAAAATGTTTTTCACTACGCTTATCGTGTCAAACTTCCGGGTATGGATTGGGGGTATATCCATATTTTTTACTCCCTAAAGAGTTATAATGCCTCTTTGGAAAATATCTATAAATCGACAACACTGCTGCTTGGATTGCTCTTTCTTGCAACACTTTTGGTCTCTTATATTGTCTCTCGTGAACTGACACTGCCTATTTTGGAGTTGACAAAGAGTGCCGAAGCGGTTGCAGCAGGGGATCTGCATACACGAGTGAATATCAATAATCGTAATGATGAGATTGGTGAACTTGCTACAAACTTTAACAGTATGGTCGATAAGCTTGAACACTCCCATGAAGAGTTGGAGAATCTTGTCTCTATTCGGACGCATGAGCTTGAAAAACTCAATAAAGAGCTTGATATAAGAGTAAAAGAAGCGATTCGGGAAAATTCACAAAAAGAGCAGATGCTGATCCAGCAGTCAAGGCTTGCTGCTATGGGGGAGATGATAGGAAACATTGCCCATCAGTGGAGACAGCCGTTGAATGCTCTTGGTCTTGTGGTGCAAAATATCTATTATACCTATGAATCGGGAAATTTGGATCAGGCATATTTAGAGCGTTCAATGAACAAAAGTAAAAAATTGACATCGCTTATGTCCAAAACGATTGATGATTTTAGAAACTTTTTTCGTCCAGATAAACTCAAAGAGGTTTTTAGCCTTTCAGAGCGTGTTATGAGTGTCTCTGAACTTATCTCAGCGAGCTATAAAAATCATAATATTATAATAGAGACAGATCTGGATGATAAACTCTACAGTCTTGGATATCCCAATGAGTTTTCTCAGGTTCTTTTGAATCTGTTGACGAATGCAAAAGATGCCCTTATTGAGAAGAACATAAGCAATCCAACAGTCTGGATTCGATCCTTTGAAGATAATGATCGTGTGGTTTTAGAGATAGAAGATAATGCCGGAGGTATAGAAGAAGGAATTATAAAGAAAATTTTTGAACCCTATTTTACTACAAAAGACAAAGCAATAGGTACGGGTATCGGTCTCTATATGTCCAAGATGATTATTGAGAACAATATGGGTGGAGCGATTGGTGTCTATAATGGAAAAAACGGAGCAATTTTTAGAATTGAGTTGCTAAAAGAGTGAAGAGAGAAAATTTCAGTTGTTACAGGAGAGATGGTATTGATTTTAAGGCGAGGGGAGAAGCAGTAATGAAGTGCATGGAGATTACAGTATTGTATGTTGAAGATGATAGAGATATTGCAGAAGAGGTTATTGAGTTCTTGGAACAGCGAGTAAAGAGGCTTTATAGTGCAAGTAACGGGTTTGAGGGTTTGGAACTTTATGAAAAGTATAAACCCGATATGATTATTACTGATATTCAGATGCCAAAAATGAATGGACTGGAGATGATTCAGATTATTCGTGAGACAAACAGTGAGATCCCTATTATTATTACAAGTGCTTACAATGATGTCAATTTTCTTTTGGAATCTATTAATATGGGTGTTGACGGCTATCTCTTAAAACCTTTGGATTTTGACTTGATGATGCAGCGTATTAAAAGAGTTGTAAAACCTTTGGAAATGCGGGCGAAGATTCAAAGACTCAATGAAAAACTGATCACAGTCAATGCCTCTTTGGAAGCAAAAATTGCAAAAGCTGTTCAGGAACATACCGATTTTTTGACTCGCCTGAATGAAGATATTAAACGAAGAGCTTTTTACGACTCTTTGACAAAGTTGCCTAACAGGGCTTTTATTTATGAGATTTTGAGAAAAGAGTTGAAAAAGGCAAAGCGGCATAAATCTTTTTGTGCTCTCTTTTTTATTGACATGGATAACTTTAAAGAGATCAATGATACCTATGGTCATATTGTAGGGGATAAAGTTTTGATTGAGTTTGCAAGACGCCTTACTGAGAGTGTTCGTGAAAGTGACAATATAGGACGATTGGGCGGAGATGAGTTTATTCTTGTTGCTTCTGATATTGTTGATAAAGAGGCTATTGCCAAACTTGCCAATAAGATACGAAACAATATCAATAAAGAGTTTCGGATAGATGAACTTGTTTTAGATATCTCTTGTTCTATCGGTATCAGCTGCTATCCTGATGATGCAGAGAGTATGAGCCAATTAATAGAGTGTGCAGATATTGCAATGTATGCCGTAAAACGACGAAGTAAAGATGGTATAGAGTTTTACGACAATATAAAAGAGGAGTTGTAAACCCGACTAACACTCTACTAACTTTGTTGTGTGATAATACCACTATCAAAACATAAAAAGGATTGAAAATGAAGTTTACAAATATTATGCTTTCGTTAGCATTGATTGGGACATTGAGTTTATCTGCGGCAGATGATACGGTTACGCCAACAGATACAACAACACAGACAACGGAGCCGGCAACAACTATTGATGCACAGATTGCAGCAATACAGTCTGCAGCACCGCAAGAGCGTGTAACATTAATGAATGATTTTAAAGAGCAGCTTGCTGCTATGAATGATGCTGAACGTGCTGCGGCAATTGCTCAGTTGCAATCAAGCATGCAGGCTGTTCGTGCTGCCCATGCCACACATACACAAAATGCTACAGAGGCAGCGGCACAGATGCATTCAAGAGCTCGTACACATGCACAGGAGATGCAGCTACAGACAAATGATCAGGTAACACAGATGCAAAATATGAATCAAAACAGAGTTGCAGATCAATTTATGAACAGTGGTGCAGCAGTACCGGGTGCAATGAATCCTGTTTCAGGGGGATCTTTACCTACACCAATGACATCTCCGGCAGGCGGAGCGGCACCGACACCGACACAGGTACCAACAACACCTCCAACAGGCGGAGCGGCACCGACACCGACACAAGTACCAACAACACCTCCGGCAGGCGGAGCGGCACCAACACAGGTACCAACAACACCTCCGGCAGGTGGAGCGGCAACATCTGCAGGTATGCCTACTGTTCCTACAAGATAGGAAAACTATAAAAAGCAAACAGCTACCTTTTTTGTAGCTGTTTTTGAGGAGAAAGAATGAAAAAAACCATACTGTTTATACTGTTATTGCTCGCTGGATTCAGTAGGCCGCTTTTTGCCTATGTGGATAGTGATATGGATGGTGTTGCCGATGCAATTGACAAGTGTCCCAATACACCATTGCTTGATCTTGTAGATATTAACGGCTGTACAAAAAAAGTTCTTATTCCAAAATCACAAAAACAGCATTTTGATATTATTGTCGGTGCCAACTACTCCGGTTCCAACTATGCTTCACTCAATCAAATCGATACCTACTCTACATCTCTTCAGCTTGACTATTATTATGAAAATTTCTCCTTACAGGCATCTACTTCCTACTATAAAACAGATGGAGAAAATTACAGTGAAAACGGTATGAATGACTCTTTTATCGGTGCTGCCTACAGTATTAAAACAGATAAAAACCTGCTGATACGTCTGGGAATCGGTCTGATTCTACCGACCTATGATACGGGCTTGAATAATAACAATACAGACTATACTGCCTCTGTAAATTTAAGTTATACGCTTGGCAAGTTTAATATATTTGGCGGCTATATCTACACACTAATCAATGATGATGATATGGTTGTAGATGATATAGCATATACCTATCAAAATACAAATGCTTTGAGTCTGGGTTGTGGATACTACTTTACAAAAAAACTCTATCTCAGCACATCATATAATACGGCAAACAGTATCTATAAAAGTGTAGAAGATGTGGATACACTCTCTTTGTATGCTTATAGAAGTATTAATAAAAATTGGTTCGCAACACTCTTTTATGCTTATGGTTTAAGTGAGAGTGCCAGTGATAATGCACTCTCTTTGAAGCTTGGTTACTATTTTTAAGGTTTTGTAATGAAAAAAAAGCTCCTTTTGCTTGAAGATGATTACTCTCTTGCCCAAACACTCAAAGAACTTTTGGAGGAGAATAACTACAGTGTTGATCTTGTCTATAACGGTAATGATGCTATAGATGCCTCTTATGAAGGGGAGTATGATCTCTATATCTTTGATATTAATGTACCGGATATCTCCGGAATAGAGCTTCTTGAGAGTTTACGAAATGCTGATGATAAGACGCCTACAATCTTTATCAGTGCTCTTGTTGACCTCAATACCATTGCAAAAGGTTTTGAAGTCGGTGCGGATGATTATATTAAAAAGCCCTTTTTCCCCGAAGAGCTGTTGATTCGTATTCGGGCAAAGCTTGCCAATGCAACAAGAGAGATTCTCTATAAAAATGTAAAGTATCTGCCGGAGAAACAGGAGTTTTATGTTGATGGCGATATTGTTGCCATGGGTGAGGTTCAATTGTGTCTGTGTGATAGATTGATGAGAAATATAGGATCGGTAGTAGATAAAACAATTCTTATGGATTGTTTAATGCATCCTTCAGATACGGCACTTCGGGTGGCACTCAACAAGTTTAAACAGATGAGCGGACTCGATATAAAAAATATTCGCGGTGTGGGGTATATGCTTGAAAAGAGTTGAAAAAGAGTCCCTGATTAAGAGTTTTTTCCTTTTCTTCTTTTCACAGGGACTTCTTTTGGCTGCACTTTTTTATCTTAATTTTCAAAAAGAGCAGCAAACACTTGATCAGCAGATCTTCTCAAAGATGCGAATATGCAGTTTCAGTCTGCACTGTAAAGATTACAAAATAGATTTCGTTGCAAAAAAAGGGTATGAGCTCTATAAACTCTATAAAGAGCCGGAGCGTCTTAGCAGCTACTTTCCAATTCCGGGTTCACAAAAAAATTATTTGAGAATATATCTTGAAAAAGAGCAATACAGAGCAATGCTTTTAAAAATTCAAAAGCAGATATTGTGGGAGTTTGTACTCTTTTTGATTCTAAGTGCACTCCTTTCGCTTCTCTTTGCCTTTTATGCACTCTATCCATTACGTAATGCGCTGCATCTTACGGAGGAGTTTATCAAAGATATTTTACATGATTTCAATACACCGCTTGCTACACTTCGTCTTAATATTTCCATGCTTGCAAAAGAGTTTGGCGAGAGCAGTAAAATAAAGCGTGTCGAACATGCCGTTGAAAATATTTTAAATCTACAGGCAAATTTGCGTTCTTATCTGCATGCACATACGGCACAAAAAGAGTCTTTTGATCTCAATGCTTTTGTAAATGAACGCGTAGAGTTTCTTTCACAAAACTATAGAGATATCTCTTTTGAACTCTCTATTGCAAAAGTAGAGATTGAGACAAATCGGGATGCTTTTCGTCGTATTATTGACAATCTACTCTCCAATGCTGCAAAGTATAATAAAAAAGAGGGGAGTGTTGTTATCCGCTTTGAGAAAGATATTTTGCTTATTGAAGATACGGGAAAAGGCATTAAAAATCCCAAAAGGGTATTTGAACGTTTTTACAAAGAGCAGGAGCGGGGTATTGGTATAGGGCTGCATATTGTAAAAAAACTGTGTGATGAGCTGGGCATAACCATTGAACTTACAAGCGAGGTGGATGTAGGTACAACATTTCGACTGAATTTACATCCGCTTATAAAAAGATAACCATTTTTTAACAAGCATTACTCTATAATTACAGCTATGATAGCGCAAGATTCCATAGAAGCCCTGAAGGCACGACTTGATATTGTTGATGTTGTCGGCTCCTACATTGAGTTGAAAAAAGCCGGTGGTAACTTTAAAGCACCGTGCCCGTTCCATGATGAGAAGTCTCCCTCTTTTGTTGTCAGTCCGCAAAAACAGATCTTTCACTGTTTTGGATGTTTACCCCCTTATCAAAAGATTACTACTCCCGATGGATATAAAGAGATTCAAGATATAAAAGTTGGAGATAGTGTTTTTGCTGCAGACGGATCACAAACAGTGGTTATGAAGAGTATAAAACATCCAAGTGAGTATGCTATTTTAGCATTTACAACTTCTTTAAGTGCTAAACCTTCTTGTTTTACTCAAAATCATGATATGTTGGTAGTAAAAAAAGAGGATGCTATCGCAGAACTTCCTTATCTGCGTGTAGAAAAAGAGAGACCATTAAAATTTTATGGACGTATTAAGAAAATAGAACGAGAGTATAATTTACAACTTAAAAGAGAATTTGCAAGCAAGATACGAGAGGGTGATTACTTTGTATATCCTCTTTATCGAGAGATTCGAAAAGATAGAGTGCTCAATTTAAGTAGTTTATGGGATAAGAAAGATTTTGGCCCTCATGTCGAAAAGATAGAGTCAATAGAGATAGATGAAGATTTTATGTGGCTTGCTGGTTTTTATGTTGCAGAGGGTAGTACTTACCGAGGTGGTATAAAGTTTTCACTCTCATCTACTGAAACAGACTATGCAAACAGAGTCATTCAAATAGTAAAAAAACTTTTTAATAAAGAGGGAACGATCTTTTTGAGAGAGAGTAGAAGGAACTCTCTTGAAGTTACAATATCAAGTACAAATTTAGAGCATATTTTTAAAAAACTCTTTGGAGAAGGTGCAGAGAATAAACACTATCCACATTGGTTTAATTATTTGGATCTATCTTTGCGTAATGCTCTTTTTGCTGGTCTGATGGACGGTGACGGATGTTACAGCCATAGAACATATGATACTATCAGTGAAATCTTGGCTGATCAAATTCTTGATTTGAGTTTGAGTTTAAAGAAAATTCCAACATGTCGTGTATCTGAAGCGCAGGTAGATAAAAATGGTGTAAAGCATAAAAAAAGTTATACGATTTATTTTAAACAAAGAGAGTCGATTGAAGGCTTTTTTGAGTCAATTGATGGAGTAGAATATTTTTTTACAAAAGTAAAGAAAATTAATAATATTGGTTATGAGAATATTGTGTATGATATTACTGTAAAAGATCATACACATACATTTTTAGCAAATAACTTTGCAGTTGGAAACTGTGGAGCCGGTGGTGATGCTGTCAAGTTTGTGATGGAGTATGAAAAACTCAACTATCCAGAAGCGCTTGAAAAATTAGCACAAACCTATAACTTTACACTTACCTATACCGATAACAAACAAAAC
>Ga0256843_1002946_pt1 | contig 12125 bp, 13 predicted proteins | sample AlvinellametaG_FD_191572 | JGI IMG/M metagenome (GOLD analysis project Ga0256843, IMG submission 191572) | Pompeii worm associated microbial communities from hydrothermal vent at the East Pacific Rise, Pacific Ocean - Alvinella | ecosystem: Host-associated > Annelida > Integument > Unclassified ... | reverse complement strand
AGTGGAGTACCTTCCCAAGCCATAGGGTGATCCCCATAAAGCCCAAAGAGCCCCACAGCCGGACTTTGCCGTAGTGGCTTTTTGAGAGTGCAGCCAGGGCGATGGTCTCAACATAAGGCAGGGTGATCCCCATCGATGCACCAAAGATCAGGTTCGCACATAAATAGAGAGAAAAATGTGTTATCGTACCCCAAAAGAGCAGTGTGGTCAGTGTGGTGACGATGAGCGCCCCTACATAGACCTTGGGGGTGAGCGCTATAAAGTGACGAAAGATAAAGGGGAGTAAAAAACGCATAAAAGGCGCGGCGGCATAGATCACACCGACCTCAAAAGGGTCATACCCGACATCCAACAGGACTTTGGGCATAAAGATGACATAGACCCCTACCAGTGCGAAGTAGAAAAAGTAGAACGCACTCAAAAGGAGTGCCAAAGGTGTCAAAAGAACCTTCATGGTTTCTTGACGACGATCGTTCCGCTAAGAAGATCGTGAAGGTTCTTGTTGTCTTTTCTGAAGAACATGAGCATCCACCCAAAGAGTGTGGCAGCGGAGAGTACCGCGCTAAGATTGCGAAAGAGTATCAAGAAGAGCGAAGGTCTCTCTCCTGTACGTGCATCGACCACTTCGATATCGTAGGCACGATAACCCGGTGTTTGACCGGTCTTGACCATAAAGATCGTCTGAACGATGATCAGCGGTACGAGAATGTAGAGCCATCCCAGTGCTTTGTGTTCGGCAAACCCCTCACGACCGCCCATTACAAGATAGAACACCACATACATAATAGGCATCAACAGCATGAAACTGTCTGTTACAAATGCTTTGAGCTTGTCTTTGACCGTTGCATATCGCCGTTTATGCGATGTTGACTGCTCCGTATGCTTTTTTTTCGTCTCTACTTTACTGCTGACCTTACCCTGTTTTACATCTCTAAATCGTTGTTTCTTTTTACCTTTCTCAGACATCGTGAACCTCTTTTCTTGTAAGTACTATCATATGCATTATTTTAACCCTTGTGTCATAGTAAAGATAGGAAGCATCATTGCGGAGATAATGATCCCTACAAATCCACCGATAAGCAGCATCATAAAAGGGTTTAGAAGGCTCAATAGGATCTTGAGCTTCTCATCGTTCTCTTCGGCATAGAGGACAGAGAGGTTCCCTAAGACACTAGAGACCTCACTCGACTCCTCTCCCAGTGCTAATGACTGCATGAAGTTACGTTTTAGCTTTACACCTTGTGTCAACTGAAGAGAGTTTGAAAGTTTATTCCCCTCCAGTACCTTTTGTGAAGCGGCTTCAAAAAGTTCTTTGAGTGCATAGTTCCCAAATGTCTCTTTCGCCAGTTGTACTGCTTGTGCATAGGCTACACCGGAGCTGAGCATAAGTGAAAGAATGTAAGAGAATCTGGCGAGTTCATGGTTCTGTATCAATGTACCGATAATGGGAACTTTCAGTGCAAGACCATCGATAAGACGATGAAAGCGGGTAATTTTTGCATAAGCAAGTTTAAAGAGAATGATCATAAATACAATAGCACCGAAAATATACATATAGTTGGCAATCAGAAAGTCACTGGTCGAAACCACTATTTGTGTAATGCGGGGTAGTGCTTGATCCGTATCCTCAAATACACCTACGATCTTCGGTACGACACTTACAAGTAGGAAACCTATGATCCCGATAGCAACGACAAAGATCACGGTCGGGTAGATCATGGCGCTTTTTACTTGAGCTTTAACCTTGTTCTGAGAAGAGAAGAACTCAGCCATATTGGTGAGTACTTCAACCATCTTCCCGCCTTCTCCCGCAACTTTTAAACTCTGTAGGTAGAAATCGGGAAGATGGTAGACTTTTTGGTTCTTAAGGGCATAGTAGAGGGGTTGTCCCTCATCGATCATAGTTTTTAAAGAGTTGAGAAAAGAGACGTAACGTTTCTCTCCTTCGTGTTGATTTTCCAAAAGCTTGACAGCCGTAAGAATGGTCATCCCTGAGTTGAGGTAAGAGGAGAGTTCGTGTGAAAAGGCTGCTAAAAGCTCTCCGGGCATTTGACGTTTGGTTAAAGAATCAAGTGAAAAACTTTTATTCGTTGGGCTTAATGACTCGTAGAAGATCCCATCGTTACGAAGTTTTTGCCCTGCCTCTTCGAGTGTATTTGCCGTAACAGTCCCTTTGGCACGTTTACCCTCTTTGGTAAAACCTTTATATTTAAATAGCATCGATATCCTACCCTTTGTAATGTTCGGTTGTATTATAGCTTCTTTCGGCTATTTTAAAAAGAATCCAATTTAAAGTGAAAGTAAGATGATGAGTAGTCTCCTTTGAGTTTAACCTCATCAATAAGTGCGGCGGGACCACCTCCTGTCTCTTCTCCTGTTGAGATACGTTTTGTTTCCGGAATGTAGATAGTTCGAGAGATGTTTTTTAGAATATCCCTACTTTTAAGCTTATCGATCTGAAAGGAGTCCGAGAGGACATCATAGGCACTTTTAGTATCTTTATTATAACGGAAGATCTTTTTTTCAACAAAAAGAGAATCCTCCAAGGCATGTTGGTTCCGTTTTGATATATAGATAACCTGTTGATGGTTCTGTCCGTAGATTTGTAAAACATAGACTATGGAGGTTGAAAGTATCAGTACGGAAATAAGTACTTCAATAAGTGTGAAAGCGTGACGATGTTTCAATAGAAGTCTCCTTGTCTTGAAACGGCATTACTATATTGTAGCCATAATGTTTCCGCTTCGTCTAAACTATTTACCTTCTTGGTCTCTCCGAAGAAAGTAGGAAGATAAAAGATCCCTTTTGATGTTTCTAAAATCAGTTGAGAACTACTTCCATTAGGATAGATCTCATAGCGAAGACAAATTTTTTGATCTTGGTAGCGACCAAACTCTACTTCTTGAATGTTATCATCTTTATCAATAATATAACTTCGGGCATTTTGCAGATCTATATTGCCTTCATAGGCTTGAAATGGAGTGGAGATGTCTTTTCTCATATAACATTTCTTACAATGGTCGATACATAAGAATGTACCGCCACCTTTAAGTTCCGGAGTGTTCAATAGTGTGCGTTTTAGGTTCAACGGAGTAATACGTGTCTCTTTTTTTACCTCTTTTTCCGCACCGCTAAATCCGAGAAAATAGACAAGAGAGATAATAAAAATAACAAGAAGAAGTTCTAGAAGGGAGAACGCCTTGCGGAGCCTCCCTCTCATATGAAGTAGCATCAGTCTATTTATTTGTTACACTCGGAGAAGAGAATATCTTTTGCATTTCCTTCTCCACCTTGTTTTTTATCTGCACCAAGAGAGATGATCTCTACGTCATCTCCTTTATTCATATAGATGAACGGTGTTTTCCACGAATCTTTAGGTAGCTTTTTCAGGTATGGTTTTGCTCTATAGTTCGGATACTTATCGGCATCAGGATTGCTTAATAGTGCTTCGAACCCCTCCTCCGTATCAGGGTAGACCCCGTTATCAAGCTTGAACATATCAAGACGTTTTTTAAGGTCGTCCATTTTGAGGCAGACAGTATCACGTTTTGCCTGATCGGCAGAATCCATCAGACCCGGAGCGACAACGGCGACCAAACCGCCGAGGATAACAATAACAATAAGAAGTTCAATAAGAGAAAATGCTTTTCTCTTTCGTTGAACGGATAATTTTTCGGGTAAATACATTTTATGTAGTCCTTGAGTTTATTTTGATATAATCGTACCAAAATATTTTTAACAATTCTACTTGAATAGAGCTTTTAGATGGATAAACCTTCCCCCGATATGCACAGATCCCCTTTACGGAAGGGATTTGCCCTTTTCGTTACACTGAGCGTTTTGGCGGTCATGATCTCATTGGCAGGGGTATTGGTAAGTTACTTGGATATTGCCAGAAAAGATGCAACCCAAACAGAAGCGGTGATACAGGCGAATATCTATTTCTCGGATACAAAAGATATTTTAACGAAATTTAAAGATAAAAAAGCCCTTTACAGCATACTATATACGACTCCTCTACCTCTACAGCTGGAAGATAGTGAGTTCGCATTGATCTTAACATGCCGACCGCTTAACAACGGAGTTAACATAAACTGGCTACAGTATGAGTCAAGTAACAATCCGTTAAAACAAACACGATATAATACGGCACAAAAGGTATTTGATGCTGTTGCACAGAAGTATGAGATAGAAGATCCTGCACTCTTGGAGGAGATGATCCTCTCGAAACATGCGTTAACTCGTCTGACGCAAAAAAATGATATTATGTCATACCGTCAGTTTATACAATTGTTAAGTGATTATCAATTTGAAGCCGATGATAGAAAGATCGGAGAGATACCGTGGGAAAAGTATTTTGTCTTTACGCCCCCCTCAAAGTCTCCTGAATCGGATATGATCGAAGGAGACTATCTCTCAGCCGATCTTCTCTCAATTTTATTCGATATTGATATTCAAACATTGAATGAAGAGTGGAGCGAAGGGGAGGGTGCATTTAAAACACTTATGAAAAAGTATGGTATCGAGTATGATAAAAAGCTATATGCAGAAGCGTTTATCAATCGTTCTCGATGTGATGTATCATATATTTTTAATAAAAAACAGTTTCGCTTTGCATTCAGCGACGAAGAGGGAGAGGTAAAAGATTTTGAATTTTACGGGGAAGAGTAATCCGCTCATATTGGTTCATAGGCAGATGCCACCAATATCTAAGAGTGATACGGTAGATATTTTACTAACACCACAATTTTATACCTTAAAAAGAGAAAAGCTTCCGGTTCGGCATGCCTATCAGGCAAAACGTATCGCACCTTCTTTATTTGAAGGTCTGGTAGAAGACCCACGCTCTTTAGAATACTTTGTGTATAAAGAGAAAGATTCATGGGTTTTTATTGCATATGATGTTTCTGAGATCATAGATTTTTTAACAAAAAAATCTCTCTCTGCACAGCAGGTAGGAAAACTTTTTTTTGCACAGCAGATCATAGATCAGATAGATCATCCTGTTGCTATTGATGAGACTCTGGCACTTACCGTTTTAAATGAAACAGCGGTACTGGTTCCTCGTACGGCACTACCTCAATCAACGGTATTTAAAAACATACAAAAGGTAAAAACACCTAAAAAAGGTCTGCGCTTAGAGTATGGTACTGAGAGTTTTATTGGAAGAAAGCAGGCATTTATAATTGCCGGGGTGATTGTATTTGTCAGTATGCTTCTTATTGCAGAAGGATGGCGTTATCATAAAGAGAAAAGTATAGTTGAAGAAAAACAGGCGGCACTGTATGCGGATTATCCTGCACTACAAAATGCATACACGCGGGAGAATATTGCTCAAAAATATCGTATGATCGATCAAGAAGAGAGAGCGAAGCGGAATATTGTTTCGAAAGTCGCTTCACTGTTGGTAAAAGGAGTGATTTTACAAGACTTTAAACTAGAGAAAAAAGGCTTTGTCGCCCATTTTGAGATTAAAAATAAGTCTGATCAAAAGCGCTTTCAAAAGTTAGTGAAAAAGTCCGGATTTAAGGTAAAACGTCTTTCGGATTCAGAGTTCGAAGTAGAGGGGGGAAGATGAATATAGCACGCTATCGAAATGAGCTTATAGTTGTACTCTCTTTACTTTTTCTATTGGGTGCCTATAGTTATAAGCATACACAACAAAAAAGTTTGGAGCTCTTAGAAAAGAGCATAGCTAGCCAAACAAGTGAATTTGAAGAGACGGTTTCTCTTAAGAGAGTATGGGGGGACAAACGTATTGTTCAAAAGTTAGCCAAAGTAAAAAGTTTGATACCTGCTTCTCAGGTTAAATGGAACCAGAAAGGAAAGAAGCTGACGGCAAGCTTTACTGATCTTACGCCATCTCAAGTGAACAAAGTGATCACAAAGCTTTTGAATATCGCTGTACGGATTGAGACGATAAAAGTGAAAAAGCATGGAGAGAATTATAATGTGGAGATAAAATGCAAGTGGTAAAAAAAGGACTCATCTCACTTTTGGTATTATGGTTCGCACTACTTCTTTTTATGCCGAAAATAGAGATCTATTATGCACTGGAAAAGGTATTGGACAAGCAAGGTATACAGCTTAATGAATCGCAAATGGACGAAGGTCTTTTTACCTTAACATTAAAAGATGTAACATTATTTGCACAAGGGGTGAAAGTTGCACATATTGATAAAATAGATATCTTTACACTACTTATTTATACAAAGGTTACGGCTCAAACATTTGTGGTTTCAGAAAGTTTGAGCAGCATGATGCCGAAGAATGCAGACAATATAGAAGTACGTTATTCAATATTGGATCCCCTCCATGTGACCTTGAATGCGGTAGGTAGCTTTGGTACGCTAAAGGGATATATTGATTTGAAAGGGAAGAAAATACATATAGACTTTGTGGAGCCTAAGGATATCCGCACAATTCGATCCAGTTTGAAAAAAGGTGAAGAAGGATGGTACTATGAAACCTCTTTTTAAACAGAATTTGGTGAAGAGTATAATTGCTATTCTTATTCTTCTTTTTATTGTAAAACTGGTTTGGTTCATTGTCGAACTGGTATGGTTACCGGTAGAAGGAGTGACACATAAAGAGAATATGAATGCGAAGCCTTTGTACTATAGGGTAAAGCTTTTAAAGCCAAAACATACGGCATCAAAGCCAAAACCAAAGCCAAAACCGGTTGGAACGATTAAAGATATCACGCTTTTAGCCGTATACGGTGATGATAAAAATGCTGTAGTGACAGTGAAGTATAAGGGAAAAACAAAAGTTTTAGGAAAAGGGGAAACTGTTAATGGTTTTACCTTGGAAAGTGTAGGTTTGGACTATGCAATATTTAGTAAGGGAAATAAAGAGTATGAGGTTACTCTACTCAAATCAAAAAAAACAAAAGGGCGAGGTTACATCAAACCTGTACAGACTGAAAGAACAAGTTCTAAAAATATAGAGAGTTCTAGTGATGGTATTGTAGATGCAGGAGATCATAAAATTGTTGATCAATCACTCTTTAAGCACTATTTACAAAATATTGATGAACTTTATAAACATATTGGTATTCAAGAGGTGAAAAATGATAATAAAATTGAGGGATTCCGTGTGACATTTATTAAAAGAGGTACGCCTTTGGCACAACTAGGCGTACAAAGAGGAGATATTATTAAATCGATCAATGGTGAGGAACTGACAAGCTACAGTGCAGCATTGAATGCTTATAAAAATATAACGGATGCACAAAATATTACACTTGTGATTCAAAGAAACAATAAAGAGATGGAGTTGGAATATGAAATTAATTAAAATCATCATGGTTATACTGACACTATGGGGGGTTTCTTTACAGGGAGATGATGAAAGGGTTAATGTAAACTTTAGAGACTTAAGCGTAAAGGACTTTATTGAAATGGTCTCTAAGATCACCCACAAAAATATCTTGATCGATGCTGATTTAAAAGGAAAGATAAACTTTGTTTCACAAGAGCCGATTAAAAAATCTTCTCTTATTCCTTTGGCAAACTCAATTTTAGGAAGTAAAGGTTTAACTATTATTGATCAAGGTGATTTTTATAAAGTGGTAAAAGCATCCAATGCTGCTGGAGAAGGGCTGGATGTAAGTAGCAGTATTGATGGTGAAACGATGAAAACCGTTATGTTCCCACTTAAAAACTCTAATGCGGCAGTAGTTCGTGCTAAAATCAAACCACTCTTAAATAGAAACGATAAGGTTATCTCTTTTAAAGATAATAATGTCCTTGCAGTAACTGCAACACCAAGAACATTACGTTCTATCTCCAAGTTGATTAATGCCATTGAGAAAAAAGGTATTAAACGATCTGTAGTGATCAAGTTAAAGAATTCCAGTGTAAAAGACCTTTTCCCTAATGCACAAAATATGGCAAAAAAACTTTTTCCACAAACTATCGAGAGTGAAAAAGTTGATATTTTTAAAGATGATGCGACCAACTCTATTATCCTTGTTGGGAAAGATGACAATATCAGGAGAATGATTCGGTATATTAAGCAGCTTGATATTAAAGGAGAGGATCAAACACAGAAGATGTATGTGATTCGTCTTAAAAACTCTAATGTGGAAGAGATGGAGAAGATTCTATCCAAATTGGTTGCACAAATGAATAATGTTGCGATAAAAACAGCAAAAAAAGGGGTAAAGCCAAGTAAAGCAATGGTTGTTTCTGATGTTGAGAGAAATGCACTTATTGTATTGGCAACAGGAGAACAGATCAAAAATATACGTGAGACAGTAAGACAGATCGATATTCCTAAAGTACAGGTTTATGTAAAAGCGCGTATTGTTGAGATCGATAACAGTTTGGCAGAGCAGATAGGAATGAAGTATGGATTAAACGGTGGTGCAATTACGTCTAATGGTCTCTTTACATTGGCTGGGAACCTTGGAGCTCAAGCACTTCAAATGGATCCGGGACTTCTAGCTTTTCTTAATACCAATCAAACTAAAACGATCTATGATGATAATGGTAATCCTATCGGAACGGAGACAAATCCAGCATTTAAGTTTGATGCGGTTGATCAAGTATTTGCATTAGGAGCACAATTGGATCTTTTGGAACAAAATGGTGCGGCACATATTTTAAGTGAACCCTCTATTCTTTGTACGAACAATAAAGAGGCGGAGATCTATGTAGGACGTACGATGTCCATCTTGACACAGGCACAACAGTCTACCCAAGGTGCTTCGAATGTTGTTAATAACTATAGTCGTGAAGATATTGGTTTGACACTAAAAGTCAAACCTAGACTCTCTAGTAACAATAAAGTGACTTTGGAAGTAGTGACTACTATTGAAGATGTATTGGAAAATGAATCTCCTTCGGCAGATAGACCGACAACAACTAAAAGAGATGTCAAAACAACGGCAATTGTCAATAATGGTGAAATGATTATTCTAGGAGGGCTTATTAAAAGTTCCGGAGGAGAAGGTGTAAGTAAAGTACCGATTCTAGGAGATATCCCTGTTTTGGGCGACATGCTTTTTACACACAAATCAAATGCTAAAAGAGAAACGAATGTGGTGATCTATTTAACACCATATATCGTAAGACGAAGTGATGAACTTCAAAAGCTTAAAAAGCATTTGGAACGTCTGGATGAGATTCAAAAGGAATATAATAGGCTAATAGGAAAAGTACTTGAAGAGAGAGTCAAAAATGGGGAGTCCGCAACACAACCCTCTCTTGTTCCGGCAGCAAACCGTATCAAGTATCAAGCACCAGCATCCAAAAGCAATTTAGATATTCTTAATGCAGCAGAGGAGTTTTAACAATGTTATTTCCTCGTTTACAGGATGTGAATCTTGAACCGCTTTGGGAAGAGGAGATCAACCATAAGTTAGCGATTAAACATGCGTTGCTTTTTGCTGAGGTAGAAGGTGAAAAACGTGCTATTATTACAGAAAAAAGTATGGGTGATGCACTTAACTATCTGGCAAAGATAGGTTTGGACTACCCTGTCATTATTGTAGATGAAGAGAGTTTTGAACGACTTCGCAATAAGTTTCTTGAGATCCAAACCGGCTCTGATTTTGAGGAGATGTCTACTGCAACTGAAGAGTTGATCGAGGTAGAGTCCGATCTATTGGAGTTTATTCGTAACTCTCAAGATCTTCTCTCCAGTGAAGAGTCCGCACCGATCATTAAACTAGTGAATTCCCTATTCTTTCAAGCGATCAAAAAAGGTGCGAGTGATATCCATATTGAAAGTGGAGAGAGAAAAGGAGAAGTACGGCTACGTATTGATGGTGCACTGAAGAAACACTTGGATCTAGAAAAAACTATAATCGGTTTAGTTATCAACCGTATTAAAGTCATTTCAAACCTTGATATTTCAGAGAAGCGTATTCCACAGGATGGACGTACACAAATTACGATTTCAGGGAAGACTTTGGATGTCAGGGTCTCAATCTTGCCAACATATCATGGTGAGCGCGTCGTAATGCGTATTTTGGCACAAAGTGAGCATATTCCTACACTGGAGTCATTAGGCTTTCAAGAGGAGATTACAAAGAACCTCTATAAGCTTTTAAGCCATGCACATGGAATGATCCTTGTGACAGGACCAACCGGATCGGGGAAATCTACAACACTGCATGCATGTTTACAGCATATTGCAACACCGGATAAGAACATTATTACCGTAGAAGATCCTGTTGAGTATAATGCAGACAACATCTCGCAGATACAAGTGAACACGAAAGTCGGTCTAACGTTTGCAGCAGGTCTGCGTTCTATCCTCCGGCAAGACCCCGATATTATCATGGTAGGGGAGATCCGAGATTCCGAAACGGCAGATATTGCACTTCGTTCCGCATTAACGGGACACTTATTACTTTCGACATTACATACAAATGATGCCACTTCTTCATTGAGTCGCCTTATGGATATGGGAATTGAAAGTTTTCTGATCTCCTCGACACTACTTGGCGTACTTGCACAAAGATTGACGCGTAAATTATGTATAGAGTGTAAAAAAGAAGCACCGTTATCGCTTGCTGTGACAGAAGAGCTTGAGATCCCTTCAGATAGACTCTATTTTACCGCCGTAGGGTGCAAAGCGTGTGATTTTACGGGCTATAAAGGGAGACAAGCAATCGGAGAACTTTTTATTATTGATGATATGGTTAAAACAATGATGAAAGACGGCTTCAATGATCATCAGGTACGTGAAGCAATGAAGCAACGAGGTATGAAAACAATAGCAGACAAGCTTAAAGAGATGCTTTTAGCTGGAGAGACAAGCTATGAAGAGGCGATCCGTGTAGGGATCATGGACGGCTAATGCGAAAAAGAGCCGCGTTTACACTGATCGAAGTATTGATCGCTATTGCTCTAATGGGGCTGATATTGCCAGCTCTTTACCAGAGTGTCGATTTACTTCGTGAGTCTAATAGGCAGCTCTATGATCACTTACAAAAGAGTAAACAAGAAGCGGAGATCGCTAAAACTTTTTTTCTTGATATTGCAAGTTCTGATGGAAATTTAACAATAAGAAATGGAGAGTATGATCGTATTTGTATTGAAAGATGCCAAAATTCATTATACGGCTTAAATAGACCGAAAGTATGTTGGATCGTTCTAAAAAAAGAGAATACGCTTGCACGTGTTGAAGGGGAGGGATATCGTCTTCCTACTAATACGGAAGATAAGGTCGCTGTTGATCTGCTTCTTCCTCATGTAACCCTCTTTGACATTTACCGCAATAAAGGAGAAGTTTTAGTCTTACTTCAACAAGAGAAAAAAGAGCCTTTGGTTTTTATGGTAGAAGGTGTAACTCAGCCAAAGAAGAAAAAAAAGAAAAAGCCTAAAAAGCCAAAACTTAAGCAGGCTACTACCACGGAAACAAATACGACTGCCTTACCTTCTGAACCGATACCCTCCCCTAGCCCCTCTCCAACACTACCTGCTGAAATATAAGCCTGCTACTTTTCAATTTTTGTTACAATTTAGCTAATAAATTTAAAGGGAGAGAAGAAGATGCAAGAGATCTATGAAAAACTCGGGCTTTTTTATCTGGGGAAGGATGTTGATAAGGGTAGCTTAGAACCTACAGATGCACTAACTCTGCTAAAAAATAAAAATCTAACGACACATGCTGCGATCATAGGAATGACAGGATCGGGGAAAACAGGTTTGGGGATCGGACTGATCGAAGAAGCGGCTATTGATAACGTACCGGTGATCGTAATAGACCCTAAGGGTGATATGGGTGATCTCTGCTTGACCGACCCTTCGTTCTCTGCAAGTCGGTTCCAGCCTTGGGTTGAGGATGAGGCGGAGGCAAAGGGTGAGGACCCCGCACTTTATGCACAAAAAGTAGCAAAAGAGTGGAAAGCGGGGATCGAGAGTTGGCATCAAACAACAGAAAGGGTAGCCAGACTTCATCATGTCCCAAAGACTATCTATACTCCAGGAAGTTCCGCCGGTGTGCCTATCAATATTCTTGCCTCAATGGCCGTACCCCCTCAAGAGATAATGGAAGAGAGCGATTCTTTTGCGTCATATGTGAAAAGTACGGCGGTTAGTCTTCTCTCTTTGATCAATGAAGATACACAGAGTTTAGATTCGCCTCAATATATTCTATTAGCGAAGCTC
>Ga0256843_1002945_pt1 | contig 12126 bp, 11 predicted proteins | sample AlvinellametaG_FD_191572 | JGI IMG/M metagenome (GOLD analysis project Ga0256843, IMG submission 191572) | Pompeii worm associated microbial communities from hydrothermal vent at the East Pacific Rise, Pacific Ocean - Alvinella | ecosystem: Host-associated > Annelida > Integument > Unclassified ... | reverse complement strand
ATTTCCATATCACCACCATCCATAATAAGCATTTGGCGAATATTGTCATCAATCACTTTATCAACTGCTTTGATCTTTTGAACAATGGTCATCTCTTTAAAAGGGACAGATGAACCATTGTTGCCAAGGGTCGCTGCAGCGGCCATCTTCTCTTTTTCATACTCTTCAAGCAAGTCAACAAGGTAGATATCTTTTGCCTCATGTCCACCAGGTCTGATACATGATTTACAAAATGCCCCTGCTTTGGTATAGTCTGTAATCTCTTCGATGGTGGTCAAGTCATTCAGGCGAATCACTTCTCTGAGAGTAGAGAGGGTAACACGCGCACATTCACACACAATGACCTCCTCTTCAAAACTCTCCATATCCACACCTTTGTATTGAGAAGCTGCTTTTTTAATGACATCATACGCCATGACCGAACAGTGCATTTTTTGTGGTGGAACGGCAGGAACATCAGGTGTATCACGCATCGCTTTTTCCACATCGATATTGGTAATTTTTACTGCTTCATCTACCGTTTTGCCTTTACAGAGTTCTGCCATTGTATCTGAAGAGGCAATGGCAGTACCACATCCAAAACTCTTAAATTTTGATTCAAGGATTTTATCTGTTTTAGGATCTACTGCCCAGTAGAGACGTACGGCATCTCCACAACTCTCTGCTCCAAAATCAGCCACAATGAGTTTTGCCCCCATTGCTTTGGCTTGTTCTTCTGTAATCTCACCCATATTTTGAGGGTTGTTCATCAAATCGGTTACTTTTTGGCTGTACTCATCCCAGATGGTACCACCTATTAAACTATCCATTCCCATATTTCTTCCTTTTTTATAAATTCTTTCTTGATTTTTTATTAACTAAAAATATCTGCTTAATTTTGCTTAATGATGTGCATCAAGTCCACTCTCATGACCTTCTGGAGCATACGAGTAGGTACTGGAGATTGCTCTAAGTCTCTCTACAGCTTTTTGAACAACTCCAAGGGTATAGTCAAGCTCCTCTTGTGTGGTATAACGGCTTAAAGAGAAACGGATGGCAGTATGTGCCAAATCTTCAGCTGCGCCAATGGCTTCCATCACAGAGTTGGCTTCAAGTTCTTCACTGGCACAGGCAGATCCTGTACTTGCTCCAATCCCTGCACGGTTAAGATCCCAAAGCATTGACTCTCCTTCAATCCCTCTAAAAGAGATTAAAATCGTATTGGGTGTTCTTTTTTCTCTCGGAGTGACAACAAAGGTATCTTTAATTTTAAGAAGTTCATCTTCAAATGCATCTCGCATCTCTCTAATATCTTCCATCTCATAATCGAGTGCATCAACGGCTTGTTCCATGGCTTTACCCATACCGACAATTCCTGCTACATTGAGTGTACCTGAACGGTAGCCACCCATTTGTGAGCCTCCATGAAGCAGAGGGGTTAACTCTCTGCCTTTTTTAATATAGAGTGCTCCAACACCTTTTGGACCATGAAATTTGTGTGCAGAAAATGTTAAATAGTCTACATTAAAACTTTGTACATCTACAGGTAGCTTACCTATGGCTTGTACCGCATCGGTATGAAAAGGGATATTATGTTCTGCACAGATAGCTCCAATTTCTTGAACAGGAAAGATAGCACCTGTTTCATTGTTTGCCCACATCACTGAGACAAGAGCAGTCTTATCGGTAATATTATCACGTACTGTTTGTGCTTCAATCATCCCTTCACTGTTAATCGGCAAGTAGGTGACTTTACATCCCATACTCTCAATAAATTTGGCTGTTGCAATCACAGAAGGGTGTTCTACCTCAGAGATAATGATATGGTTTTTACGTCCTGTAAGAATTTGTTCAAAATAGATGCTTTTGAGTACCCAGTTATTACTTTCGGTTGCACAGGAGGTAATGATGACACTGTCCTCTTTGGGTGCATGAATACCGGCATAGATTTTTTCCATGGCATCTTTGAGTGCGGGGTGTGTCTCACTGGCAAAGAGGTGTAGAGAGTTTGGGTTACCGTAGCGTTGTACGAAATAGGGTTCCATCTCTGCAAAAACATGGGGATCGACGATTGTGGTGGCATTGTTGTCCAAATAGACTTTCATTATAGTTCTCCTTTAAAAGAAACGATGTCTCTTTTATCTTTTTCTCACGCAATAGGGTGAAGAAAGGTTTAATTTTTATATGAAAACGAGTTTCATTTTAATTAAGAGTCATTTACTCCTAATTAAGTTTTCTGCATAGTACGCAGTTATTCTTAAATTAAGATAAAATGACGACTTAAAGAGGAGAATTGTACTCCTAATTATAATAAAGGTGATTGATTTTTCTCAATGTTGTTTTTTGATATAATAAAAAATTCTATAATTTATAAGGAGTAACAGATGGCAACAAAAATGAAAGAGCATGGTATTTCTATAGGAATCAAAAGAAATCAGAAGAGACTTTTTATTGAAATTGCAATGGTGGGAAAACTGACACATGAAGATTATCAAGTCTTTGTTCCTATGATAGATAAGGCACTCAAAGAGGCAAAAGGGTTAGAGGTTGATCTGCTTGTTGATATGCGTAAATTTAAAGGCTGGGAAATGTTGGCCGCTTGGGATGATTTTAAATTTGGAGTAAAACACAGAAATGCGTTTGACAAACTGGCAATTGTCGGTAATAAAAAATGGGAAGAGCAGTCGATTGCAATGATGAGCCATCTTATGCGGGGCAAATCAAAATTTTTCCAAAGCAGAGCCAAAGCGCTTGTTTGGCTCATGAAATAACTTAGAAGTTTGAGGGGGTAGGTGTATTGATGAGATTGTAAAATTCATTACGGGTACGCTCATCACTCTTAAAGAGTCCTCTGAGTGCTGAAGAGACAGTTGTAGAGTTAATCTTCTGTACCCCTCTCATCTCCATACACATATGTCTGGCATGAACAACAACAGCCACCCCTTTGGGTTTAATCGTACTTAAAATGGCATCGGCAATCTGTTCGGTCATCTGCTCTTGTATCTGTAAACGTCTGGCATACACATTGACAATACGTGGAATTTTGCTCAATCCTACGACTTTTCCATCTGGAATATAGGCGACATGACAACGCCCGATAATAGGTAAAATATGGTGTTCGCACATAGAGTAAAATTCAATATCACGTACCAGTACCATTTCATCATTGCTGGTAGAGAAGAGTGCCTGATTGAGAATCTCTTCGGGGTTTTGCTGATAGCCTTCGGTAAGAAAGGTCAATGCTTTTGCTACACGCTTGGGTGTCTTGAGTAACCCTTCACGTGTGGGGTCTTCTCCTAACAGTTCCAAAATCTTGGTGACTGCTTCTTCAAACTCTTTTTCTTTTTCCATTTTGTTCCCTTCTTAAAAATAAACACTTTTCAAAAGAAAAGCATACCACAACTATGCACTATTCACTATTAACAATTAGATGTAAGTGTGCGCATGTATTGGTGTATGATCTTCTCATCTACCTTTGAAATAGCCAGTTGTGCTATCTCTTCAAGGCTAAAGTAGTGTCTCTGTGTGGCTTGCGTCTCATAGTAAACCCAGAGTTTGCAGTGTAGTTTGAAATGGGTATAGGTATGGCTTACCTCACCAATATATTCAGAGCCACACAAGGGGGTTTGGGTTGTTTCAAATCCCCAAAGACCATGTAGAAATTTTCCACTGCGTTGTGCTAATGCTACTCTGTCTTGATAGATAAAAAGTGTGACTGTGGTTTCTCTGGTGGGTACGATACGTTTTTTCTTTATTGGATAGAGCAGGGGGATCTCTTTTCCTTGACATATAGCTTGAAGAGGGCATTGCTGACAGTCTGGCTCTTTGGGAGTACACAGGGTGGCACCAATATCCATCATCGCCTGATTGTATGCAAAGGGGTCTGTTTTATCTACCATTTGGTATGCCAGTTCCCAGAGTTTTTTCTCTTTAGGTGTAGAGAGTTTATGGAGTCGGCAGAGGATACGTTTGACATTGGCTTCCATGATGGGTACGGGTTGTTTGAAGGCAAAGGTAGCAATGGCATGGGCAGTGTTTTTCCCAATACCGGGCAGTTGCATGAGTGCCTCTATCTCTTGGGGAAGTGTTTCAATCAAAGAGGCGGTTTTGTGCAGGTTTTTGGCACGGTTGTAGTAGCCTAACCCCTCCCACTGTTTGAGGACACTGTCTAGAGGTGCCTTGCCTAACTCTTTGAGTGTAGGAAAGCGTTTAAGAAAAGGAAAATAGTAGCGTTCCAAAACGGTTTTGACTTGTGTCTGCTGAAGCATGACTTCACTCAGATAGATGGCATAAGGGTCGGTAGTTGTACGCCATGGAAGGGTTTTTCTGCCATATTGCTGATACCATTTTTGGATTTTTGTATGGGTCTTTTTCATCGGTCGGATTATAGCTTGATTTTTCTACAAGAAAGTGAAGCCTCTCGTTTTTTATCAAATTTTAGATAAAATCACGCAATTTATATACAAAGGATTGTAGTGAAAGTTGCAGTAAAAAAGATTGATGATGCCAATGTGGCAATTCAAGGTACAATAGAGAAGAGTGTGATTGAAGCAAATATTGACAGACTTGCCAAAGAGGCAGGAAAACAGATGAAAGTCGATGGCTTCAGACAAGGAAAAGTACCTCCACATGTGGTAAAAAAACTTCATGGTGACAAATTGAGAGAAGATGCAGAAGCAGAAGCGTTAAGAGCACTCATTGATGAGGGTATCAAAGAGGCTCAAATCAATAGTGCCGATATTCTTGGAGAGCCAATCTTCAAAAAGTATGACAAAACAGAAGAGGGGATTGACGTAGAGGTAGAAATTTCATTAAGACCTGAAATTAAAGCAGAAGGTTATGAAGAGGTGATTCCTGATTTTGAAAAACCTGAAGCAAGTGAAGAAGAGGTAGAAGAGAAACTTACTGAAATTGCTACTCAACAGGCACCATTTGAAAAAATTGAGAATGAAAGAGCAGTCGAAGAGGGTGATATGACTGTGATTGACTTTGAAGGATTTATTGATGGTGAAGCATTTGAGGGTGGTAAAGCAGAAAAGTTCAACCTTAAAATTGGTTCAGGTCAATTCATTCCTGGTTTTGAAGAGCAAATTGTCGGTATGGCGTATGGTGAAGAGAAAGAGGTTGTTGTCACTTTCCCTGAAGCCTATCAGTCAGAAGATCTTGCAGGTAAAGAAGCAACATTCAAAGTAAAATTACATGAAATTCAAGAGCAGGTTCCTGCCCAACTCAATGATGAATTGGCACAAAAACTGCTTCAAGATGAAAAAGCAACACTTGACACACTTAAAGAGAAATTGCAAGAGCAGATTGTCAATGAAAAAGTCTCTAAAGTCTATAATGAAGAGCTTAAGCCAAAATTGATTGAAGCGTTGGTAGCACATTTTGAGTTTGCATTGCCAAACAATATTGTAGAGCAGGAAGTAGATGCAAAAATCAATGCCAAAGCAAGAGAGATGAGTGAAGAGGAGATTAATGCATTTAAAGAGAATCCTGAAAAAGTAGAAGCATTAAGAGAAGAGGTCAGAGAAGAGGCTGAAAATTCAGTCAAAGCAACCTTTATTGTAGATGCACTGGCAAAAAAAGAAGAAGTAAGTGTAGATGATCAGGAAGTCTCACAGGCAATTTACTATGAAGCAATGATGAGTGGTCAAGATCCTCAGCAAGTCATTGAATATTATCAGAAAAACAACCTTCTTCCTGCAGTGAAAATGGGAATGATTGAAGATAAACTGTTTGGTAAGCTTTTGGGCTTGGATCAAAAATAATTTTAAAACAGGCACACTTTTGTGTCTGTTAACTATTCTAATGTATATTTGAACAGATAACAATCTATTTAACTATATATTTAAAGGTACATTATGAGTTATATTCCCTACGTGGTAGAACAGACAGGAAGAGGAGAGAGATCGTACGATATCTACTCAAGACTTCTTAAAGACAGAATTATTATGCTCAGTGGTGAAGTCAATGATCAGGTTGCTTCTTCTATTGTGGCACAGTTGCTTTTTCTTGAAGCACAAGACCCCGATAAAGATATCTATTTTTATATTAATTCACCAGGGGGTGTGATTACTTCAGGTTTGAGTATGTTTGATACAATGAATTATATTAAGCCTGATATCGTGACTATCTGTATTGGACAGGCAGCCTCCATGGGTGCTTTTTTATTGGCTTCAGGAACCAAAGGAAAGCGATATGCTCTTCCGCATGCACGTATTATGATTCATCAGCCTTCAGGTGGCGCACAGGGGCAGTCTACTGATATTCAGATACAAGCACAAGAGATACAGAGACTCAAAGATACACTCAATGAGATTCTTGCTGAAAAAACAGGAAAAAAAGCAAAGCAGATTGAAAAAGATACAGAAAGAGACAATTTTATGTCTGCCAAAGAGGCGGTAGAATATGGTCTTATCGATAAAGTATTGACAAAGTCTTTTGGGTAGGTTTTAGATGGTTAGAGAGATTGTCATATACCCAGATAAAAGATTAAAGCTTATCTCAAGAGAGGTAAAGGCTTTTGACAGCACACTGCATGAACTCTTAGATGATATGTATGATACTATGGTTGCACGCAATGGTGTAGGACTTGCTGCCATTCAAATTGGTGTAGACCTTCGCGTACTCATTATCAATATTCCTCTAGAAGAGAAAAAGGGTGAGAATGATCAACCTAAAGAGAATACACTAGAGATGATTAACCCTGTGATTATTGAACAAGATGGTACAGAAAAGTTTCAAGAAGGGTGTCTTTCTGTCCCCGGTATTTATGAAGATGTGGTACGTGCCAAACATGTCAAAGTAGAATATTTTGATAGAAATGGTGAAAAACAAACCATTGAAGATGATGGCTTTTTGGCTGTTGCTATGCAACATGAAATTGACCATCTGGAAGGAAAAGTCTTTATTGAAAAACTCTCTTATATCAAACGTAAAAAGTTTGAAAAAGAGTGGAAACGAAAAATAAAAGCGTTATAGCGTCTCAACTTTTTTACGCACTCTAAAAACTAAAAAAAGATGACATTTTGTCATCTTTTTTATCTTCTCCTACACTCTTATGTCATACTTATACTATGAATGCACAGACGCATAGTGGTACACTTCCACCAGAAAGAAATACAATTAAACAAAAGGCACCACAACCCGCTATTGTCAATCGTCTCTCTTGTGCAACACTTGAAGGAGTGGATGCAAAAGTCATAGAGGTTGAGGCAACCTTTACCAAAGGGTTACCAGGGTTTTCTGTGGTTGGGTTGGCTTCGAGTGATATACAAGAAGCCAAAGAGCGTGTGAAGTCAGCACTCTTGACCAATGCCTTTATCTTTCCTCCTTTAAAAATAACCGTCAATCTCTCTCCTAGTGATATTAAAAAGAGTGGTACCCATTTTGACCTTTCTCTGGCACTGCTTGTAGCACTCAATAAAAAAGCATTTACCCAAGAGGGTCTTTTTGTCTTTGGAGAGTTAGGGCTTGATGGACGGGTGAAGAGCTCTTCTTTGCTCTTTCCTCTGATTCTTTCTCTCAAAGAGCAAGGTGTTATTCATCGAGCAATTGTTCCCAAAGAGGCTATGGTGTATCTTAGTCATATTTCAGGTGTAGATTTTATTGCGGTTGAGACACTTTCAGAAGCGATAGGGCTTTTGAAAGAAGGAGATTTTAGAGTCAATAGTACCCACTTCTCCTATGAAGCCAAATCTATGATGGTGCATGAAAAAAGATACTATTATGAAGAGGAGTATGAGGGAGATTTTGCAGAGGTTAAAGGACAAAGTGTTGCAAAAAGAGCTGCTTTGATTGCTGCATCAGGAATGCACAATTTTTTTATGGAAGGAAACCCTGGATGTGGAAAGAGTATGATTGCCAAACGTTTGAAAGCAATTTTGCCTCCAGTGAGCGAAAGAGAACTTCTCTCTATTGCCAAACATCAGTTTCTTGATGGTCAAACTCCCGATTTTAAAGCATTGCGTCCGATGCGAAGTCCACATCATACTGCTACTTCGGCATCTATTTTTGGAGGAGGTTCCAGACAGGCAAAGATTGGTGAAGTGGCATTGGCAAATGATGGGATTTTATTTTTTGATGAAATTCCCCACTTCTCTAAACGAATACTTGAAGCGATGCGTGAACCTCTTCAAGATAAAAAAGTACATATTGCCAGAGTCAATGCCAAAATAGAGTATGCGGCCGATATTATGTTTGTAGCAGCACAAAACCCCTGTCCTTGTGGTAATTTACTTTCAAAAACAAAGAGTTGCCGTTGTTCTGAAGTTGAGATTAAACGCTATCAAAACAGACTCTCAGACCCCTTTCTTGACCGTATCGATCTGTTTGTTGTGATGCAGGAGGTAAGTAGCAATGATAAAGGGGATATCACTTCTAAAGAGATGCACCAAGCAGTCAAAGAGGCGTTTCAAAGACAAAAAGCACGTGGACAAACAAGACTGAATGGAAAATTGCGTGAAGAGGAGATAGAGCAGTATTGCCAATTGAGTCAAGATGCAGAAAACATTTTAGAGAGTGCCATTGCACGTTTTGGACTTTCACATAGAAGTATCGCCTCAATTAAAAAGGTAGCACGTACCATTGCTGATCTTTACGGAAATGAAAAAATAGAGAAAAAAGCGTTGCTTGAAGCATTGAGTTACAGGCGTAGAAAATAGAGAGTCTTAAGACTCTCTATGTAAAATATCTTAAAGAAATTCCACAATGACTTTTGTGATAACAAATCCACCAACTACCAACCAGACAAACATGGTTGCTGCGGTATAGACAGGAGCGAGTCCCAATCCTTTAAACTTAGAAAAGATGGTTCCCATACCTAAAGCAGTCATTGCCATAGTTAAGAGGAAGGTATCAATTTGATTAATGATATCAACAATATTTTGGGGAATAAGATGGAAAGAGTTAAACCCTGCTACCATAATAAAATAGACAGCAAACCATGGAATGACCAATTTGGTTTTTTCATTTCTCTCTCCTCCAGCTCTTTTTGCATCCCATGCAAGGTAGAGACCAAGAATAATCAACATGGGTGCAATCATAATCACACGTGTCATTTTGACAATCACTGCAGCATCAGCCATCTCTTTTGGAGAGCCTGGAACAGAAGCAGGAACAGCAACAACCTGTGCTACTTCATGAATAGTACCACCCACATAGATACCAAATTCTCTTGCTGTCATATGAAGAAAACCTGAAGCATGTTCAATAATCGTGGTATAGAGTACTGGATAGAGAAACATAGAGATGGTTCCAAAAAGTACAACCATTGAGACAGCTACGGCAGTTTTATACTCTTCTGCTTTTAAAACAGGTTCTGTTGCCAGTACTGCGGCAGCACCACAGACAGAAGCCCCCGATGCTGTAAGAATAGAAGTGTCTTTCTCCATACCGAAGATTTTTGAGCCTACCCATGAACCGAGGATAAGGGTTGAAGAGAGCATAATGAGAGAGACAAGAAAACCATCCATACCGACATCAGCAATTTGTTGAAAGGTGATACGGAAACCATACAGTACAATAGCAAAACGGAGAATCTTTTTACCTGAGAAGGTAATGCCCAAGTGCCACTCTACAGGAGTTTGGTTATGGAGTGTATTGGCATAGAAGATACCCATAACAATACCAATGACAAGGGGAGAGAGTCCCAGTGCTTTGATGGGAGCAAGACCGGCAATGTAGGTTGCAGCGGCTGCGAAAATTGCAACAAAAAGAATACCACTGAGGGTACCTTTGCGGTTTTCAGGAGAGAAAGCCATATAAATCCTTTTTTTAATTCAAAATTATTGATAACTATTTTGAAATTCTACTATATTTTTGATACAATAAGCAAATCAATTCAATACTAAATGTTCATAAATTTTTTAGAACAAACTAAAGAGAGACAATGAAGTTAACACTTAGACAGATGGAAATATTTCTTAATGTAGTATCTTCAGGACATTTGACAAATGTAGCCAAAGAGATGAGTTTGAGCCAATCTGCTATCTCTATGTCCATTAAAGAACTGGAGAATATTTTAGGACGTCCTGTATTTGACAGGATAAACAAGAAGTTGGTACTTAATGAAGTGGGACGCGCTTTTTATAAAGAGATTGCTCCTATCTTCAAGAAGCTTTCAGATATTGAATATGAATTTAAAAACTCTGAAAACAAAGGAATGATTCGGGTAGGGGCAAGTACAACAATTGTTGACTATTTAATGCCTTCTATTATTTGTAGTTATATGAGTTCCTATCCTGATGTAAAAATTACACTCAAAGAGGGAAACACCAAAGAGATTGTTGAAATGATTAAAGCAGGGCTGATTGATGTTGCTTTTGTAGAAGGAATTGTAAGTGGTTCTGAAATTATCAAAGAGAAAATCGGTGTAGATGAACTGGTAGTTGTGACAGCAAATAAAAGCTTGGCAGAACCTTGTTATATTGATGAATTGGCAGAGAAACGCTGGATACTCAGAGAAGAGGGGTCAGGAACAAGAGAAGTATTTTTAAATTATATTAAAGATAAAGTCAACAACTTAAATATCTTTTTTGAATTAGGGCATACAGAATCGATTAAAAGTATTTTGATGAATCGTGAATGTTTTACCTGTATTTCAAAAATTTCGGTACAAAATGAAATTTCTGATGGAAAACTCTATGAAGTGGCTGTGAAAAATTTTGACTGTAAAAGAGATTTCTTGATGATTTATCATAAAGACAAATATCACAGTACACTGTTTGAAAAATTTCTTTTCTTCTCAAAAAAACTGATGATGCAGATGTTAGAAGAGGAGAAACGTACAACGACTACCTCTTCTTAAGCATTTTAAGTGCCTTTGTATACTCATGAGGATGGTTAAGATTGGCAAACAGTGTCTCCTCTTCAAAGGGGAGGTAGAGAGTATTTGCATGATGTAGAAGTTGCGTGAGTTTATGTTGGTTCTCGTGGAGTGCTGTTTTTGCCAAAGGAAGGATAGCGCGTCTGTAAATACCACAAAGAGGCTGTATGCCATGGTGTGTTTTGGCAATGATTGCATCATACTCTTCTTTTCTGTTTTCCATGATTGTGTTAATGACACTATCGTTGACAAAGGGTGCATCTACACTGAGAACAAATACTTCTGCCACATGAAGCGTTTCAAAGAGTGTAACAAGTGCGCCAAGTGGTGAATTGACATGATAGGTATCATAAATCAGTGTGGCTTCAAAATCAAACTTTTTTTCTTTGGTTGAAATAAAGACACTTGAAAAAAGCTTTTGTAACCTCTCATACTGATAATGGGTGAGTGTACGGTAGCCATCAAAAGGAAGCAGGGCTTTATCTTCTCCCATGCGTGAACTTTTTCCTCCGGCAAAGATGACTGCGGGAATATGATATTTCATAGAATGAACTCCTTTCGTCTGTTATGTATTCTTAAAACAAAAAATGCCATCAATGTAATGATTGCTTCAATTAAAAACATATTTTCACCATAAATTTGACCAGAGAGCATCGCACCTACTGAGCCTCCCAGCCCAAAGGCAATACCTAAAAAAAACTGTTGTGCAAGTTTTTTTTGTGTATAGAGAGAGAACACATAGGTAATAGCAGTGGTATGGTAGAGTGCAAAAGAGACAGCATGCAGAGATTGGGAGGCAAAGGTAAGTACAATAGAAGCAGGGAAAAGATAAAGCATCAGCCAACGTACCACAGTGACGATAATGGCAAATTGTAAAATAGTAAGTAGGTTTCTTTGTAGCAGAGGTCCTTGGAAATAGAGCATTACAATTTCACAGATAACCCCAAAACTCCACATCCAGCTTGTAAGTTCCAAAGAGATACCGTGGGAGGTTTCATAAATGGTAAAGAAGTTGTAAAATCCTCCAAAGCCTACTTGCATGAGAAAAACTGAAATCCAAAAAGCCCAGTATTTTGACAATGAAAAGGAGGCATCATCCTCTGCCAAAGAGTGAGAGGTCGTGTCATATCGAATAAGCAATGCTCCAAAAATAAGTGTCAAAAAAGTCATTGTCGAGAGGTAATAGAGTGCCTCAAAAGGAGTTTCTAGTACTTTTCCCAACCAGAGTGCAATCCCCATAAAGCCCAATGAGCCCCAGAGGCGTACCCGTCCATAAGAGGTTTTACTCATTGAAGCAAGGGCAATCGTTTCTACATAAGGTA
>Ga0256843_1002944_pt1 | contig 12131 bp, 15 predicted proteins | sample AlvinellametaG_FD_191572 | JGI IMG/M metagenome (GOLD analysis project Ga0256843, IMG submission 191572) | Pompeii worm associated microbial communities from hydrothermal vent at the East Pacific Rise, Pacific Ocean - Alvinella | ecosystem: Host-associated > Annelida > Integument > Unclassified ... | reverse complement strand
TTAATAATGATGTTACTTTAACTTTTTGTGAGCTTGTAAGTTTTGGTTCATTATTTTTAGCATTTGATATATTTAATTTAATGTCATTAAAAGCCTGTTTTGCTTCTTCTGGATTAGACAAATCATAAGTAGATAATACTTTTTTTGCTAAATCAGGATTATTTTTAGCTAATACATTTATATTGTCCAAATATCCTCTATATTCTTGATTTTGTTTTGCCAATTGTTTAGCTTTATATATATCCATTTGATGCCTATATCTTGTTAATTCGTTTTGTCTTTGTGCTTGTTGTTGCATATTAAAATGTTCTTTCCATATATTTTCTTTGTCATTTAATTGCTTTGTATATAATAGGTTAGACTGTTTGTTCTTTTGTGCACTTGATAACAAACTACTTTGCAATTCTGGCATTATTGAACCAGTTTGTAGTATTCCTTGTCTTCCCGTTTGGTTCAAATCATTTACATCAACATATCCATCTTTGTTTACATCGCCAATACTATTTATATATGAATTAACAATATTTCGTTGTTGGTTCATTAAATCTTTATTTTGTGTTTGTAATAGTTTATCTTCAATATTAAGATTTTGCAATCGTTGGTTCTTATATTGATCAAATAATTTTGATTGTATTTGTGGATCAATATATTTATTGTATTCACTATTTATATCATTTATGTTTTTTCCATTTTGTAAATGTAGCGGGTCTATCGTTTGGTTCACCCCTGAACCAACTGTTTTGTAGCCACCATCAAGCAGTTTATTTTTTAAATAATCTTCATAATCTTTTTGTTCTTGTTGTTGTTTGTTATTTATTGCGATATTTGCCAAATTAACACCACCAAGTAGCATTGATTTTAAGCCTCTTTGTGAACCAATCATTGTGTTATTTAATAGTGTTGGACTTGCGTATGGGTTTGTTCTTGTGTACCAATCAGCCATAATATAGCCTTTGTATTAATATGTCGTTAAATATGAACCTAATCCTGAATTATCAAAACCAGTTTGCATATTTTGTGAATTTAATTTCCTTCTTCTATCTGCATCTTGTTGTTGCTGTAAAGAATAATCCATTGCTTGTTTTTGTGCATCATGTAAGTCTTTATTTTGTTTATATTGTAAATATCCAAGTCCTATTGAACCGAGTCCCTGACCTATTTGTGCATAATTTTTCCAATCTTGTGATGTTGTTCCATTATACCAACTGTTTAAATCTGTTCCAAGTCTTGATAATGTTGCTCCAAGACCCCCTAATACAGAACCATCATCGACTCCAAGTGCATGCCCTACATTCTGTCCGTATGAACCAACTTGCGGTATATTCCATTGTGACAATCCACTATATTGTGTTGGACTTGCAAAGCTTCCTTGATAACCAAATGAGCCATCAAGCCCAACATAGTCTGCCGCTCTTTTTGTGGTGTCCCATGCTGATGATAACATGTCTCCAAGTCCACTTAAAATACCCATTTTAAATCCTTTTATATAACATAATAGAACCACGCTTTTGCGTAGCTCTATATATTATATAACTTCTATTGCAAATCTATTTGTCATTCTTATTTCTTTAACTTGACCATTATCGTCAAGTATAGCCTTATCATATTTTGTTGCTTTTATTGTTGGTATCCAAAATTCGCTTATTTCAACCTCTTTATCAAGCGGTATTGATAAAAAATATCCATTCACACCAACTTCACAAACATCCATTTTATAGTTTGGATCTACATTTCTAATAACGCATTTTATTTTTTTACCATCTTCTGGCTTAGACATCTTCTTCTTTTTTGGTTCTTTTTCCATTTTGATTACACCTTTCTCAACTAACAATTTTCTAAGATTTTCAGTTGAAATGTTCTTTACAAAATCCACATTATTTTTCGTGGCTATTTCTTTAAGTTCATCTCTTGTCATTTATTTTACCTTTTTTTTAGCAATATAGAACCACCACGGGCGGTGGTTCTATGTATTTAATTAAGCTCCATATACATTAGGGTTAGAGCCAACTACTGTTGTGTTTTCTGTTGCCGCACTTTCAACTCTTACAACATGGTATTGGTTCAATATAACTGCCGAAGTATCAGCAACCCATGCTACTGAACCTTTTGTGTTGTATGGGTTCTCTGCACCACCTGAACTAACTGGTTTAATGATAGTTCTTATTCTTTTCTTTCCTGAAATATTAACTATACCAAAAGCATCTTTACCAAATGCAACAGATTGATAAACAATTACCCCGTTTGCATTTGTTTTTGTTAATGCTCTTGTGGTTTCAAGGAACCTAAGTTCTTTTCTTGAGCCAACTTCATTTTTGTTTAGATTTACGAATGAAGCATATTTCTCTGCTGGAACATACCCATCTATATTTTCAAGATCATCTCTCACATCTGGATGAACTGCCATATAGAAAGCTGGTCTGATTGGTTCACTACCATATTTTTGAGTTGTTCCAACTCTTGATGTGAATGTTTTTGCCAAAGCCATTCTAAGTGCTTTAGATGTTTTATCAAGTGCTGTTTTATTAATAATGTCATCAGCATCTATATCATCACTTGAAGAACCAGCTACCCCGCTATCACTATCAGCGTAAATAACATTTGAACCATTGCTAAATACCATGCCATAATATGTATCGACAGTAAGTCCTGCGTGTTGTCCAAGTTCATCAGTCATTATAGTAATGAGTGGATCTTCATGATATAAATCAACTTCGTCTGAATATGGTATAAATGCGCCAAATCTTTTCATGTCGGCGTTAACTGTGATTTTTTCAATCTTCTTACCATTTACTGCCCCAGCACCCTCTGCAAGTACATCAGTTAAATTTCCATTACTATCTACTGCAACTGGAATATGTTTATACATTGAGAACCTAATCTCTTTACCATTTTTTCTTTGAAGAACTTTGTTCGTTCCATATTTGCCCCAAAACTCTTCTTCTTTTGCATTATCCAACAAATTTCTATCATAATAGAATTGAACATTTGCTGGAACTTGAAAGCCACCATCTACAGCGCTATAACTCATAAAATCAGCCATTTTTTATCCTTTTTAATCTAATTTCATGCCAACTTTTGCTAAGACTTTAGCCTTTAATTTTCTAAAGTCTTCTGTTGGCATATTCCAAATTTCTTCGGCTTCAGCCAAATAATCTTTCTTCTTTGAAGTAGTTTTTACTTTAGGTGGAGTTGCTTTTTTTCTTTGTTCTATCGTGTTGGCATCAACACTATTGTTAAATAGTTTGTTGTATGCCTGTGCATAATGTTGTAAAAAGTCTCCGCCATAAACATAATATTGCTTCAAAGCTTCATTGATTGTTGGCTCCGCCTTGCCATTCTTTACATCTAAGTAAAGACCTTCAAGCAATTTTGGCTCTTGTGCCATTTTTGCTTTAAAATCCTCTGGTATAGCAGATAAGACTTTTTCTACTTTTGGTAGAGTTTCTTTATCCGCCATAATTCTTTGCTCTATTTCAACCAGTTCGCTACTTACGGCGTGTACTGGAGGATAATCTATTTCTGGATCAATATCTTGGTCTAAATCATATAAATCTATATCATAATCTTTTGCCAATTTAACAAGTGCGTCTTTATTTCCATCTTTTAATGCTTTAAGAACCATCAAATGTTCATCTGGTATATCATCTATTAATTCTATTTTTCTTCTTTTGTCTGCTAACCATTGTGTCTTTCTGGTATAGTCGATGCCTTTCTTAGCCAATTCAATAACTTCATCTTTTGTAAGCTCAAGTTCTGCTCCCGCCGCTTTTAATCTTATCAACTCTTCTTTTTGTTCTTGCGTTAATTCATCTTCTTCATTACCATCTGAACCAACTTGCTCATCATCATTGTTTGGCTCATCTTGATTTTCTTGCACTTCTTGCTCTTGACTTTCATTGTCATTTTGATCATTATCTTTTTTTTCTCTTGGTTCGTTTTCATCTGAACCACCAAGTGATTTCTCCCATAATTCATCATATTGCTTTTCATATTCGTCTTGTGGTATAGGCTTATATTCTTCACTCATTTTTCTACTCCATTAAGTATTTCTTCTGCATCAAATCCTCTTTGAATTGCCATATCTAAAAAATCTTTAAATATTCTTCTTGCTTCAATTTCTGATGCAATTATACCTTTCATTTGTTGCTGAACGCCAAAATTTAAACCTAAATTTACAAGACTGTCATCTATAAAAGCTTTTCTAAAAACTTTAAAGTTTTTATTCTTATATAAAGCCAATATTGCTTCTTTTAGCTTTTTATCCTCCTCGTATTGTTTTACATCTGTTTCAGATATTTCGATTGTTCTTGGTTCATCTGAACCATAGATTTCGTTATCTAAACTCATTTATTCTCCTTTGTTTTTATTTATAAAACCCATCATTCCGAGCTTATCAAGCTCTCTTTTGTGTGGGTTTTCATTAATTTTATCTAAAAAATCTAAATCTTTCAAGTCTGCTTCACTTTCTGTATGTTTTGCTTTTGATTGTTTCAACCCTGCATCACTTTGTATTCTCATTATTTCTGCTTGAAGTTTTTTGATTTCTAATTGAGCTTTTGCTAACTCTAATTGTTGCATTTGTTGTCGCATTGGATCTGGTTGTGGCTTATACTCTTCAAGCTCTTTTGCTTCTTCATACATTTTATTTAACTTGAGCAATTTAGTATATAACATTTTAGTTATATTTGGATCTTGATTTTGTTGTGATGTTTGCAATAAGAAACTTAATTGTTGAGCTTTTTGTTCGTCTGTTGCTTGTGTTGTTGTTTGCATTATCATGTGTACTTTTCCCTGAAGATCTTTTCTGTCAACCACAAATTGTTCTTCTCCAGTTATATAAAACACTTCTTGTTCATTTAAAAATTCAGCACTGTATGCCAACCATTTTCTAAGAATTGGTTTTATTAAATTTTCTGCAACATTACGAACCAAATCGCTCATTCTTCTTTGTGTTGCATTTTCCATTTGAGATGATTGTGTAGCTGATAATACTTTTGATGGCTGTCCTATTGCTGTTTTTGTTACACCACTAAGACTTTCATTTTCATTTTGAAACATCTCTAGCATTTGTAATGGAAGTGCACCAACATTATTATAATCATTTTTCCATATCTCTGAAGCAAAATTCTTGTTGAATATAAAGTTTCTTCCTTTAAAAAATCTATCCATATTTTCTTGGTCTAAAGCCCCTCTTGCTATTCCTATTTGTCCAGCATTGGCACTTGCTAAATTTTCTATCAATCCTCTTGTTGTTATAGTAATTAAATGAGATTTATCATATAAATCTTCTACTGCACTATCTCCAACTATTTGAAATGGCTCAACGTCATAATTAAATATTACAAATGGAATTTCGTTGTCAGGATATGGATTGTCTTCTAGCTTTAGTATAACATCGTCGCACCATGCACACACTATGTTTTCAGCTATACCATCTTCATTTACATCATATTTTCCCCAATATTCATACACCATTATTTTGGTTCGTGATTTATCAGTTGTTGAAAAATCAACATCTTTTCCATACTCTTCACTTCTTGCTTCTCTTTCGTCATATAATGAACTATCACTTTGAACATCGTCAGTATTATCTTGTAATTGTTTTTCTTCAAGTTTTTTTATTGCATCTTCATTAAACCAATGTATATTTTCTTTTAGATTTGATATTGTTGTTTCATATCTAATTATTACAAACTCTGGATCTTCTCCATCACATCTTGGGTCAATAAAAACATTTTCAAATTTAATTATCTTGGCTGTTGGTTCATTTATAATTGGAATTTCTTGTTTTATTTCTTGCATTATTATTGAACCATCTGGTTGCTGTATTTGTTGTTCTACAACTTGTGTTTCAGTTTTATAATTCCATCCAGTTTGAACCACGCAAATACTTTCTTTTTGAGATATTTTTAAAGCTTTTTTCATAAAATTATATCTATCAAAATTTCTACAAAACCAATAATTTAATAATTTTTCTTTTACTTTTTCTGTCTTGACTGTTTGAGCTGTTGTACCCTGACATCTAACTATTTCAGGTGTATTTACAAATGGTTCCATTATTATAGGAAGTTGCCATTTTAAAAGCTTTTTAATGTCTTTTGATATATATTTACTTTTACCGTCAACTTCATTACCAAGTGGTTCTGCATTGTAATATTTCCTCCATTTTGTTATTTTATTCTCTATTTCTGTTTTACTATTTTTTGCATCATCTAAATCTTGTTTTATATTATTTAATAATGTTTTTTTATCTATCATATTTTTCTCCTTATTGTCATATTACCATTCACCCCCACCAGGATCAGCTGGATCTCCAACATCGCCAACATCGCCTATCCCATATCCACCCAAGTGGTCATCCATAAAGCCATCCATACCATATCCACCATATCCATCATCATCGCTACTTTCTCCATCAAAGCTTGAGCCACCAAGATGATCATCCACAAAACTATCAAAACCAGATATAGATGTTCCACTTTCATCTGTATCATCAATATCTATCGACACGTGCTGTGGATTATCTTCTGTATCAGATTGTACACTCTGTTCCATTGCTGATGAAACTTGTTCATCTGAATATCCAAAATCTGAAAATGTATCTCCAAGACTTTCTACACCAAATGTTGTTGCAATAGTGTTTTTTATTCCTTGTGTAAAACTAACTGATTGAGTATATTGCGGTTCTCCTAAATCATTTGTTACAACATTTCCATTTTTATCTGTTTCTATTTCACCACCAAAACCAAAACTTGTATCTGTTCCAGATAGAACTTCTACTGTTTCTTGAACCAATGAAAATATACCAAATGACAATCCAGCTATTGATGCAACAGATGTTATACCCAATACACCAGCTACTGCTCCAGTTATAGCTTGTGTTGCAACACTTTCAACTGTTCCAAATAACGCTGAACCAACTGCTTGTTCTACTGAATGTATTTTGCCAGTTAAAATATCTATCGCTACTGCACTTATTGTTGTTGGAGATGAAATATCAGTTAAACTAAATGCTGTTTTTTGAGCATCAACAACATCTTGTATTGACGCACTTTGCCTTGATGTTTCAATATCATTATTTTCTACATCATTATCAGTATCTTTATATTCATTTGTTTTTGACAATATAACATTTCCACTTTCGTCTTTAACATTAATAGTGTATTTTATCCAAATATTTACTAAAATATTTTCTTCAGCATATATATTGAATATTCCAGCTAAAAATTCAGCTAATATTCTATAATAATAACTATTTAAAAAACTATATATAGAATTACTTGTTATTGATGATGATAATGTTTGTCCAACTATTTCAGTGTCAACAACTGGTTCTCTATCTATCCCGAAAAAAAATCCACCAGCAAAAGTTTCATTTTTATATACACCACCAGCTCTCCAATTATTTATATCATCATATTGTGGTATATCGTCAAAAATTTCTAAAGCTTTTGCTAATGCAACTGATTCCATTATGATACTCCATTTGTATCAACTGTATTAGTTTTTGTTGATATAATTAGGTTTTCATCATCATCTATATATGTATTATCTTCATCTATTTGTGTATCCGTATATTGATGCGTATGAGAACTATATTCTTCTGTATTTAATGTTCCGTCATCATTAAATACTATATTAAATATACTTGCTATTGCATCAATTTTATTTGACAGTATAGATATTGTATTGTTTATATCATTTATGCTTGAAGTATTATTCGATATATTTGTTTCATTTGTTGATATTCTATCTATTGTATTATTTGATGAAACATTGTTATTATTATCATATTCTATTTCAAAGCTTTGAGATAAAGCTAAAAACTTTTGCCTATCTGGTTCATAATCACCCTCTATAACCATCGTTGTTGTATTTGTTTTGGCAAGTGCGGCTCTAGCTTTTATCCTATTAGATTTTAACAAATTATACCCTTGTTACTGTCGTACTGTCTGGTTCTGTTGCACCAGTTAATGTAGCTATGATACTAAAATATGTATTCCACATATCACTTGATAGGGTTAGTCCACCTGCACCAAATGTTCCGTATGTATCAGCTAAACTATCAAGTGCTTTTATTTTCCTATTGTCTTCTACTGATTGAACCAGCTGTGTTGTTTTTTCTGCACTATAATCTGCATCATTGTGCATTTTTTCTGCTTGATAAGTTGCTAGATCTATTTTGGCTTGTTTAGAACCATCTTCTACATCTTTTGCTATCAAACTTCTATCTTTTTTGATTAGTAATAGCTCCGTTAAATTATAGTCATCAATAGATGTTTTCTTGTTTATACTGTCTATTTGAGCTTGTTTTGTTAGTAAATCTTTATCTGATTGATCTTGTTTTATTGTGTCAGATATTTGCATTGATGTTATTTGTTGTGTTTTTACATCTATATCTTTATCTATTTGCAATTTTTGACTATCTTTTATTAATAAATCTTTTTCTGATTGTTCTTCTTGAACCACCATTTGTCTTTCTTCTATATCTATATCTTTATTTAGTTTATCTATTTGTTTTAATATCTGATTATTCTGATTTTCTAATTGAGCTTTCTTTAGTGGTTCAATATTTTGTAATTCATAATCTTTTAATTGGACATCTTTGTCAATACTTTCTCTTTGCTTTTCTGCTGTTAGCAAGTCACTATCTATTCGTTGTTGGCTCTGAACTGTTTGAACAGATAACGCCATTGCATTAGATAATAATGTTTCTAATACTTTTGCATACTCTGAACTATCTATTGATCCTTTGTCGTATTCTGTATCTAAAATATTTTTACTATTATTTATTAATGAACCAAACAATGTTGTTATATCTTCTATATTTAAAGTCATATTTTATTTTCCTTTCATATTCTATCAAACCATCCAACAAATTTTTCATATTCATGATGTTTTATATCTATATTATAATAGTGCATAAATTGTAACCCATTTAAAACTTTTAATAACCGTCTATCATTCACTTTATTTACTGCTTGTAATGTTTTTGTTCCAATTATACCGTCTACTTTTAGGTCATCAAATAGTTTTCCATTTCTGTTTAATAAATTTAAAGCTTTTTGTAATTGTTTACCAGCTGTTTTCCAATTACCTAAATTAACACTTTGTTCGAAAAGTTCTTCTGATATTATTGGAGGTAAATCATCACCCCTGAATTTATCCCAATATTCTTTTTTGTAGAAATTTTGCACTAATCTTTGTAATTCTTGATTATTTTCTAATAAATGACTAAATTGATAACCTGATGCTGACATCTTTTTTAATTCATCTATTATAAACCAGCCACCCCAATCTGGGTTATATACTCTTGATATTCCTTTGTATGTCTCCCCACCTTTATCATCTTTATCGTTGGAATAGCCACCCTCATATACGATAAGGTCTATATATGCACTTCTAAAACTCATAATAGTACCCACCCAAATAAAATTAAACTAAATACTGCTATAATATAGCATATAAACTCACCTATTAGTTTCATGCTCTAATATCCTATATTCTCTTTCAACTTTTTTATATTCGTGGTCTGCAAAATAGTATGCTGTAACACCTATTATACCAGCTGTTATAAGTGATACTATTACCCTAAACATAACTTTGTTTGGAATATCTTGCAATTCTTTCAACGCTTGTTGGTTTTCTTTTATTCTAGCATTATGGTCTTTTATGATACTGTCATAGTGCTTTAATTGCTCTTCTCGTCTTGCTATAAAAGATGTTAAAGCATTACACCCTCTTGAGTTTTGAAGTTGTTCTACATTTGAAACTCTATGTTCTACACTATCTATCCTTTTATGAATACGCTTATTACTTTCATCAGTCCTTTGTTCGAAATTAGCTAATTTTTCTAAAAGTAATTCTATCTTACCAAATGATTTAGTAAAATCACTTTTTAATGTATCAAGTTTATTCTCAAAATTAGCTAGAGAGTTTTTTATAAATTCAAGTTCATTATCCATTAATGTTTTCCTGCCACGTCTTTTAATTTTTCGTATGTTCTCATTCCACCAAAACCTAACATAGCTAATACAAGATTAAACAACATAGTTGTCTCAAGCTTCGGTGGTTCTATATCTATACCATTTATTCTACATCCCCATAATATAAGAGGAGATAGAATAAAAGTATAAGCCAAAGCCACACCACCTACCCAACCGAGGAATGGTCTCCAACCAGCAACGAACCAATTAGCTGATTTGGCTTCTGCTTTATTTATCTCTATCTGTCCTTGCTTAATAGCTTGTTCTAACTTATCAAGCTCTAATTGTATCTTTGCTTGTTCATTCGGGTCTTTTATTTTCTCACCAGTTATTGCTTCTCTTATGTCTGTAAAAAGTGAACCAACATCGCCCAAACTAAAATCTATCATTCCCATTATCTTTCCTTAAATTGTTTTCTTTCTTTGTGTTCGCCTTTTTTACCTATATTAAAATTCTCGACAGGTCTATGATAGCCCATAACTCTTGTATAGACTGTTGTTCTTTGTCTTTTATCTTGTAACTTTGTAAGTATCTCTTCTTTTGTCATTTAAAATCCTTGTAACGAAATATAATAAAGTGTTGATAGCAACACTATCGCCAATATATTTGTACCTGCAAAGTAGAATATATCTAATTTATCCATTATCTCTTATAGCTCTCTTCTAATTTTTCAAATAAAATATCTGTTTGAGACTTATCGTGCTCTACTTCCCATTTGTAAGAATTTTTACAATGATTTTTACCAAACAACATATCTATAAACTTCATGAACCAACAAGCATATTTATTTTTCTTATAAGTACACAAAAAATATGTATAAGAACTTATAGTAAAATTCTCTTTGCTATAAAGTACGGAACCGCCCGCTTGGTCGAAACCGATAGCACATATCTTATAATATGTTTTTAAACTCTCTTTTCTGTATAAAAGCCTTAGAGAATTTAAAATAAAAACAATGGGTGTAAGAACAACAACCAACACATAAGATATTATAAACAACACAAAATTACGCATTTAATATTCCTATCACTTCATCATGTGTTGTTGCACTTGTTATCTTTACTATCTTGTCTGTATAGATAGGTATAGTATTTAGTACAGTATCTAAACTTGTGTTTAGTAAATTACTATCGCTATATCCTGCATTTGCTAAAGTGTTTAGCTTTTCAAAAGCACTCTTTTCCAAATCAGTTAAAGAACTTGTATCTGGGTTTAGTATATTTACAACCTTAGCAAGTAAAGATATAGCTTTAGAATTAGAAGCGCTTAAATCAACTTGTTTACCGCCAACAGCGTTTTTAACTATTTGACCTATTTTCCAGTTGCAAGTATCTATCGCTAAAGCTTTAAATTCCTCTAAATCTTGTGGTATATTCCATATCTCATTACCGTTTTCATCTAAAGTTTTAGGCATAACACCACCAACCATTCGTCCTTGTTTTAGTTCTTTAATATATTGCATCATTGACTCCTAGTCACTAAAATTAACATTGCTTATCATATTGTACGGATTGCCACTATCTGCATCTTTTGCTATACCACTTATCAAATCTTCAAGTACTATATTGTTTCCGTCTTTGTCGGTACCAAAAGAACATGAAGATATGTTTAGATTAAATATAGAGTTGTTCTCACTATTTAATAATAATCCATTTACATTTTCTCCGTTTTGTTCTATCGTATAATCTTCATCATAATGTGAATTTCTGTAATCTATAGTTAAATTAACAAAACTCCTACTTGATTTTCTAAGAAATGGTGTATCTCCTATTTTAATTGTTGAAGAATTCACAAATACAAAACCTAAATATCCGCCATATCTTCTTTTCACAAAACCTTGATAATAACTATCCCCACTATCATTATCTGCATAATTAGCTGTTTGTATTGTGACTTTTTGCATTATCAAATAACTGTTTTGCATTAAAAATCCATATGTTGTGTTTCCGTAACTATCTGTATAAGAAGTATTTTTAATAATTGGCTTTGTGTCTGTTGGCAATGCTCCACCATAAAGTGTAATATACTTATTTCCTATATCAATATCACTATATATTATAAAATCACTATTCCCAAGTAAAATTATCACGCTTTTTGATGTTGTAGCATCACAAGCTCTTTTTATACTTTTAAAAGGACTTGTTT
>Ga0256843_1002943_pt1 | contig 12134 bp, 13 predicted proteins | sample AlvinellametaG_FD_191572 | JGI IMG/M metagenome (GOLD analysis project Ga0256843, IMG submission 191572) | Pompeii worm associated microbial communities from hydrothermal vent at the East Pacific Rise, Pacific Ocean - Alvinella | ecosystem: Host-associated > Annelida > Integument > Unclassified ... | reverse complement strand
TAAAGAAATTCTTAAAGCTGCAAAAGAATACAATATTAAACTTATGACTGCGGCGGAAGTTGCCAAGCTTAAAAACCTTGAAGACGTTGTTAAAAACGAAGAAGAAAGAGAAAGAAAAAAAGAAGAGCTTGCTGAAGATATTCTTAAAGACAAAGAACTGCTTGAATGGAGCAGATCTGATTCTCCTGTTAGGATGTACTTAAGAGAAATGGGACATATTCCGCTTCTTGACAAAGACGAAGAAATTGAAATATTCAGAAGAATCCAGCTTGGTGAAGAGATTATTCTTGATGCAATCTGTTCAATTCCTTTTTTAATTGACCTTGTGCTTAAATATAAAGAGCCTCTTTTAAACAGGGAAAGAAGAGTTAAAGAGCTTTTCAAAAACTTTGTTGAAGAAGAAGAGGTTGACGACGAGGACAGTAAAGAAGGAAAAAGACAGAAAAAAATATCAATCCGTGAAAAAAGAATCAACGAGCTTTTTAAAAATCTTGAAAAAGCGAAAAAAGAATGGGAAAAAGTTCTTGACGAATACGACAGGGTGATTAACGCAAAAGATATGGACGAGCTTGAAAGACTTCATAAAATCCTGCAGCTTACATTTAAAAAGAAAAAAGTAAAAGAAGCTCTTAACGAACTCGGTTATACGTCTAAGCTTATCAATGAAATCGTTAAAACAGTTGAAACTGCCCTTAAAGGCGATAAGGATTTTGAAAAAGAACTTAAGAAAAAAGAATACAGACTGCCTCTTTTCAACGAGCAGCTTAGAAAACTGCATAAAGAAATCTTAAGCAAGATTACGGAACTCAGCAAAGAGGATATCGCGGCAATGGTTCCGGAACATACAATGGTTAACGTTTATATGGATATTAAAAAGCTTGTAGAAGCCAAAAAAGCCAGTGAAAATATGTTCGGTATGGAGCCTGAAAAACTTGAAGTAATCCTTGAACAGCTAAAACGCGGTAAAAAAATCACAACAGAAGCCAAAGAAAAAATGGCAAGGGCGAACCTCAGACTCGTTGTAAGTATCGCTAAAAAATATACAAACAGAGGTCTTCCGTTTTTGGATTTGATTCAGGAAGGGAATATCGGTCTTATGAAAGCGATTGACAAGTTTGAATTTGAAAAAGGGTATAAATTTTCAACATATGCGACATGGTGGATAAGACAGGCTATTTCGCGCGCCATAGCGGATCAGGCAAGAACGGTAAGAATTCCTATACATATGATTGAAAACATCAACCAGATTAATAAGATTGTCAGAAAATACGTACAGGAAGAAGGAAAAGAGCCTTCTTTGGAAGTAATTGCAAAAGAGATGAAAATGCCTATCGAAAAGGTAAAACAGATTCTGAAAATTTCAAAAGAGCCTGTGTCTCTTGAAGCTCCTGTGGGAGAAGAGGAAGACGGAAAATTCGGAGATTTTATTGAAGATAAAACATTTACGAATCCTTATGAAGAAGTTGTAAACGAAGATCTCAGAAAACATATCGAAGAGATTTTAGAACAGTTAAATGAAAGAGAAAGAGCCGTAATTAAAATGAGATTCGGTCTTATGCCTGATAAGAGTGAAAGAACTCTTGAAGAAATCGGAAAAGCATTAAATGTAACAAGAGAGAGGGTAAGACAGATCGAAAGCAGCGCGATAAAGAAACTAAGACACCCTAATATCGGGAAGTTTTTGAAAAATTATATTGAGAGCTGATGGGTAAGTAGTGAAGTTGTGAAGTGGGTAAGTTGTGAAGCGGTTAAGAGGAAGGAAGTGATATGAAAAAATGGCAGTTAATTGAAAAATTTTTGATTAAATTTATACAAGAAGAAATTACAAAAACCGGGCTTAAAAAGGGTATATGCGGACTTAGCGGAGGGATTGACTCCGCCGTTGTTGCCGTACTTGCCAAAAAATCTCTCGGGGATAATTTCAAAGCCTTTTTACTTCCTTCTCAGTTTTCAAGCAAGTCGAGTGTTGAAGACGCGCTTAAACTCTGTAAAAAATTCAATATTGAACATGAGACTATTTCAATTGCGCCTTTGCTTAACGCATATCCAATTGACGACAAAGTCAGATTCGGTAATTTTTCCGCACGTATGAGAATGGCGGTGCTTTACGATAAAAGTGCGGAACTCGGAGCTCTTGTGATAGGAACGAGCAATAAAAGCGAGCTTCTTTTGGGATACGGTACTTTATTCGGAGATCTTGCGAGTGCATTAAATCCCATTGGGGATCTTTATAAAACAGAAATATTTGAGTTTGCCGAATACCTCGGAGTTAACGAAGAGATTATAAATAAACCGCCGAGCGCGGATCTTTGGGAAGGCCAGAGCGATGAAAAAGAGCTCGGATATACATATGACGAACTTGATGCGGTATTGAGGGATTTTGTGGATGAAAGAGCCACAAAAGAGGAGCTTTTAAGAAAATACGATAAAGATTTGGTTGAATTTGTTTTGAAAAAAGTTTATTTTAACCAGTTTAAAAGAAAAATGCCTATAATAGCAAAACTTAAAAGCAGAACGATAACACATGACTTTTTATATGAAAGAGACATAAAACTCTAAGTGAAAAGTGTAAAGTGAAAAATTTAAAGTTAAAATTTCATAGTTTCGCAGAAGAAATGCTTTTTTATCCTAAATGGTATCACTGGCCTTTAATTATCCTCCTGCTTCCTTTTTCTTTAATCTATATGACGATAATACATTTTAAATTTCCCCGCAAATATGAAGATTTGGGTATTCCGGTTGTGTCTGTCGGAAACATAATAATCGGAGGCAGCGGTAAAACTCCTTTTTCCATAGCGCTTGCTAATGAGTTTAAAAATTATAAACCGGCTGTAATATTAAGAGGATACGGCAGAAAAAGCAGAGGACTTGAGGTGGTAAGCGAGTGGGGAGATATTAAAACCGATGTAGATACGAGCGGTGACGAGGCAATGGAAATCGCTCTTAAAACAGACGCGCTTGTAATTGTAAGCGAAGACAGAAAAGAAGGAATATTGAAAGCTAAAGAAATGGGAGCCGGGTTTGTCATACTTGACGACGGTTTTGACAAACCTTTTAAAAAGTTAAATATAGTTATTGATTATAAAATTAAAAATCCTTTTTGCATACCTGCAGGAGGTTACAGATTTCCGAGACTTGCTTTAAGATATGCCGATATGGTTTTGGAAGAGGGCAGGGATTTTAAAAGGGAAGTCAAGTGTCCCGAAGGAGAAATCCTAATAACCGCGATTTCCAAACCGGAAAGACTGCTTCAATACTGCAAAATTCCTTATGTTTTCTTTCCGGATCATTATGAATTCAAACAGAATGATATTAAAAAGTTTGAAAACAAAACAGTCGTAACAACAATGAAGGATTATGTAAAACTTAAAAAATTTAATCTGGATTTAAGAGTTATAGAGTTAAATATCACAATAAAAGAAGAGATTTTAAAACAAATCGAACAATATTTGATAAAATTACATAAAAAAGGCTGACAGTGGAGATAAAAGAAAAGCTAAAACAGGAAGAAGAACTATTAATTAAAGTTTTTAAATTAGAAAAATTTATAAAAAAATATAAAAAACAGATTATAGCCGGTGTGATAATAGCTGCTGCGGTATTAGTCGGTAATGCGATATACGGATATATACAGCAGCAAAAGCTGATTTCTTCAAATAACGCATTTGACGTTTTAATGAAAAATCCAAACGACAAAGAAGCTTTGGAAAAAGTAAAAGTAAACGAAAAGCTCTATCAGGTATATCTTCTGCAGAGCAATAAAATAGAAAATCTGAAAAAAATCACCGCGCCTGAGCTAAAAGCCATAGCCGCTTATAAAATAGCAATGCTAAAAGGCGATAAACAGTCTCTTGAAAACTATCTGTTAAATCCTGATTATAAGATTCTGAAAGACCCGGTAAGGGTGGCTTTGATTAAAATTTATCTGAAAGATGGCAACAGAAAAAAAGCTGAAGAACTTTATGCACAGATTTCTCCTAATTCGCAGTTTGCTCCGATTGCCAAGTTTCTGCTGCATTACGGAGTAGCTAAATGAAATACAGATTAATTTTATTAGCGGGGTTTATTTTTTTTGCCGGATGCAGCAGCAAAGTGTACGAACCTGAAAAAACTCAGCCTTTAAAACTTCATTCAAAAGACATATCCAACAATTTAAGCGAATATACTAAAAACACGCTTACATTTTCAACCCTTAAACTTAAATATGTAAAGAAAAAAGGTTTATTAGATGACGGTATTAGAGTGGTAAAAGTTTATTATGACGCAAAAGGTCATTATCTCGGAAAATTTACAAAAATTAATAAAGATCTTGCAGTAAACGGAAACAGACTGCTTGTTATATCAAGTAAAAAAGTATATAAACTGCCTTATTTAATATACAGCGCCACCAAAAAAGACGGTTTAGTTGCTGTAGTGTTTGAAAACGGCAAATATGGACTGTATGATCTGAAAAATTCGAATATGAAATTTACGTTTGACGGAGACAGCGTAATAAGCGTAAAATACATGCATGCCAGTCCTCTGTTTTATAAAGATCTGATTTTATATCCTATGCTCAGCGGAAACGTTGCCGTTGTTGATGCCGTGCATGACCAGTTTATCAGAACTCTTAACATATCCCAAAATCAGTTTAACGACAATGTTATTTTCCTAAAAATTGTAAACAATCAGCTTTTTATGGCGACTCCCAGCAGACTGATTTTGTTTAATCCTCAGTTCTTGATTGATTACAGCGCAGACATCAAACATATTATCGATTACAAAGGATATCTGTATATTTTTACAAACGACGGGCATATTATAAAACTTGACAGTAATTTAAAAGAGATTAAAAAAATAAAACTTCCTTATGCAAGCTTTTTTGCCCCTAGCGTATGTAACGGATATATATGGACTGTTGAAAGAGGCGGATATCTTATCAGGATATCCCCTGATTTGAACATAACCGTTTATACAGGAAATAATTTTGATACAACTAGTGCAGGAATGCTTAAACTTCAGGGATGTAAAATATACAACGACAACAAGGTTTTTATGATTGAGTAGGTATCTTGAGGCGTTTTTGGAATATCTCCAGATCAACAAGGGCGTAAGCAAAAATACATATAACGCATATAAAAGAGACCTTCTTCAGTTTGAAGAATTTATCAAAAAGCCTATTATTCAGGCCGATAATATGGATATTATCTCTTTTCTTTCTTCTATCGACAACAAAAGATCCCTAAACCGTAAACTGAGTGCGATAAATTCCTTTTTTGATTTTGCTTATAAAAAAGAGTGGACTGATACGAAACATAAAATCAAACAGGCAAAAATACCCAAATCCCTTCCTAAATTTCTTACAAAAGAAGAAATTTTAAATGCAGTTAATTCCATTGAGGTTAAAAAATGGTTTGATCTCAGAGATAAAGCCATGATTATGTTTATTTACGCTACCGGGCTTAGAATCAGCGAAGTGCTTAATACTAAAATCAGCGATATAGAAAACGGCTGGGTTAAGGTAACTATGGCAAAAGGCGAAAAACAAAGAGTCGTTCCCATTGCTGAAACGGCATTAAAACTTCTTGAAGAGTATTTGCAAAAAAGACCTTGTCAGAGCGAATACCTGTTTGTGAATAAAAACTGTAAACCTTTAAGCAGAATCAGCGCGTTTAATATAACCAAAAAATATTTAAACGTCTCTCCGCATGTTTTAAGACATTCATTTGCCACCGCACTTGTTTTAGGCGGTGCGGATTTGAGAGTCGTTCAGGAACTTTTGGGTCATTCTTCATTAAACACCACCCAGATATACACACATATACAAAAAGAAAATTTAAAAGACACTGTTTTAAAATATCATCCTCTTGAATTAATGGAAAACTGAGAAAGGAAAATTGAGAATTGAGAATTGAAAATGGAGAGTTTAAAGATTTAATAGAGCTCCTTAGAAAAAACAATATTATTTGTAAAAAAATAGATGAAATTAAATTAAATACGAGAAAAAAGTTAAAAGCGTATCTGGGTGTAAATTTAAAAAACGAATACTGTTTTATTTTAAAGCTTGATAAAAAAAGCAGGTTTTTAAGTAAAGATATTGATGTTTTGTATGAATTTTTGCCGGATAGGATCAATTTCAGATATAAAAAGAAAATTCTAATTTTAAACGGGCCTATATGTTCTAAGGCAAAAGAAAAAATAAGCGATTGGAAAATAATAAATGGTGCTGGTTGATATAGGGAACACCAATATACATATTTGGATAGACGGAAAAACAGTTAATAAAAAATCTCCGGAAAAATACGATGGCAGGGTTTATTACATTAGTGTAAATAAAGAAAAAGAAAAAATATTTAAAAAATTAAATCCTGACGCTGTAAATCTTGAAAAATATGTTTTATTCGATACAGCTTACAAGGGGCTGGGAATTGACAGAATTATGGCCTGTAAAAGTATAAGCGACGGCGTTGTAGTAGATGCCGGAAGCGCCGTAACTATAGATATTATGCAGGAAAATAGACATTTAGGCGGAATAATAATGCCCGGTATTTATGCTTTTAAACAAGCTTTTGGTACAATTTCAGAAGTTTTACAATTTAATCCGGATATAATAAATACGTTTTATCCGAATAATACTTCCGAGGCTCTTAATATGGGAAGTGTCGGAGCAATCAAATGTATGATTGAAAAATATTCTCAAAACAGAAAAGTCTATATTACCGGAGGTGACGGAGAGTTTTTGTCTCGGGTGATTGAAAATTCCGAGTATATTGAAGATTTGGTTTTTCTTGGGATGTTAAAAACAATAAAGGAATTGGAGAAAAAATGAGTTTGACTATTGCTTTGCCAAAAGGCAGAATTGCCGAAGAAGTACTGCAGATATTTAAAAAAATATTTAATGAAGATTTTGAATTTGAAAACAGAAAATTGATTTTAAAAAAAGCCGGCTTTACGTTTTTGAACGTCAGAAACTGGGATGTGGCCGTATATGTCCAGAATCAGGCTGCTGATATAGGTGTTGTGGGATTTGACGTATTAAGCGAACTTGAAAGCGACGTATTGGAGCTTATGGATTTAGGTCTTGGAAAATGCAGGGTTTCCGTGGCCGGAATAAAAGGCGATGAAAGCTATAAAAACAAAACGGAAATTACCGTTGCAAGCAAATTACAAAATATAGCCAAAAAATATTTTTCTAAAAAAGGCATACCCGCCAGTATTATAAAGCTTAACGGTTCTATAGAACTTGCTCCTTTAGTGGGGCTTAGCGATGTTATTGTTGATATAGTCGAAACCGGAAACACATTAAGAGAAAACGGGCTTGAAGAAAAAGAAACTATTATGACCTCAAGCGCAAGACTGATAGCCAATAAAAACTCTTTTATTGAAAAGAAAGAACAGATAATGGAAGTAGTTGAAAAAATAAAGGCGGTACATGGGGCTTGAGCTTTACGGAAAAATCGAAGATCTTTTTCTGGATAAAGAAGCCGCCCATATTTTGTGGAGCAAGTTTATTTCTGTTTTAATTAGTCTTGACGTGAAAAATATTCTTGATATAGGCTGCGGAAGCGGAGATTTTTGCGAACTAGCTTTAAATAGCGGACTTAAGGTAAAAGGTATAGATTTAAGCCATACGCAAATCGAGAGGGCAAAAATAAAATGCGACTGTGAAGTTAAAGACGTATGCGATATGGAAGATAAATTTGAAGCCGCCGTTGCAATATTCGACGTTATAAATTATATGAACGACAAAGAGCTTAAAAAGTTTTTTTCCTGTGTTGAAAACGTGGTGGAAAAATATTTTATTTTCGACATAAACAGTTATTTTGCCATGAACGATCTGGCTATAGGAACATTAAAAGCCGAAGATGAAAACAGATTCGGAGTACTCTATTCGGATTTTGAAGACGACGTGTTAACAACAGAAATTACATTGTTTGAAAAAGACGGAGGGTGCTATAAAAAATCACAGGCGAATATCATTCAGTATTACCACAGTATTGAAAAAATTTCTAAATTTATGAAAATGAAACTGATTAACAAAATTCCGGTTTCACTGTACGGAAGCGGAGAAATAGAAAAGTGGATTTTGGTTTTCGAGAAGTGATTATCTCGCTTTAAAACTTTCTTTTGTAACGCAAAAATCCGGAACAAAACATTTATCGCATTTAGGGTTTTTGGCAGTACATATATATCTTCCAAACAGTACAAATCCCTGATGCAGTTCGTTAAGGTCCGTTTTAAAAGCTTCTATAAGATCCTTTTCCGTCTGTTCCACCGTTTTTGCATCCGTAATTCCTAGTCTGTGAACCACTCTGAATACATGAGTGTCTACTGCCATTCTGTTTTCACCGTTCAGTTCTATTAAAAACACATTTGCTGTTTTGTTTCCGACTCCCGGAAGTTTAATAAGCTCTTTATGATCATGCGGGATTTTGCAGTTGAATTTATCCCTTACGATTTTCGCCATTTCAATTATATTTTTTGCTTTGTTGTTAAAAAACGAACAAGATTTTATCAATTCTTTTACGTCGTCTAAATTTGCACATGCAAGACTTTTAATATCAGGGTATTTTTTAAAAAGTGCAGGAGTGATAATATTTACTCTTTTATCGGTACACTGTGCGCTTAAAATAATCGCTATTAAAAGTTCATAATCGTTTTTATAGTTGAGCTCAGTCTGCGAACCTTTGTAATGTTCTAAAAAACGTCTTTTAATCTCTTCTAACTCTTCAGGTTTTCTTAAAACCATTAAATCCCTTTTTTTCAGTAATTATATCATACGGTACAATAACCTTAATAGCGTACCGTTTCACAACTTATCGACTTAACTACTTATCCACTTACACACTTTTATAGTATAATAACAAATATTTTAGCAAAGGAGAATTATGGCTGGACACAATAAATGGTCTAAAGTAAAACATATAAAAGCAAAAGAAGACGCTAAAAAATCGAAAATATTTACTAAACACGTAAGAGCGATTATGACTGCCGCAAGACAGGGCGGAGGAAATCTTGAGAGTAACGCGGCTCTTAGACTTGCAGTTGAAAGAGCTAAGGCAGACTCGATGCCTATGCAAAATATTCAAAGAGCGATAGATAAAGCCACCGGTAATCTTGACGGAGTTACTTTAAGCGAAGTCAGTTATGAAGGATACGGTCCGGGCGGAGTCGCAATAATGGTTGAATGTCTGACAGACAATAAAAACAGAACTGTTGCGGCTATACGTCACGCTTTTAAAAAAGCGGGGGGAAGTCTTGGTACAAGCGGAAGCGTTGCATGGATGTTTGAAAAAAAAGGTGTAATTGTAGTTAACAGAAGCGATAAAGACGATGAGGTTATGGAAGTAGCCATTGAAGCAGGAGCGGAAGATATAAAAGAACTTGACGAAGTATTAGTTATAGAAAGCGCTCCTGAAGATTTCAACAGTGTACTGGAAGCTGTAAACGGAATAGACGGAATAGAAATTCTTGAAAGCAACGTTCAGCTTGTGGCTACAAATGAAAGCGAAGTTGATGATGAAACTGCTGAAAAAGTCGAACATCTCATAGAAGTGCTTGAAGAGCTTGACGATGTGCAAAACGTTATCCATAATATGGCGTAATTAAGGTATAATTAACGTTAAATAAATACAATAAATAAAAATAAAAAAATTAAGGAGATTTTATGAAAAAAATAATTTTAGGCGGACTAGTAGCGGCAGCTGCATTTGCATTTCCAGGAATGGCTGGAGGAATGGGAGGGGCTGCTCCGTTAAACGGTAAACCGATGAAAGGCTTGACTGACAATACTGTAGTGGCAGTACTTAACGGTAAAAAAATCACTGTAAAAGACGTAAATAACTTTTTACAGGGGATGACTGCTGATAAAAGAATTAAACTTCAAGAACTTCCTGCTCAGCATGTAGGTCAGTTCGTAAAACAGTATGTTGATACTTTAGTTTTATATAAAAAAGCAAAAAGTGTAGAAAAAACACCTCAGTTTCAAGCTTTAATGAAAAAAATGGCTGTTGACTACTGGCTAAAACAGCAGCTTAACAATATGAAAATATCTGATGCAGAAGTTAAAAAATTCTATGAGGCAAACAAAGATATATATTTTAAAACTACTCCAAAAATCAAAGCTAGACATATTTTGGTGAAAAGTGAAAAAGAAGCTGAAAAAATTATTAATGAACTTAAAGGTTTACACGGAAAAGCTTTAGAGAAAAAATTTGCCGAACTAGCAAAAAAATATTCAACAGGACCTACGAAAGTAAACGGAGGCGAACTTGGATGGTTTGATCCTAAACAGATGGTACAGCCGTTTGCACAGGCTGTTGAAAAAATGAAACCTGGGCAAATAACACTTAAACCTGTACATACGAGATTCGGATATCATGTAATTTTGGTTGAAGCTAAAAACGAGAAAAACTATATGCCTTTAAATCAGGTTAAATTACAAATTATTGAATATCTAAAAAGAGCAAAATTACAAAAAGAAATTCAAAAATTAAAAGACTCTGCAAAAGTTGAAATTAAAGTAAAATAAAAAAGGGGTTTAGATGGATTTTAGTTTTGTAAAACCTGGGGTTTTAAGCGGCAGCGAAGCTGCAAAAGTTCTTGACTACTGCAAAGAAAAAGGCTTTGCTCTTCCTGCGATAAACGTTGTGGGAACTAACTCTGTGAATGCCGTAATGGAAGCCGCAAAAGAAGTGAACCTTCCAATTATTATTCAGTTCAGTAACGGAGGAGCGCATTTCTGGGCGGGTAAAGGTCTTGATAATGAAGGTCAAAAAGCAGCAGTGCTTGGAGCTATTGCAGGGGCTAAACATATTCATACTCTTGCAGAAGCATACGGTGTGCCTGTAATTTTACATACCGACCATGCCGCAAGAAAACTTTTACCTTGGATAGACGGTTTAATTGAAGCAAATGCTAAACACAAAGAAAAATACGGTAAACCTCTTTTCAGCTCTCATATGCTTGATTTAAGCGAAGAGCCTCTTGAACAGAATGTTCAGACTTGTAAAGAGTATCTGAAAAAATTAAGCGCACTTGATATTATGCTTGAGATTGAATTAGGCGTAACAGGCGGTGAAGAAGACGGTGTGGACAATACGGGAATTGAAAATTCAAAACTTTACACTCAGCCTGAAGATGTGGCGTATGCATATAAAGAATTAAGCGAAGTGAGTGATTTGTTTACTATTGCCGCTAGTTTCGGAAACGTTCACGGTGTATATAAACCGGGACATGTTAAACTTGAACCTATAATTCTTAAAAATTCTCAGGAATATGTAAAAAAAGAATTTAATTTAAATGATGACAAACCTATCAGATTCGTATTTCACGGCGGAAGCGGAAGTGAACTTTCTAAGATTCACGAAGCTATCGATTACGGTGTGGTAAAAATGAATATCGACACCGATACCCAGTGGGCGTTCTGGGCAGGAGTCAAAGGTTATATTGAAAAATTCAAAGATTATCTTCAAAGCCAGATAGGCAACCCTGAAGGTGAAGACAAACCTAATAAAAAATATTATGATCCTAGAAAATGGCTAAGAGAAGGTGAAAAATCTATGAAAGCCAGAGTAATAGAAGCATATAAAGATTTAAAAGCCATTTAATGAGCACAAAAACCTGGAGATTGGAAAATTCTCCAATCACTCCTTTTTTCTTTCAAAACAATTTTTTTCATATTAAGCGCGACGATTTGTTAAGTAATGATTTTAACGGCAACAAAGCCAGAAAATTTTATTATTTTCTGAATAATGAATTTCCGAATGTAAAAAGAGTTGTTTCATTCGGATCTAACCAGTCGAATGCAATGATGAGCCTGAGTGTTTTGTGTAAAATAAAAAAATGGGAATTCATATATTATACGAACCATATTCCGAAATACTTAAAACAAAATCCGGAAGGAAATTATTTAAAGGCTCTTCAAAACGGTGCTAATATAATTGAAACGGATTTAAGAGGCGAGAAACTGATCAGATTTGTTAAATCGTTAAAAGATGAAGAAACACTGATAATCGAAGAGGGCGGAAGAATTCAGGAAAGTGAATACGGAATAAAACTTTTGGCCGAAGAAGTGAATGAATATGCACTTAATCATAATTTAAAAATTTTTCTTCCAAGCGGTACCGGTACAACAGCTTATTTTCTTTCACAAT
>Ga0256843_1002942_pt1 | contig 12138 bp, 13 predicted proteins | sample AlvinellametaG_FD_191572 | JGI IMG/M metagenome (GOLD analysis project Ga0256843, IMG submission 191572) | Pompeii worm associated microbial communities from hydrothermal vent at the East Pacific Rise, Pacific Ocean - Alvinella | ecosystem: Host-associated > Annelida > Integument > Unclassified ... | reverse complement strand
TAGAGGAGAGTTTCAATCGCGTTTTAGTCGAGGGTGAACTCTCCCGTATAACTTTTCATAACTCCGGACATATCTACTTTACACTCAAAGATAAAGATTCTGCAATCAGTGCCGTAATGTTTCGTGGCAATGCATCGAATTTAAAATTTCGTCTTGAAGAGGGGATGAAGGTAATCGTCGATGGTGCCATTACCCTTTACAAACCAAGAGGCTCTTACCAGATAAACTGCTTTAGAATTGAGCCATCAGGTCAGGGGGCCTTGGCACTTGCCTATGAACAGTTAAAAAATAAACTCTCAGCACAGGGCTATTTTAATCCTGAGCGTAAAAAAGAGCTCCCTCGATTTCCTAAAAAAATAGCACTTATTACCTCTGCAACAGGAGCGGCCCTGCAAGATATGCTGCGTGTCGCACAAAACAGATACAGACTCTTAGAGATTGATATCTATGATGTATTAGTGCAGGGTGATGGCGCTGCATATGCGATAAGTAGTGCAATTAAAAGAGCCGATAGTGAAGGGTATGATATCATAGTTGTTGGGCGTGGTGGTGGAAGCATAGAGGATCTGTGGGCATTTAACGAAGAGATAGTTGCCGATGCAATCTACAGTGCAAAAACACCGATAGTCTCAGCAGTTGGACATGAGATAGACTGGGTTATTAGTGACTTTGTAGCAGATTTAAGAGCACCCACTCCAAGTGCTGCTATGGAGATGATTTTACCAGATGTCAATGAGCTCTATATGACACTAGACTCTATATCTACACAATTAGAACAATACTTTTTACAAAATATAGCGAAAAAAAATCAGGCACTACTACACTTAAAAGAGAGTTATTCGCAGCACTCGGTTGAGAGAAAGATGCAACAAAACAGAGAGCAGATAGAGTCGTTAAAAGATGCATTCTCTCAAGCTCTAGAGTTTAGAATGCAAAACTACCAAAGAGAGATAACGAACTTAAAACAGCAACTTCCTCAAGTGATGGAGTCAAAAATAAATGTTGCTCAAAATCAACTTTTAAATCTACAAAAGATGTTAGAATCCAACAATCCAAAATTTAAAAGTAAAAAAGGCTTTGCACAGATATCAAAAGATTCAAAAGTAATTGATATTGCTACACTTCAAGTTGGTGATAGTTTTGAAGCACAGAGTGATAGTGTAGTAATCTATGCAAAAGTTCAAGATAAAAGGAAAATATAGATGAGTTATCCAAAGTTTTTTGATGAAGTAGAGAGTGTAAAGGTACAAGATCCACTCTCAATGGTTCTTGGTGCCTTTGAAAAAGGTGAGTATGAGATAACATATCTTGAAGTGGTAAAAGCTGCAGGACACTCATGTCCTACTGTTGCCGGTGCATACATTATGACACAGGCTGCGCTTAAAGCTCTCTATGGAGAAGAGCGCGGGGTTCGTGGAAATATAAAAGTAGAGTTTAAAGAGGCACTTGAAGATGGTGTCGCTGGTGTAGTTGGTAATGTAATCTCTCAAATTACCGGAGCGACAGATAAGAGTGGTTTTAAAGGACTTCAAGGAAAATTTGCAAGACACTCTTTAATGCATTTTGATGCAAATATTGATGCGAGCGCTAGATTTACTAGAGTAGACAATGGTAAAAGTGTAGATGTATATTATAATCATAACCAAATCCCTGCAGATCCACAGATGATGCCACTTATGCAGAAGATAGCCGCAGGTGAAGCAGCACCAGAAGATATGAAAAAATTTGGAGAGCTCTGGCAAGATAGAGTGAAGAGAATTTTTGAAAATTTAGATAAAGTCGTAGAGGTAAGAGAACTTTAGAGGTTCTCTTATTTTAGTACAAGTGCAGGAAAGTAAGTATGTAGTACCACTGCACTTGAAGCTGCCAGTTTTTTCATAAGTTTGTCAAACTTATCCTCTTGATTCCAACGGGGTGATGTAACGCCACTGAGTTTTATGAGTTCATTCTCTGCATCATATTCAACGCCAAGTGCATCAATAAGTCCTACCTCTTTAGCTTGGGCTGCAGTAAATATGTGTGCATTGGCAAATTGGTCACGTTTTTTAATATCTAAGCCTCTTGCATCTGCTACATCCTGTGTAAACATATCGTAAGTTCCCTGAATCACTTTGTTGAGCTCTTTTACCTCATAATTTTTCCAAGGTCTATCGGGTGTACCTATCTGCTTATATTTCCCAGCCTTTACAACTTGACTCTTTATCCCTATTTTATCCATTACACCGCTAAGGTCTGCTCCTTGCATTATAACGCCAATACTTCCAACCATACTGCCCGGATTAGCAATGATTTTATCTGCCCAGATACTGGCATAGTAGCTTCCGCTTGCGATGGTGCCTTTTGCATAGACGACAACAGGTTTTTGCTCTTTTGCACGTTTTATTGCATAGGCGATCTCAACTGAGGGTGCAACTGCACCACCTGGTGAGTCTACACTTAAGAGAATCCCTTGAATGTTACTGTTTTGTGCTGCTGTATCAATTTGTGCAACAACTTCACTTACATCCATTATAGGACCGACTAAATTGATTTTTTCAAGATTGTTGGGTGCAAACTCCTCTTCACTTTTTGGTGCAAATATAACAACTAAAAGTAGTATAAAAAGCATCGCTTTAAAGTGATTTTGAATATAGTTCATAGTTGCACTAATGGGTGAGAAGAGTTTTTTTAAAAATTCCATCTATCTCTCTCCTACTTCTAAGTTTCCATTTACATAGACTTTAGAGATATTGTATCTGTGAAGTATTAAATGAAGCGCTAACTCTTTTGTAGGCTCACTCTCTAAGTCTACTATAAGCATATCTGCATTTTTACCCTCAGCAATCTCTCCGGTATTAAGACCTAGTGCCTTTGCGGCATTGATAGTTACTCCATCTAAAAGTTCACGTGCAAACTCTGCAAGCGGTGCTGATGCATGCATAAAGAGTGAAATTTTCATCTCCTCAAAGAGGTCAAGGTCATAGTTGGAACTCAGACCGTCAGTCGCTACAATCCAAGGAATATTATGCTCATTTAACTCCTCTATATTGAGTGTCGGATTTCCAAGGAGTCTGTTTGATATCGGGCAGTGGATAACTTTATGTCCATTCTGTGCAATTTTTTCAAGTTCACTCTTATTTGCATTGGTTACGTGTGTAAGCAGAACATCGGCCCCATCAAAATAGCTTAAAAACTCATCGGCACTACCGACACTTTGACTCTGTGAAAGAAGCTCTTGGAAGAACTTTTTAAAGTCCCCTTTACTCTCATCAAGCCACTCTCTCTCTGCTATACTCTCCATAAAGTGTGCTGTAAGTTTGAGCTTCTCACTCTTGGCCATCTCTACAGCTTTTTTTACCAAAACAGGATGAACAGAGTAGGGTGAGTGAATAGCAATAGCAGGGTAAAATCCCTCTCTTGTTATTGTCTTAGAAGCATCAAGTCGAGCTACAAAATCTCCAAAGAGTGCATCTGCCATAGTTGCTTGTGAACCGATGAGTTCATTAAAAAAGACAACATTTTGTTTTGCTTTTGCACAGGCCTCTAAATCCATCGCCTGAGAGCTGATTGCTCCAAAAGTTGTAATACCATTGGCAAGCATCTTATCAATGGCTTTACTCATACACTCAATGCCGCACTCATTAACGAGGTCTGCACGATTCTCTATCACACTGTAGAGCCAGTTTAAAAAATCTCCATAAGTGAGCTCTGTTTTATTTTTTGAAAATTCTATGTGGACATGTGCATTGATAAGTCCGGGCATTAAAAGAGAGTGCTCTCTTAATGTTGTAACTTCTGCCTCTGGAAACTCATCTATAAGCTCATCAAAGGGTGCAATTTTTTTGATGCTCTTATCAAAAGCAACTGCGAGATTGGTAACAACTCTATCTTTTAGTAAAATGTAGTGGGGTGTAATGATTTTCATAATATTTCTCTAGTTTTTTATATGTATTATACAGTTTAAAAAATAATTTTAGGAGTTTTGTTTGTTTGTAACTCTATTTAATAATAGTTTCGCTAAAATAAATACCTAAAATTGAAATAATATAAAAAGGTTAAAAATGAAAATAGTAGTAGTTCAAGGTCCAAATTTAAATATGTTAGGTGTTCGTGAGCAAAACATCTATGGTCCAATGAAGTTAGAGCAGATTCATGCACAGATGAAAGAAGTTGCAACTCAAAATGGTGTAGAGATTGAGTTTTTTCAAAGTAATCTAGAGGGTGAAATTGTAGATAAAATCCAGGAGTGTTACGGTGAAGCAGATGGTATTATTATCAATGCTGCTGCATATACACACACTTCAATCGCTATTCGTGATGCAATTAGTGCAGTTGCTCTTCCTACTATTGAAGTTCATATTTCAAATATTCACCGTCGTGAAGAGTTTAGAAAAGAGAATATGATAGCTCCAGTATGTACATCATCAGTAGTTGGTTTTGGTCCATTTGGTTACCATTTAGCAATGATGGGTATGCTTCAGATTTTAAATGAGATAAAAGCTGCCAAAGAGGCACAAGCGCAGGCTCAAAAATAAGAATGTATCTAAAACGCAGACTCACAGAATCATTAACACTTTTTCGTGGTCCGCATTTTCCTTACAAAGCTACTCCAAAGCATTCTCATAGATATGAGACGACTATTGGAGTCGGCGGTAATATCGGAGATGTCAGACGTAGATTTGAACATCTCTTCTTTAGACTCAAACGTGAGAGCCGTGTTGAGATAGTCTCGACATCATTGATTTTAAAAAATCCTCCTTTTGGATATACAAAACAGGATGATTTTTTCAACTCAATAATTCTCTTAAAAACCTCTATGCAACCAAAGGTTTTTTTAGCCTATTTGATGCGATTAGAGAAGCAGTTTGGCAGACGCCGAAGTTTTGCAAATGCACCAAGGACATTAGATTTGGATATAATATTTTTTGATAACAGAGTAGTCAAAACAGAAGAGTTGACTATTCCTCATCCATCTTGGCATGAAAGAGAGAGTGTAGTGATTCCATTAGCAGGTATAGTAGCGTGAAAATATTAACATTTACAGGCAGAAGTCCATCCGAAGCACTGAAAAAAGCAAAAATGAAGATTGGTGATGAGGGGATGCTCATTGAGACCAAAGAGATTCAAAAAAAAGCTCTTGGTCGTGAGCCTCTCTATGAGATTGTTATTGGAATAGATGAGGAGATGATACCATCGAGTTATCAAAAGCCTCAAAAGCCACTCTCAAAACAGCAGCCTCTCAAAGAGGAGTCAGCAGATGTGCTTTTTGATCTCTCAAGTGCAGCTCAGCAGATATCAAAAATCTCCAAAGTTGCTACAAACAATGATCCCTTAGAGGAGTTTATGGAGCCAAACTACAAAGAGAGTACTCCTCAAAAGGCTGCTATTGAGCCAAAAGAGTTAAAAGAGATTAAATCTGAAATCAATAAACTTACAGATAAAGTAAAACTTATCCAAAATATGTTTTGGGATGAGAAAGCACCTGATTTGGAGTCTCAAATACCACCTGAGTTTGCTGAAATATATAGACTTGCATCACAAAGTGGTATGAACAGAGAGCATCTTGATATGCTTATGAAAATAACATTAGAGTATATGCCTCTAAAGATGCGCGAGAACTCAACAACAGTAAAACGTTATTTTCAGACGATTTTGCGTAAGATGGTTCCAATACGTCGTGAGAGTTTCCCTTCAGTTGGAACGAAAAAGGTTATGATGTTAGTAGGCCCGACAGGTGTTGGAAAAACTACATCCATTGCCAAATTGGCAGCACGTTACTCTTTTTTGATGGAGAAAAAGTATAAAGTTGGGCTTGTGGTACTTGACACATACCGTATCGGTGCAGTTGAACAGTTGATGCAGTATGCAAGAATGATGAAACTTGGAATTGAGACGGTAGTTGACCCTCCGGAGTTTACAACTGCATTAGAGTCACTAAAATATTGTGATTATATTTTAATTGACACTATGGGCTCTTCACCCTATGACAAAGGTAAGATTGAGAAGATATATGAGTGTTTGAATGCAAATGAGACAGAGTACAATGTTGATGTTGTTCTTGTGATGCCAAGCTCAATTAAATATGAAGATCTAAAAGTTACTTATGATAATTTTTCAACATTGGGAGTTGATACATTGATGTTTACAAAGTTAGATGAGACGATGGGATTTGGTAATATTTTCTCTCTTGCTTATGAGACGAAAAAGCCTATTAGTTACTTTTCAGTTGGACAAGAGGTCCCTGAAGATTTAGTAACAGCATCGAGTGACTTTTTGGTAGATTGCTTACTGCATGGTTTTAACAGGAGTAAAGCATGATAGGGCATCAAGCTGAGAAGCTTGAAGAGATTGTCGCTTCAAGTGAGAAGAAGAAGTCTAAAAAGACTCGATTTATTGCCATAACAAGTGGAAAGGGTGGTGTAGGTAAGAGTACAATAAGCTCGAACCTTGCTTATACTCTGGCGCAAAAAGGTCTCAATGTTGGTATATTTGATGCAGATATTGGACTTGCTAATCTCGATGTAATGTTTAATGTAAAGATTAAGAAAAATATCTTACATGTTTTAAAAGGTGAAGCAACTGTTAATGATATTCTTATCCCAATTACTCGTAATCTTATCCTGATTCCGGGTGAGAGTGGAGATGAGATACTCAAGTATGCAGATATGGCTCTCTTTGAGCGTTTTATGCAAGAGGCACAGGTTTTAGATAAGCTTGATGTTATGATCATTGATACGGGTGCAGGTATCGGTGAACATATTCAGATGTTCTTAGATGCTGCAGATGATGTAGTTGTTGTAACAGTACCCGATCCAGCGGCGATTACCGATGCCTATGCTACTATTAAAACGATTGCGACACTTAGAGATGATGTTGGTATGATTATGAATCAGGTCAAGAGTCAAAAAGAGGCAGTTGGCGTCTTTGAGAAGATTAAAAAGGTAGCAAAGGCCAATATTGGATCAGATTTGGATCTGCAACTCATTGGTAAAATCAATGAAGATTCAAAAGTATCAACAGCAATTAAGCAAAGAGCACTCTTTTGTAAAGAGTTCCCAAGTGCACAATCGAGTCGTGATATAGAGGCAATAGCGCTTAAACTTGCTGCGAAGCTGGAACGCAATGTGCTAGTGACATCAAACGAGAGTGGACTCTCAGGTCTCTTTAAAAGACTGATGGATCACTTCTAAGAGAGTAAAAGGTAATGAATGTTAGGTGAAAATTTTGTATATTTCTTTACTGTTCAAGGGTTTTTTATTGGTATTATCTTTGGTATACTAAAATCTTTTGATGCAGAGGGATTGTTAACATATACATTTTTCATTACGATATTTTTCTATCTTTTTTCACATGTTATTATCGCTCTGTATTACAGAACAATTACAGCAAAAGCTTATAATTTTCCAAAAGAGAACCATGAAAAAGAGCTAGACCAGTTTGTAAAAGAGATTAATAAGCGAGAAAAGCTTATTGACTCTGCTGTAAAAATTACTGATATTGCAGTTAAGATGAATAATGACGATATAGCTGGGGCTAAACTATAGTTATGAATGCTTATCTTGAGGATTTAAAACATAAAGAGGATGAGTTGGCAATTCAGTACCTTCCTGCTGTAAAAGCTATGGCGTTTCGACTGAAAGAGAGACTCCCAAGTTCGGTAGACTTTTCAGATCTCTCAGCAATAGGTACAGAAGAGTTAATAAAACTAGCGCGTCGATATGATGAGAGTCTAAATGACTCTTTTTGGGGTTATGCTAAAAAGAGAGTCTATGGAGCGATGTTAGACTATCTTCGTAGTTTGGATATTTTAAGTCGTGCTAGTCGTAAACTTGTAAAAGCAATCGATTATGCAGTTGAAGAGTATAGACTTACTCATGATGAAGAGCCTAGTGATGAAGAGTTGGCTGAGATTTTGGACGAAGATATAGATAAAGTTCATGATGCAAGAGTTGCCTCAACTATATATACGGTGATGCCTCTTCATGATCAACTTCAAGTTGGTGATGAGGGTGCAGCACTTGCACAAGTTGAGAAAGATCAGTTGGTTGAGGTTATAAAAAGAGTCCTCTCAACATATAAAGAGAGAGAACAGATGATAATTCAGTTATACTACTTTGAAGAGTTAACTTTAAAAGAGATAAGTGAAGTTCTTGGAATTACAGAGTCAAGAATTTCTCAAATTCATAAATCTGTTATACATAAAATCAAAGAGAGTATAGGAGCGTAATATGGCAGACATACTTTCACAAGAAGAGATAGATGCCCTTTTGGATGTTGTTGAAGATGAGGGTGATGATGTCTTAGAGAGTGCTGATGACAATCTACTTCCTCAAAGACAGGTTACTCTTTATGACTTTAAGAGACCAAACAGAGTATCAAAAGAACAACTACGTGCTTTTCGTGGTGTGCATGATAAGATGGCACGTTCACTTGCATCTCAAATCTCATCTATTATGCGCTCAATAGTAGAGATTCAGCTCCACTCAGTTGACCAGATGACCTATGGTGAATTTTTGATGTCTCTGCCAAACCCTACTTCATTTAATGTCTTCTCAGTTAAGCCATTAGAGGGAAGTGGTGTTATTGAGATAAACCCATCGATTGCATTTCCAATGCTTGACCGTCTACTTGGTGGTAAGGGTGAACCATTTGATGCATCACGTGAGTTCTCAGATATTGAGCTCTCTCTTTTTGAGACAATTTTACGTGTCATGATGAGTACACTTAAAGAGGCTTGGGGACCGGTAATGGAGATTTATCCAACTATTGAGTCTAAAGAGTCAAGTCCTAATGTTGTACAAATTGTTGCACAAAATGAGATTGTTGTCATGGTTGTAATGGAGATTATCATTGGGCATAGTTCAGGTATGATGAATATCTGTTATCCAGTTATCTCGTTAGAACCGGTACTTCCAAAACTTGCCTCAAGAGATTTAATGCTCAATGAGACAAGTTCAAAAAAGAGTAGAAATGCAGAGTTAAAAGTTCTGCTTGGTGGTGCAAAAGTTAATGTTGAAGCTAATTTAGGTAATGCTGATTTATCTATGGGTGATATACTTGATTTAAAAGTTGGTGATGTCCTTAGACTCTCAAGTGCTGCAGATGATATTGTAACAGTGTCAGTTGATGGAAAAGAGCGCTTTAAAGGTGAGATAGGTCTTCGAAGATTTAGAAAATCGATACAGATAACAGAGATTATTGAGACTGAAAAAGATGCTGTTAAACGTGCATTAGAGAAGTTAGAGCAGCAGCGTCACGAGAAGATATCCGGAGTAAGAGATATTATAGATAGTGAGATAGAAAATGAGAGTGAGGAGTAGATAGATGAGTGATTTTATGAAACTATTTGAAGATGAGACAGTTGGTACCATAGAAGCGCTTATTGGTACGGCTCCATCATTAGCGTTAAAAGAGGAACAGGAGTTGAGTATAATCTCAAATATTGTTCCTCCAATAGTTCTTGTTAAGATTAAGGTTAGTGGTGATGTAGAAGCAGATGCTATGGTTGCTCTTCCGCCAAATCTTGCAGCGTCACTTTCAGATATGATGATGGGTGAAGAGGCGAGTGATAGAGAAGATGTAAGTGATGATGATTTAGATGCGGCTAAAGAGATCGTATCTAATATATTTGGAGCTATCTCAAATACACTCTCAGCACAAAAAGAGCTGCCTGTTCTCTCATTTAGTATTGATAGTATTGAGTTTGTATCTCAAGATGAAGAGATCTCATTAGAGAACTTTAGCAAAATGTATGTCTATAAGTTTGAACTAGATGCACTTAGCTCCTTAATGATGTTTATTATTGATGAGAAGTTAAACGGTGTACTCAATGGTGAGAGTGAGGAGGCATCATCTTCAACTTCACAAGAAACAGCTGTAACAGCAAGTAGTGGTGAGTGTGGGGAGGAGAAAGTAAATCTCTCTCCTGAAGAGATGAATAATATCTCTTTAATTATGGATGTAAAGCTTCCGGTACGTGTCCGAATCGGTAAGAAGAGAATGCTATTAAAAGATGTTTTAAATATGGATATCGGTTCAGTAATTGAGTTAAATCAACTTGCAAACGATCCATTGGAGATTTTGGTAGATAATCATGTAATAGCACAGGGTGAAGTTGTAATCGTAGATGGAAACTTCGGTGTTCAAATTACTACAATTGGAACGAAAAAAGAGAGACTCAACCAACTTAAGGGTTAAATTGAAAAAAGAAGAGAGTGAACTTACCAAAAAGTATGTAAAAGATATAAAATCAGCTGATGTATGGAGTGTTTTTAAAATCATAGCTGATTTTGTAAAAGGATTTGATGAACTCGGTGAATTAGGACCTACTGTTACAATTTTTGGTAGCGCTCGAGTAACAGAGAATCACCCTTACTATCAAGAGGCTCAAAAGTTAGCATCAATTTTAGCTCAACGTGGTTTTAATATTATGACTGGCGGTGGACCAGGTGTTATGGAAGGTGCAAATCGTGGTGCACATCCATATAGTGTTGAGTCTATTGGCTTAAATATTGACTTACCAAAGGAGCAGACTCCAAACCCCTACACTACAAAAGAACTCACTTTTGATTATTTCTTCTCACGTAAAGTAATGCTTGTCAAATACTCAATGGCCTATGTAATTTTCCCAGGTGGTTTTGGAACTTTAGATGAGCTCTTTGAAGCATTAACTCTTGTGCAAACAAGAAAAGTTACCGGAGTGAAGATTTTTGTAGTTGGAGAAGAGTTTTATAGACCTTTATTATCTTTTGTGAGAGAGAAACTCTTAGCCGAGGGTATGATAGAGCAAGAGGATATGGAGATGATTCGATTGACAGATAATCTTGACTCTATTGCAAATGAGATAGAGCTATCATTAGAAGAGCAACTCTCTGTTTTAGAGGATGCTGGTTTAAAAGAGACACCCTATTATAAATCACTATCAAGTTTGAGGAAGTAATGAAAGAGAAAGTTCTAATAGGAATGAGTGGAGGCGTTGATTCTACTATTGCTGCATTAATGTTAAAAGAGGATGGATATGAGGTTGAAGGTCTTTATATGAAACTTCACTCAAAACCAGGCTATCATGAGATACATTTAGCTCGTGCACAAAAAGCTGCTGAGTATGTAGGTATTAAACTGCATGTACTAGATTTAGAAGATACATTTAATGATAAAGTGATTCAACCTTTTATCGATACATATATAGATGGTAAGACTCCAAACCCTTGTGCTCTATGTAACAGAAGTTTGAAATTTGGTGAAATGATAAGATTTGCAGATAAGATAGGTGCAAAGTATTTAGCAACAGGACACTATATAAAGACAGATGGAAAGTTTTTTTATATGGCTGATGATGACTCTAAAGATCAAAGCTATTTTCTTTTCTATGTAGATAGAGATATCTTACCTCGTTTAAAATTTCCTTTAGGAGAGAGACAAAAGAGTGATATTAAAAAAATTGCTGAATCAATTGATGGTTTAGAATCTTTTGCATCACAAAAAGAGTCAAGTGAGATATGTTTTGTAGAGAGTACATATACAGATGTTCTAAAAAAGCATGTTGAGGTAGATAGAGTAGGTGAGGTATTAGATAGTCAGGGTAATGTAGTTGGTGAACATAAAGGGTATATGCATTATACAATAGGTAAAAGAAGAGGTTTTACTGTAAAGGGTGCACATGATCCACATTTTGTTACCAAGATACTACCTGATACAAATCAGATAGTTGTAGGTAAAAGAGAAGAGTTAGAGTGTAAGAGAGTAGTCTTAGATAATCTTAATATGTTTCATGATGAAAAAGAGTTCGAGACAACCGTGAAGTTAAGATATAGAACAAAAGCAGTTGCATGTCATGTTAAGATAGAGGGTGATAAGGCATATGTAGATTTAAAAGAGGGTGTCTTTGGTGTTGCAGTGGGACAAGCTGCTGTATTTTACGATGAGAAGAGGTTAGTTGGTGGAGGCTGGATAATAGAGTCTTAGAAGACACAAAATGAAACAAAAAAGCTCAATAGAAACTTTTTTAAAAATTTCAGAAAAACACCCCATAGTTTAAGAGACTTTTAAGCAACATCCTCCTATAATTCCCATCCACAAACAGAGAGACCTTGTTTAAAAGGGCTAGAGAGACTTCGAGTTGAAGTTGATTGAGACTGTTTGAGATCATTGAAAACTAAG
>Ga0256843_1002941_pt1 | contig 12139 bp, 9 predicted proteins | sample AlvinellametaG_FD_191572 | JGI IMG/M metagenome (GOLD analysis project Ga0256843, IMG submission 191572) | Pompeii worm associated microbial communities from hydrothermal vent at the East Pacific Rise, Pacific Ocean - Alvinella | ecosystem: Host-associated > Annelida > Integument > Unclassified ... | reverse complement strand
CTACCTTATTAAGTCTAGTCCGCTTTTTCTCTTAACATTTTCCTCAAAAACCAAGAGTTTTAAGCTAATTTCTTATAGTTGGTTTATATCTCTTGGTGGTACTGTTAGCGGGAGGGTCACACCTAGTACCATTCCGAACCTAGAAGTTAAGCCTCCCAGCGCCAATGATACTGCACTCTGCGAGTGTGGGAAAGTAGGTCAGTGCCACCTTGAGGATTTTCTTTTATTTTTTTACTTCAAATCACATAATCTATATTCTTTTACATAAATCAATAAGATTTCTACAAATTTACTTCTTCCAAAAAAGTCTTTTGCTAAAAAAGTGTATCTTTTAGTCTCTACTAATAAAAAAATATAACGATATTCTCAACTTCTGAGTAGATTTATAAGATTTTATTATAAAATATCTACCACCCCTTTTTTTAGGGCGTTTTTAAATCAATTTTTTTATTTCTAAAGTTTACCAATAAGGTAACCAAAAGAGTTGATATAATTTACTAAGTATTTTAAGCAAGGGGGCAATTATGATAAAAAAGAGGAGTGTCTTTCTAATATTAGTGATTTTTTCTGTAAATATTCAAGCCGAAAATAGTCTCATCACAAAAATTATAGATTCTAATATCTCAGAGATTAGCCAGAAAGTATCAAACAAAATCAAAAAAGTAATCGGTAGTGATAATAAAAATATGCAAGAGGAGGATTTTGAGGCTCTCTACAAAAAGGAGATAAAAGCTGTCTGGGAAGATGTAATAAAAAAGCTTGAAGAGAGTGTAAATCTAGAAAAAGAAAAAGACAAAGTCCCTGACCACTCTATCTTTAGTAAAGATAAAAATTCAATTCAAGGTGATATTAATGAGATTTTTGATGATATTTTAGAGCTAATTTTAGATGGTGAAATTTTTAAGTATCGCAAGGATTTAAGAACTTTAGAAGATAGAATCGATAAACTTCAAAAAAAGATTCTAATCTATAGAGAAAAGAGGGTAATAGCTCCTCAAACTAGCATTATGGCAACTACGAAAAGTGGTTATGATAAAAAGATAAAAGAAGCCGAAGCAGAGATTGAAGCATCTAAAAAAGAGATTGAAAATATCAAAAAAAGATTGAGCAAAAACTTAAAAAATATGGGTATAAATCTCACTCCTGAACAAATTGATGTACTTTTGAGTCGAGTAGATGGTGATGATATTATCAAAATGACAATAACAATGGATGTCCTTAAAGAGATTACTCGTCAACTTTCAGAGATTATGCAAGAGTCCTCTAAAAACTTAAAATATGCAAAAAAATATTATGGAATGCATATGGTTTTGGTGGAAATGGTAGCATGGATTCAACAGAAATTGATTACAAAATATAACAAAGAGTATATTCCAAATATCGATAAAATTATAGATGAGAGTGCAAATATGATAAAAAAGACAAAAGAGGCAATATCAAAAGAGTCTGATCCAAATAGAACTAAAATCTACAAGCAAAATCTTCTGACACAGCAATACACCTATGAAATCGCAAAGAGATATAAAAAAGATTTACTTGAAAAACTCAATCAGCTTAAGAAAAGTTATGAGATTACTCTCAAAGATGTGAGATTAGCAAAAAACACTTTTAAAACGGTTTCCCTCAGTAGTGAACTCTTTAAAATTATAGAAGATAGTCAAAAAACTCTTGATGCTGTAATAAAGCTACAGATTCCTTCAATTGTACCATTTGATAGCAATATCGTTCGAGATAAATATAAGGAGCTAACAAAAAGAATTGAGTCTTCAAAATAGGCAAAAAAATTACAGCTTATTTTAAAAATAAGATAATAAAAACAGATTAAACATCTATGTAAGTTTCAAGCCCTCTTACATCTGATTTTGATAAAATACAGTAGAATATTTTAGAAGGAGGAGGGTGTGAGTTTTATTTTAAAGATACTAAGTTTAATTAGTAAACTTATAGGATTTATCAACCAGTCAATAGCTGTTATTGGTATTGCTGGTGGTGTGGCTTTGGCATTTTATAATGTTGTAGCTAGATATATTTTTCACTCATCTTTGACATGGGCTGGTGAGCTGACAGTTTATCTATTTTTGTGGAGTGCTTTCTTTGGAGCCGCATACTGCTTCAAAAAAGATGCCCACATCTCAATCTCTTTGCTTCTTGATAAAGTACCTCCAAAAATGGCCAAAATATTGATGATAATATCCCACCTCATCACCCTTATTTTTCTACTGGCTGTTAGTTGGTATGGTTATGAGTATCTTCAGCTTGTTATTGAATTAGATGAGCGGTCAATAGACCTTGATATTCCAATGTGGATTCCTTATCTTGTGATTCCTGTCTCTTTTGCCTTTGGAGCTTGGAGAGTTGGTGAAAAATTGATTCATATTATCCAATCCCCGGCTGAACAGATTCGCAGGGAGAGTGAAGCGGAGATGATTATAGCAGAAGTAGAAGCCAACGCCAATGAAAAGCTTCTCAAAGAAGTAGAATCCAAAACAGGAGGAATGTTATGAGTGTAGCTGTACTTTTTGGGTTATTTGCTCTGCTATTGATTATTGGAACACCAATTGCTGTAGCCCTTGGTGGAGCGACTTTTTTTACTTTAGTGGCTTTTACTTCAATCTCTCCTGTAGAGATTTCTTCGATGATTTTTGAGAAAGTCGAAGCTTACTCTTTGATGGCAATACCAATGTTTATCGTAGCTGGTTCTCTCCTTTCAAAAGGATCTAGCGCAAATCGTATTATAGAGTTTGCAAAGTCCCTTGTAGGACATCTTCCAGGCGGTCTACCAATGGCTGCTATCTTTGCTAGCATCATCTTTGCAGCTGTTAGTGGAAGTTCTCCTGCTACTGTTGTAGCAATTGGTTCTATTATGTTTGTAGCAATAGAAAAAGCTGGCTACCCAAAACGGTATGCTATTGGTACAGTAGCAACAGCAGGGAGTCTTGGAATCTTGATTCCTCCATCGATTGTAATGATTGTTTATGGTGTTACTGCAGAACAGAGTATTGGAAAGCTATTTATGGCAGGGGTAATTCCTGGTATCATGATTGGATTGATGATGATGGGAGTAACATATTTTGGAGCTAAAAGATTGGGCTTCAAAAGAACTAAACCAGCCCCATGGAATCAAAGACTAAAAAGGATGAAAGATGCATCCTGGGCTTTGATGACGATTATAATCGTAATTGGAGGGATTTATGGAGGAATCTTTACCCCTACAGAAGCAGCCGCAGTCTCTGCTGTGTGGGCATTTTTCGTATCAATGTTTATCTATAAAGATATCGCCTGGAAAGACCTACCCAAAATCTTTCTAGAGTCTGCTAAAACTAGCTCTATGATTATGTTTATTATAGCAAATGCAATGCTGTTTGCTCACTTTTTGACTCTTGAGAATGTGCCTCAAATGATTACACAGTTTCTAATTGATGCTAATGTTGGACCTTTGATGTTTCTACTCTTTGTCAATATTTTGCTATTTTTTGCTGGAGATTTTATGGAACCAAGCGCAATTATTATGATTATGGTACCTCTGCTTTTACCAGTCGCTAAAGCTTTAGGAATTGACCCTATTCATTTTGGGATTGTAGTGACTATAAATATGGAGCTTGGAATGATTACACCACCAATTGGATTAAATCTTTTTGTGACAAGTGGAATCACAGGAGTTAGCTTAAAAGATGTAATTATTTACTCTTTGCCCTGGAGTTTGACTATTTTGGTGGGACTTTTGATTGTTACTTACGTCCCTCAAATTGCGCTTTGGCTACCAAATTTGATGTATGGATATTAAAAAAGGGGAGAGTGTGTCACTAATTAAACGCTTGGATGATAAAGAAAATAGAGTTGATATAATTAAAAAAGGCTTTGGGAAAGCACTCTCAAACTTTTTTTCGATGAGAAAGCATACTCCAGTCTCAAAAGATGTTTTGGATGACCTTTTTGAGATGGAAAAGAGAACCTTAATCACTTTGACTCTACTTGAGACAATCATTCTTTATATTTTGGCACCTCTCCTTGGAAATATCATCTTTATCTGGTATGGATTGATTTTGACTATTACAATGTGGCGTCTCTACAATGCTTACAACTATCAGAGCCGTCCACTTCTAAATAGTGAACTAGTTTGGCATGAAAAATTTGTGATTCACGTCTGGCTAACAGCTCTGCTTTTCTCTTTGCTAGCTCTTTTTGCGATGCCAAAACTCGATGATTATTATCAGCTTTTTGTATTTGTTGTGCTTGTAGGAATTAGTAGTGGAACTGTACGCTCTTTGGCTGAAGACCACCGTACAGCAATGGGATACTTATTAATTATTATGTTACCTCTTGCAATTGAGATGCTACTTTTGATGAGAAAAGATACTTGGATTTTAACATTTTTATTGATTTTGTATCTTTTTACTCAAATTGGATTAATCCTCTCTGCTTATGAGCAGTCTAGACAGCTAAAAAAGCAAAAAGAGGAGATTCAAAAAGCAAAGAATTTACTTCACCAAAAGAGGGAGATTTTGCATAGATTTTTTGAGCAGTCAGAAGATGGTCTTTTTACCTACAATAAGAATATGAAACTTTTAGATTGTAATAAATCATTTGAAGCTCTTTTTAATCTAAAAAGAGGAGATACTCTAGGTCAATCAATTTTTGATATGAAAGATAAGCATTTAGTTGACATGATTAGATCAGCTCTAGTTGATAAGATTGGAAGATTTAGTGGGACTTACAAAAAAATGGATGGTAGTGAGCTATGGCTTGAGATAAAATGTTCTCCAATTTATGGAAAAGATGGAACTACAACAGGTGGAGTAGGAATAATTACAGATAAGACAAAAGAGCATTTAATGATTGAAGAGATGGAATTTTTAATCTCTCATGACCCTTTAACAGGAGCATTAAACCGAAGAGGATTTAAGCAGTTTATCAAAAATATGATTAGGAGAAAAGATCACTTTAGTTACTACAGTCTACTTTTTTATCTAGATCTCGACAAGTTTAAACAAGCAAATGATATTTTTGGGCATGATGCTGGAGATCTGATTTTAAAAAGTGTTGTCACGAGATTAAAAAGTATTAGTAGAAAAATCCAAGGAATTACTAGGCTTGGAGGTGATGAATTTGCCTTTGTTATTCCAATGGTTTCTAAGAGCAGATTTGAGCTAGAAAATAGTATCGATCAGTGGATTGAAGTAATTGAGAAAAATATTTTACAACCTTATATTTTTAATAATCAAGAGATGGATATTGGCTGTAGTATTGGTGTAGTAGTAGTAGAACCAGGAGAGACAGATATTGAAGAATTGATAAGAAATGCTGATTTAGCTATGCTTCAGGCCAAATCATCAGATGACCATGTCTCAAGATATACTCCCGACATGAGAAGAAAATATCACCAAATGTATGAGATGGAAAATCTCCTAAAAGAGGCTGTCAAAAAGGAGAGTTTTATTGTGCATTTTCAGCCAATTTTGCATCTCAGCGATGATAGAGTTGTAGGAGCAGAAGCTGTTGTAAGGTGGCATCATCCAGAAAGAGGACTACTGTTACCAAAAGATTTTATGCCTTTTGCTAGTAGATTTGGACTGATTCCTGATATCGATAGACTAGTGATAAAAAAGGCTATTCTTCAGATTGGAGAGTGGGTAAGAAAAGGGATTTTTCATATTGATTATGTCTCAGTCAATATCGACATGAAATTGGTATTAAATAAAAATTTCATAGATTATATGATGGATAGTCTAGAAAAATACTCAATCAAACCATCCCAAATAAAACTAGAAATCACAGAAAACTCACTTGTAAACAATTTCGAAGATGCTTCAAAAGTGATAGAAAAGCTCTATATTCAAGGGATTGAGTGTGCAATTGATGATTTTGGGACTGGTTATTCATCTTTGTCTTACCTGAAAAAGTTGCCTTTTACTATTTTGAAGATAGACCAAGAGTTTGTTCATGATATTACAGTCAGGATTGAAAATGTTTTATTGATTCAGACAATTATTGATATGGCAAATAAATTAAAATTTAAAATCATCGTAGAAGGTGTAGAGACAAAAAAACAAAAAGAGATAATAAAAAAGATAGAATCAAACATTGAATACCAAGGATTTATTGAGACTGAACCTCTAGATGAAGAGAAGTTCAAAGATGAGTATCTTTTGACAAAAGCTTGTTTTAGAAGATAATTTTAATCATCTATTTGATAGTTTTATATTATACTTCCACTAAGTTATCCTAAAAGACAGGAAAAATTGATGATAGATTTGAAATATTTACAAAAAAACTTTGATGAAGCTAGTCAAAGACTTTTAAATAAAGGTGTAGACCAAGAAACGCTAAAGCGTGTTAAGGAGCTTTTTGAGGAGCTTAAAAAAGCTAAAGAGAGCTTCGAAAATAGAAAAGCAGAACAAAACCTTCTCTCAAAAGAGTTTGGCATCTACAAAAGAGAAAAAAAAGATACAACAGAGCTAAAAACTAGAGTAGATGAGCTAAAATTAGAAGTTGCTACTTTACAGCAAAGGGTAAGAGAAGTAGAAGAGCAGTTAAATAGTGTAGCTCTTAACATCCCAAACTTTCCAGATAGTGATGTGCCTTTTGGTGAGAGTGAAGATGATAATGTAGAGATAAAAAGAGTCCTAGCTCCAAGAGAGTTTGATTTTACTCCAAAAGAGCATTGGGAGCTTGGTACTCAAAATGGATGGATAGACTTTGAAAGGGGCGTCAAACTTGCAAAGAGTCGCTTCTCCATCTTCAAAGGAGAGGGAGCTAAAGTACAAAGGGCTTTGATAAATTTCTTTTTAGATAGAGTCCAAAAGGCTGGTTTTGAGGAGTACAGCGTCCCTTACATGGTAAATACTAAAATGCTCATAGGAACAGGACAGCTTCCAAAGTTTGAAGATGACCTTTTTAAGATTGAAGGTGAAGATTTATATTTGATTCCTACTGCTGAAGTCCCTTTAACAAATATTTACCATGATGAGATTATAGACAAAGACTCTTTGCCATTTTTGATGAGTGCTTACTCTCCATGCTTTAGAAAAGAGGCAGGAAGTGCAGGACGAGACACAAGAGGAATCATCCGTCAACATCAGTTTGATAAAGTAGAGATGGTAGCACTTTCTCATCCAGACAGTAGTGATGAGGTCTTTGAAAAGATGGTACAAACTGCATCTAATTTACTTACTGAGCTAGGACTACCTCATCGTCTTGTAAATTTATGTAGTGGAGATTTGGGATTTTCTGCTTCCAAAACTATAGATTTGGAGGTCTGGCTTCCAGGTCAGGGGAGATATCGCGAGATTAGTTCTGTTTCAAATACTAGAGATTTTCAAGCTCGCCGTGCTAAAATTAGATTTAAAGATGGTAAAAAGAGTCAATTTGTTCATACTTTAAATGGTTCTGCACTGGCTGTTGGTCGAACAATTGTAGCGATTATGGAAAACTATCAGCAAAAAGATGGCTCTATCGAAATTCCAGAGGTACTAAAAGAGTTTATATAAGGAGAGCTTCTATCAATTTTTGACTCTTTTGGTTGACCTCAAAATCAAAATATCAAAGGATTTTAGATGTTAATCAAGAGTGTCGACTTCAAAAAACTATCTCCTATTGTCTGGTATGGCAATCCAATCTACAAAAAAGAGAATCAAATCACCTCTGTCTTAGAAGAACTAGAGGGTGAGGCTCTAGCAAACTTTCTACTGCCTACAAAAGAGACAGAAGATGGTTTTGCGTGGGAGGGTAGTCGCTCCTTGAGAGCATTTGATGAGTTGAAAAGCTCTCAAAAAGAGTTAGTCCTAGCCAAGCTCAAGAATAAAACAAAAACTATTTTAGAGATTTCCAAAAAGCTCAAAGCCTCTGATGTAGAATCTCAAAAAGAGCTTGGAGAACTTCTCTCATTAGCGATAGAGTTTCCAGATTTATCTTTTGTTTTTGTGGATAAAAATCTAGAACCTTTTATTTCTGGTTGGGGCTTTAAGTGGGCTGATGGTAGAAGTACATCTGGCAGAATATTGCAACAAATCTTCGAGAAAGAAGAAGAGATAAAACAGCAATCCAACCCAAAAATTGAGGATAGCTCACAAGAAAATCCGCAAAATTCTTCAACTCAAAAAGAACAAAAAGGTGGAGTATTGATTTGGATTTTGGCTGGGCTTTTGGCTATAGCTCTGCTTGTAATTGGATATTTACTTTTTGATAATATAGTCAAATCTCCTCAAAATAGCACCAACACTTCTCCGACACACCAGCAAAATAGTCAGACTCCAAGTCAGAATAACCCAAAGTACCCTCCTATTCCCAAATCTGACATCAAAAAAGATGAAAATTTACCAGGCAAACCAAAAGTCGCCATTAGTCGGGCGATTGTAGTGCTAAAAGATGGGGCAGACTTCAAAGCTTTTAAAGATAAGCTAAATAATATCTCCGGGATTGAGGTGATTTTTGAGAATGATATTTTAAAGACTCTTGAGCTAAAAATAGACTCAAAAGATAAGATAGAAAAAATTAAAAATTTTCCAGAGGTCGAAGGTGTGGAGTTCGAAAAAATTTTATCTCAAAACTTCATCCCAAATGACCCCTTTTTTTCTAGAAATCATAGCAGTCAAATTTGGCACCTAAAGGAGATAAAAGCCTTTGATGCTTGGAATATCACTAGAGGTTCTCCAAAAACTGTAATTGCTGTAATCGATGGTAGTTTTGATTTAAATCATCCAGAGCTAAAAGGTAAAACTATAATCATGCCTTACAATGCAACTTTGGGAGTGGAGAAAATATTTGGATTTGAGTCAGAAGGACTTAGGCACGGTACACATGTAAGTGCTTTGGCTGTGGGCAGTATTAATAATCTTCAAGGCTCAAGTGGCGTCTGTCCAGAGTGTGCCTTGATGCCAATCGAGCTTGAGAGTGGTCAAGGAGGTGGTTACAGCTCTATGGCAAAGATTCGAGGAGTTTTGTGGGCAATAGAGCATGGTGCTGATGTTGTTAACCTCTCTTTGGGATTGGATTTTGGGATAGATTTTAGGTCTATGCCACTCTCAAAAAAGAGAGAGTTGAGAGGGTTGATTAAAGCATCAAACAAAACAGAGATACTAATCTACAAAAGACTCTACACTTATGCTAAATCCAAAAATGTGGTACTAGTCTATGCAGTAGGAAATGAAGATATGTTTGTAGATATAGACCCAGCAAAAGTTGGTGGCAAAGATACAATTTTGGTCTCTGCTATAGATAAAAATAGAAAAAAAGCTGATTTTAGTAACTTTGGAAAAAATGTAGATGTCAGCGCTCCTGGAGTAGATATCGTAAGTGCAGTACCAAATCAAGATTATGCCTCAATGAGTGGAACAAGTATGGCTTCTCCCATTGTTGCTGGTGTAGTAGGATTGATGAAAACTGTAAATCCAAATATGACTTTAGATAGTATCAAATCTGTCATCAAACTTTCTTCAAACAGAGTAGAATTTCCCTCTGGAGAGAGTATTGGTGGCTTGGTCAATGCTAATCTCTCTTTGAGTATGGCTTATAAGCTTGCTCAATGTAAAAATATCAATAATTCAGACTCTAACAGTACTAAAGTAAAAAAAGGGCAGAGTATGAAAATGCCAAAGAAAAATAATGGGATAAGATTTAGCTATGGATTATGGAAGAGTAATACACCATTGATAAATAAAAATGGAGATGAAGTAGAAGTCTTCTATTATATCTCCAAAAATGGCAGTTATAGAAAAATTGTAGAGCCAAATGATGAGTGTAAAGGTGATGCTTCTCCTAGTCTAAATGGTAGAATTTTGTATATTGATTGTAGAGAGGCTAGGTGTAAAAGTAATCAAAATATAATCTACTCCCCTACAAAAGTAGAGTGTAGACCTGACAAAAATGATATTGTCATTTGCAAAAGTCAAGGAGATACATCTACTGCTAACTTTGAGCTAGTAAAAGTCAGATGAGATTTCATCTGTCTAGTTATTATTTAAATAAATATCTAGCTAAATAGTTCTATCCTAGCTGGTTTTTTATAGTTTCAAATCCCCTCTCCTCACCCTCTTCGATTGCGACTTCGACGGCTTGTTTTGCCAGTTTTAGAAGCTCTTTGGACTCCTGTTTTAGTCTGAAAGACTCTTTTATCTTCCCCTTGATTTGAGTCTGGATAGTTTAGTCAATGAGTGGAATTTCTAGGTTTAGAAAATCATCTTTATTAATGGCTGTTAAAATAGTCCCTGAAGAACTTTTCTTCAAGATTTCTTGCATTAGATTATTTTTAAACAGCCGAGGATACAGGCAAAATAACTATCTATCAAAGAGGTAAGAATTAACATACTCCCCACGTCTCTTATGCAAAGCACTCTCTTTGAGAGATGTCTTACATTTTCTATGCCAAAAGTTGATGCCCCAACTCTACAGAGATTTATACTTTCATTCAAAATATCTTTTCCATTACTATTAGGCTCTAAACTCTGTATAAGAGATATTTGATTTTGATGTTTGGGCTTTTGTTGGATGCTTTAGGAGAGCAAGGCTACTTGACAAAAGAGGGAAGTTTCAATATGCAAAAAGCAAAGGAGGATAAAGAGAATTATCTATTTTGGCTAAAACTACGAAATCTTTTTAATGCTCTAAAAGATGAGCTAGCAAAGATAAAACCAAAAGAGCTTAGGAGAACAGCAAAAGAGATTGATGAGTTAATAGAAAAAACAATGCCTCAAAAAGAGCTTAGTCAAAGCTACATTGTATTTATTGTTGCGTTAGAGATTGGGGTTAGATTTAATGAGTCTAAATGCCCTAAATATTTTCTCTTAAAAGCCGAACTCAATAAAATTGAAGAGCTAAATTATGCAACAATTAAAGTCTTAAGAGAAACTGCAGGAGCTAAAGCAATAAGAGCATCCAAAATTATTGCAAATGTCCTGTGTGATGCGATAGAAGAGCAAAAGATTATAGAGGTGGAGACGAGATTGAATTATACACCAAGTTGGGCAAGAGTGAAAAATAACGAAAATATATGAAAAACTACGAAAGGGGATTAATGGTTACAAACAAAGAGATTTTTGAGGAGTTTTATCACTTTTGCAAAAACAAAAATATGGAAGAGGTAATAAGAGAGTATGGTGGAGATTGTATTTATATCCCCTCATACAAAAGAGTGGGAAGAGATAAGAAAATCTATCAAGCTTGGAAAAAGGGAGTTTCTCTTAGAAGTATATCTAAGAGGTTCAATCTCTCTCTAAATAGAGTAAGGCAAATAGTTAAAAAACAAGATAATCTTTAAAAATCTCTACAATATCCTCTATCACATTTTCATATAGCTCTGCCTCTTTTGTAACTGGCAGGAATGGACGAGCCGGTATTTTGGACTTGTGTCCTCTTCCAGCTCTACCTCCAAACTGATGGATTGGAGCATAGACTAGATTTGTTCCAAGAGTTACAGAGTCTGATGTAGTCTCAAAATCTATACTATGTACGAGGTGTCCAGAGATGTGAAGTATTCTCTCTTTTCCTTTGCCCATTTTCTTTTTGTAGTCTAAATATTTAGGGTTTAATGGACTTGTTTTCTCCCATTTTTTCCCATATGGAGAGGCTTCGTTCTCAAAACTATCATTCACAATCTCCATTAAATGGTAACCTACATGATTTAGAGGAGGTTTGAGGTCATTGAGCTTTTGCGATAATTACTTTAATGCTTTTTGTAGCTCTGCATCTTCTATATTGACTGTTATTTTCATTTTTATTCTTTTTTTTTGTGATATAATCTGAAACTAACCAGTTGGCTCTGCTCTAAAAGGTTGGGGAGGCTTTGGAGTAAACCAATAGGTTTGACGGCTTTCCTTAAAACCGTTCAAGGTTAGTTACTCCCCAAAAATCATACTACTAAACCACATTAAAATACCTACTCTTTGCTTATCTATTTGAGATGGCTTATTTATTTTGATAAAAGTTACAAAAACACTTCCATCTCTTAAAAGCTCACTTATGGTAAAAGTATTCTCTTTTTTCTCTTTAAAGAGCTTAATATATCTATATCTCTTCTTGAAATATGTATCGTTTTCACCCTTAAATCGGACAGCCCATATCTCATCTGGCTCCTCTAAAGCTGGTAGAATATATTTTGCAAATTCAGCTCTTATATCTTTTTTGATAATATGTTCAAGTTTCTTTT
>Ga0256843_1002940_pt1 | contig 12147 bp, 14 predicted proteins | sample AlvinellametaG_FD_191572 | JGI IMG/M metagenome (GOLD analysis project Ga0256843, IMG submission 191572) | Pompeii worm associated microbial communities from hydrothermal vent at the East Pacific Rise, Pacific Ocean - Alvinella | ecosystem: Host-associated > Annelida > Integument > Unclassified ... | reverse complement strand
CGAACCTTCGACCCCCTGCTCCCAAAGCAGGTGCGCTACCAGGCTGCGCTACACTCCGTTTCCTGAAAAAGGAGTGCAATTCTATCCAGAACTTCCTTGAAAGTCAATGAAAGATCACTCTTTGATCGGAAGAAATTTACCGCAGCCTTTTTCGGGAGTACCGCCGAAGCTCTTGACTTCGCGGGCTTTTCCCTCTTTGGCGATTTTCGCCCGGTTACACTCATCGTGTCTGAGACAGCTTTCGTTTCGGCATCCGACATCTTCGGGAACAGCCATGTTCACCCTCGCTTTCTGATAAAATCTGGGCCGGGATTATAACATAGGGGAGGATGATGGAACTGGCCGTGTCCATTCTGGGGATCTATTTTTTCATACTTCTGGGCTTCGGGGGCAAGCGGCACTTCGGTGCGCGCCTGGACGAGAAGTCCGTCGTCCTCCTCTCCATCTATCTGCTGCAGCCGTTGCTGGTCTTTTGGGGGTTGACCTCCCGTCCCATCGACCGGGGGGTCCTGGAGGCGCCGCTGATCTTTATCGGAGTGATCATTCTGATTCTGCTGCTGATCTATCCCTTCGCCTCCCGTTTCTTCGGAGAGGATCCCCGGGAGCGCTCCATAGTCCTGGTAGCCTCCATCGTGGGCAATACCGGCAATCTGGGGATTCCTTTGGGGATCGCTCTCTTCGGTGAGCCGTCGGTCATCTATACCAGCATTATCAATCTGGCCAATGTCTTTCTGGTCTATACCGTAGGGGTCTACTTCTACTCCCGGGGGCGCTTTTCGATGGTCGAATCGATCCGGAACATCTTTCGTCTGCCTCCCATCTGGTTCGGTCTCACGGCCATCGCCTTCAACTTTTCGGGGATGAAGATCCCTCACGCTCTGAAACTGCCCCTGGAGATGGGGGCCTATGCCACAATGGTGCTGCAGCTGATGATTTTCGGGATCTATCTGGCCACGGTCAAGGTGCACGAGATCCGCTGGCCGCTGCTGCGCTTTGTCGGGGCGGTGAAGTTCCTGCTGATTCCGATTCTGGCCTGGTTGCTGCTGAAGCCGCTGGATCTGGAGCCGCTGGTTTTCAATCTCATTCTCCTGGAGCTGGTGGTTCCTATGGCGGTGATGAACGTCAACCTGGCGGCGTTGTACGATTGCCTTCCCGAGCAGGTGGCCTTTCTCACCTTTGCGACATCGGCTCTTTTTCTGCTTTATCTCTTCGCTCTGGTGGAGTGGGGGTTTCGTCTGGGATAAGGGAGATCGGCGGAGTATAAACGATAATAATTATCCATTTATAAAAATACTTGACATTGATACCGACTTACGCTATCATTCCCCTATCTCTTGAGCCGGGAGTATGCAAAAATTCTACGGCTGGAGAAAAGGAGAATATTATGGCTTGCGACAAACCGACAGAAGCGAACGCCAATACCAATCATACACCTACCAAGGAGGTACCTATGGAAGAGAATGTACAGACACAGGCCGGAGTACTGGTCCTGAAACAGATGCCCGAGTTCAAGGCGGAAGCCTACAACGCCGAGACCGGCCACTATACCGAAGTCAGCAGTGATGACCTGAAAGGGAAATGGGCGGTTGTCTGTTTCTACCCCGCGGATTTCACCTTTGTCTGCCCCACCGAGATCGCGGCAATGAACGCGCACCTCGATACCATCAAGGGAGAGCTGGGTTGTGAAGTGATCGCCGTCTCCACCGATACCAAGTTCAGCCATAAGCGTTTTGTCGAGACCGAGCCGCTGCTGGAGGGGCTGAAGCTGACCATCGCTGCGGACCCCACCCAGGAGCTGAGTCGCAAATTCGGTGTTCTGATCGAAGATGCCGGTATCGCGCTGCGGGGACGCTTCCTGATCAATCCTGACGGCGTCATCGTCGCGCAGGAGGTCCAGGCTCCCCCGGTGGGCCGGAACGTCGAGGAGTTCATCCGCCAGATCCGTGCCCATCAGCATGCCCATGAGACCGGTGAGGTCTGCCCTGCCGGCTGGCGCCCCGGCAAGAAAACGCTGCCGGTCAATACCGATGTCGAGCCTATGACCGGCCGCGTCGGCGACTACATCTCTCTCGAGGAGATTCTCTCCTAAAAGAGCGTTTCCCCCTGATCCGGCCGTCGGCCGGAATATCTGTTTTCCCCCATAAACTTCATGACGTGCATAATCACATTGACCGCGACACCTCTGTGTTACAATCTCGGGAGCAGAGATTCCCTATAGTGATGAAAGAGTGTCATGCAAAACGCTAAAGAGTACTCTCCGTCGGTCCGAATGGAATTGATCGGGGATACGGTCCCGCTTTTGGCTTTTTCCCACGGTCTGGACTCCACGGCCCTTTTCCATCTCCTGCGGGAAGAGGGGGTGATGGCAGATCTGGCACTGGTCAATTACGGAGTGCGTCCCGAATCGGAAAAAGAGATGATGGCGGCCCGGGAGCTGGCCCGGAATTACGGGGTTCGGATTTTTGTAGCGCACGCCCCCCGGTGGGAAAGCGGCTTCGAATGCCGTGCCCGGGCATTTCGCTACGCCTTTTTTGAAAAGTTGATCGAGAGGCACGGTTATGAGACTCTGCTGACGGCTCACCAGCTCAACGATCGGATGGAGTGGATGCTGATGCGCCTGGGGCGCGGGGCCGGCGCTGTGGAGTTGGCGGGGATGCGTGCCGAAGAGTGGCGCCGTACATCCGGAGGGGTGGGCTACCGTCTGGTCCGGCCGTTGCTGGAGCTTCCCCGGGATTCGCTCCGGGAGTATCTGGAGAAACGGGGCGAACGCTATTTCCTGGATGCCAGCAATCACAATGCCAGCAACGAACGGGGGAGGCTTCGGGATTTCTGCGACCTTTTTGTCCGGCAGTATGCGTCGGGCGTGATGCGCTCTTTTGACTATCTGGAGATGGATCGTGAGCGGATTCGGCGGGATTGGGAGCTCCGGGAGCGTCGGGGGGACTTGCGGATTCTCCTGCTGCGGGATTCGGCGGCGGCTTCCCGGGCGGCGGACAGTGTGCTCAAGGAGTCGGGGTACCTGCTTTCGGCGGCGGAACGCGGACGGATCGACGCGGGAGAGTCGTTGGTGGCCGGTCGCTACTGGGCGGTGGAGCGTTCCGGTATGCGGCTCTATATCGCTCCCTATCGGCAGGGCCTGCGTCTTCCCCGCCGTTATCGCGAGGCGTGTCGGCGAGCGAAGATTCCCCCCAAAATCCGCCCCTATTGCTATGAACAGGGTCTTGATCCTTCGGTGTTGAAGGAGAAGTGAACGGGGAAGATGGCGGCGCCGGTCGGCCGCTTCTTTATCGGATTGTCCCGTCGGGCAGCGCTTCCAGCAGCTCCCGATGGATCCCCGGTGCGCCGGCGACGATCCCTTTGTCGCCGAAGCGGTAGGGACGGCCCTCCAGATTGCTGACGATTCCGCCGGCCTCCTGGACGAGGAGGATTCCCGCCGCCACGTCCCAGGGCATGAGGTCGATTTCATAGAAGGCTCCGAAGCGCCCCTGCGCCAGATAGGCCAGGTCGATGGCGGCGGCACCCAGACGCCGGATGTCCTGGATCTGCGGCAGCAGGGCGGCGAAGGCCTCGACGACCCAGCGGTATTCGGGGCCGCGATTGACCTTGGCGTAGGGGAATCCGGTAGCGATGAGGCTTTGTTGCAACGGTCGATCTTCGGTGACATGCAGCTTCTGATCCGCCAGCCAGGCCCCCGCACCCTTTTCGGCCCAGAAGAGTTCGTCGAGGATGGGGTTGTAGACGACGGCCATGACGGGAGTTTCCGCTTCCCAGACTCCCAGGGAGACGGCCAGATGGGGGATGCCGTGGATGAAGTTGGTCGTGCCGTCAATGGGATCGATGTAGACAGCCCGCTCCAGCGCGTAACCCCCGGTGTAGCTCTCCTCTCCGACGAGTGTATGATCGGGGAAACTTTCTTTCAGTGCTTTGAGCAGGTACGCTTCGGCGGCGATGTCGTACTGGGTGACCAGGTCGACGACCCCTTTGTGGCGGACACTTTTGTGGGAGCGGTATCCGTCGCGGACAATTTCCCCGGCTTCCCGGGCGATGGTTTTGAGTCGTTCGATCTCGGGCATATTCCCTCCTTTTTTCCCGACGAAACAGGAAACGCTTTCGTTATAATGCCCCCATGAAGGTTAAAAGCGTATTGGGAACGATCTGGATCGTCTTTGTGGTCGTCACAATGGCGTGGCTGGGAAAAGAGGGGTATCGTGCCGCGCGCTCCTATGAGCATACCGCCTACGAGATCAGTCGGATGATGGAAGCGAAGAAAGTGGCGGAGGGACGGTTGCGGGATCTGGCCAGCACATTGACGTTCGGTATGGTGAAAAACCGCTGGCGGGAAAAGCTTCGAACTCTGAATGCCCGTCGCGTTCACCTGCGCCGGTATACCCGGTCACTGGCGTGGGGATTCGGGCTGCTGACATTGGCGTGTGCCGTCGGGTATTTTTTTCTCACACCGCGCCTCTATACGGCTTCACTGTCGCTGGGAGCGCTGGTGGCCCTGGTCAACGGTTTGATAACACCGATCCTGATGCTGGAGGTTCACAAAGAGGTGGAGTACCTGGGGGATGTGGTGCTCTCCTTTGAGTCCAAAGGAATCCTGGGATCGATCGAGAAGCTTTTTGCCGGGGGAAATGCGCCGGTGGCACTGGTGATTTTACTCTTTTCGGTTCTGTTGCCGAGCGCCAAAACACTGGCGCTGCTCTTTGTCTCTCTCTTTGAGTATCGTCCCTTTGCCGCCAGGGTGGTTCGCTTTTTCAAGGCGTTGGGGAAGTGGTCGATGCTGGATGTCTTTGTCGTAGCGCTGTTGGTGGTCTATCTGGGAGGAAACCGCCAGGGAGTGAGTCGGAGCGAAATCGAGATCGGGCTCTACTTCTTCGCGGCTTATGTCTTCCTCTCCATGGCGGCGAGTCTGGCGGCGGAGAGAATGCTTCGAATCAATGAGCAACCGAGTAACCGAGTAACTGGGGAATAAAAAAGAATTTTCCCCTACTCCCCATTTATCGCTCGGTTACTCATTACTTGATTCCCCGGTTGTCAAATCACCATCTCCACGTCGTCGTGGTCCTGGAAAGCTTTGAAGAGCCGGTCGCGCTCCTCTTTGGATGCGACGTGGCAGCTGGCGTTGTAGCTGTGGTATTTGCCGGTACGGGAACTGTTGCCGGGAGAGCAGAGATGCTCCTTTTCTCCCATAACCTCCTTGATGACGTCATGGAGTTTCTCTTTGTCTTTGCCGATGAGCTTGAAGCCCCAGTCCCGAGGATAGCTCAGTTCGGCTTCTTCAATTTTTTCGTTGAAAGTCGCCACTTTTGCCTCCTGTTTTGGATTCGAGTCGGATATCCCGGATGATCATCCCTTTGTCGATGGCCTTGAGCATATCGTAGATGGTCAGCAGTCCCACGCTGACACCGGTGAGCGCCTCCATCTCCACTCCGGTTTTCCCCGTCAGTTTGGCGGTGACGCTCAGGCGGAAGCCGGGGAGCTCGGGGAGCTCCTCGATATCGGTTTTGACCGAGCTGAGCATCAGAGGATGGCACATGGGGATGAGGTCGGGGGTACGTTTGGCCCCCTGGATCGCGGCGATGACGGCGGTCTGAAGCACCGGGCCTTTTTTGGCGGTATTGGCCACCACCGCATTGTAGGCTTCCGGGGTTACTTCGATGATGCCGCTGGCCGTGGCGGTGCGGACCGTCTCGTCTTTGGCGCTTACGTCGACCATTTTGGGTTTGTCCTGTTCATCCAGGTGGGTCAGATTCATCCGTTTTCTCCTGAGTTTATCATGAATTCTTATCACGCTTTATAGAGAAAAAGATTATATCACAAAAGCTTGACGAAAAAACGAAGAAATGACGTAAAAAACAAAATATTTAAGAATTATTTCATCATAGAACGGTTAAACTTTCGGCGAGGGTAAAGGAGTTTGTTGTGACATACGCACTGATCAGGCAACTCTCCGGTGATGAATCACTGCTTCAGCAACGGGCGGCTATCGTCAGCTATGCGGAGCGGAACCGGTTGACCCTTGAGAGTGAAACGATAGAGTTTGAAGGGGCGGAGCGCCCGCTGAAGGAGCGCCGTTCCTTTCAGAACTTTCTGCATACCCTGAATGAGGGAGACCAGGTGGTGATCGACCGCGTGGAAGTTCTCGGGAAGGGGATGGAGGAGGCGATTGTGGTGATCAACTGCATGTTGAGTCGCGGGGTGACGCTCCATATCGCCCAGAACGGCCTGGCGGTAGAGAAAGAGACGGGCCTGGCCCGGATCCTGCCGCTGATTATCCGATTGGGTGAGAACCCTCCCGCGAGGGAACGCGACAGCCGGGTAGGCCGCCCCAAAGGTCGGCGCTCAGCTTCCAAGTTCGACGTGCATCTGCCCCGGATTATGGCGTTGCTCAAAGAAGATCGGAGTGTCAGCGCCATCGCCAGAGAGCTGGGGATCAGCCGCAGCTCTCTTAAAGACTATATCGAATCGCGCCATCTCAAAGAGATACTGGATGATTCCTGGCTGGAGAGAGCCAAGAAGGACCACAGAATGGAGGAGGCGACAGAGCCGGAGATGGCCTGTACGCTGGAACAGAATCACGAACCGAAAAACCAATAAAAAGGAATGATGATGCAAGAGGCAACGCTCAATGCCGGCGAAACCCCCAAGCCGAAAAAGAAAAACCGAGCCAAAGAGTACCTGAAAGGGTGGGTGCCTTACCGGATCAAACGCTACTGGACCTTCGCGGCAATCACCATCGTCGCCCTGGTCCTGCCCTGGATCAAAATCAACGGCAACCACTTTTTCCTGCTGAACTTTGACCATAAACAGCTCCATTTCTTCTTTGTCCGGTTTGATATGCAGGAGCTCTACCTGATGCCGTTCCTGCTGATGCTGCTCTTCCTGGGCATCTTCGCCATGACTTCGGTCGGCGGACGGGTCTGGTGCGGCTGGGCCTGTCCCCAGACGATTTTCCGGGTTATCTATCGGGACTTTTTTGAGACCAAGCTCCTGCACCTGCGCAAACGGATCAACAACAAGCAGATCGAACCCGATATGAGCAAACCCGAAAATGTGGCCAAAAAGGCGATCGCGATTTTGCTCTGGTCGATTCTGGCGTTTGTCGCCGCGGCGGATTTTCTCTGGTACTTCGTCCCTCCCGAGGATTTCTTCCGTTACATTGCCGATCCGGCGAACCATACCATCCTTATGGGCTTCTGGATCGGGATTGCGCTTTTCCTGATCGCGGATGTCGTGTTTATCAAGGAGAACTTCTGTGTCTATATCTGCCCCTACAGCCGGGTTCAGTCCGTTCTCTATGATGACGATACGCTGATGGCGGTCTACGATCCTGTTCGCGGAGGGCATATCTACGAGGGGGACGGTTATGAGCGTCACAAAGTGGTCAACTCGGTCAAAGAGCTGCACGAGAAGGAGCCCAATGCGGAGTGTACTGCCTGTGAGAGCTGCGTGAAGGTCTGTCCGACCCATATCGATATCCGCAAAGGGTTGCAGCTGGAGTGTATCAACTGTCTGGAGTGTGTCGACGCCTGTACCAAGGTCATGGGGGCCCTGGGCAAACCGTCACTGGTGCGCTGGTCCAGTGAGCGTGAAGCGGTGCTGCACGAAGGGAAAACCCGCATCTTCCGGCCCAAAGTCATCGCCTACTTTACCGTTCTGGCGATTGTCCTGGTCTCTCTCTTTGTTATGGGAAGCAAAAAAGAGCATATGCTTCTCAACGTCAACAAGACGACACGACTCTATAAGATTCGGCCCGGCGGTGTGGTGGAGAATGACTATCTCTTCCTCTTCCAAAATACCGACAACAAGCCGCACAAGTACACCTTCGAGGTGAAAGATCATCCGGAGATCAAGATTATCCGCCCCAAAGAACCCTTCCATCTGGGTGCCGGGATGAAGAAGAAAAAGGTTGTCATCCTGGAGACCGACAAGGTGCTGGCCAAGAATATGGGCAAAGATACGCCCATTCCCATCACGATCCACGCCTATGCGGTCGACGATCCCAAGAAGATCACGGTTCTGAGGAAGTCGGTCTTCGTCTATCCCCGCTACAGCGAGGTGGAAAAGGCGAAGAAAGAGAAGTAGGCGTTTCGCCTCGATCCCCCGACCCCTTTGGTCCGGAATGGGCCAAAGGGGTTTTTTGATTTACCCCAAAATTTCCAAAGGCCGGGAGGCCCCTTCCGTTGAGCTCTTCGGGAGAAGGGGAGAGGTCGGTCCGGTATATATGGGGGGTCTGAACGATCGTTTTCCCCGGTCGGATCAGGATGAAAGAAAACAGCAAAATTTTGGGAAAAAACAGATAAACTTATAATAAATATAATCTTTACGAATGATAAGGAGTTTCATATGAGTGAGTCGAAAGCAAAAGTTCTGATTCTCGGTGGAGGGTTCGCCGGAGTCGAGGCCGCTATTTTCCTGCGGAAGCTCGGTTATCCCGTGACCCTGGTAAGTGACCGGGACTATTTCTACATCTACCCCACATCCATTTGGATTCCTACCGGGGAGGCGAAGTTCGAAGAGATATGCGTCCCCCTGGAGGAGATCCGGGAGGCCCACGGTTTTGACCTGGTGATCGACGAGATCACCGAGATCGTCTCCAAGGAGCACAAAGCGATCGGAAAGAAGGGGGAGTACACGGGCGACTATCTGGTGATCGCCATCGGCAGCGGCAAGGTCAAACATGCCGGCGGCGAGCACTTTCTCTCCATCTGCGGCAAACCCGAGGAGTCGCTCAAAATCAAAGAGCGGATCGATGCGCTGGTGGCCAAGGGCGGCGGCAAAATCGCCATGGGCTTCGGGGGCAACCCCAAAGACCCCAGCAACGTCCGGGGCGGTCCGGCCTTCGAGGTACTCTTCAACGTCCACAACCAGCTCAAGAAGCTGGGAATCCGCAAGAATTTCGAGCTGACCTTCTTCGCTCCCATGGAGTCTCCCGGTGCGCGGATGGGGCCCCAGGCGTTGAAGATGATGGATATCTTTTTCAACAAGCTCGACATCAAAAAACACTTTGGCAAGAAGATCAAGCGCTTTGAAGCCGACGGCATCGTCTTTGAAGATGACAGCAAGCTGGAGAGCGACTTCACGATGTTCATCCCCGCCGGTGATGGCCATCCGGTTTTCGCCAATTCCGATCTGCCCCTCAACGAGGCGGGACTCATCAAGATCAACGACTACTGCGAAGTGATGCACGATTTCGACGAGACACCGGAGAAGTACAATGTCTTCGCTATTGGGGATTCCGCCGCCATCGACGGTCCCGACTGGCGGGCCAAGCAGGGGCATATCGCCGAGGTGATGGCCCGCAACGTCGCTTTCAACATCGACGCCATGGAGCAGGGGGACGAGGAGCGCAAAGGGTATCTGGACCACCTCAACATCCTCTGCGTCATGGACAGCGGCGACGGTGCCGCCTTCGTCTACCGGAACAACAAAGGGGGCAAGATGATCCCCATGCCGGTGATCGGTCACTGGCTTAAGAAGGGCTGGGGCTGGTACTGCCGCAACTCCAAGCTGGGCAAAATCCCCCGGATCCCCGGGATGTAAAAAGTGCTACTTCCGGTAGCACTTGATCCAAATCAATTTTTTTCCCTTCAAATCTGACTAAATCTCTCCACTTTAATGCTATGATCTCATCAGTTATTACCAGCGAGTTGGTAATAGAAATTCAAAACCCACCATCAAAAAGGATGAACCATGGCAACTGTAACCCTCAAAGGAAACGAGTGCAACCTGACCGGAAACGAGATCAACGTAGGGGACAACGCTCCCGAAGTCACCGTCGTCAAATCGGATGACCTGAGCGAGGTCACCGTCGGCGGCGCCAAGGACAAAGCCCAGCTGATCATCGTCGTTCCCTCCCTGGACACTCCCGTCTGCGCGATGGAGACCACCAAGTTCAACAACCAGGCCGCCGGTGTCGAGGGGCTTGAAGTGACCGTCGTCTCTATGGACCTGCCTTTCGCCGCCAAGCGCTTCTGCTCCACCGAGGGCATCGAGAACCTGACCGTCACTTCCGACTTCCGCGACAAAGATTTCGGAAAAGCCTACGGCATGCTGATCGCCGACGGCCCGCTGGCCGGTGTCCTGGCCCGGGGGATCTTCGTCGTCGGCAAAGACGGCAAAGTCGCCTACAAGCAGCTGGTCCCCGAGATCACCGAAGAGCCCAACTACGAAGAAGCGCTCGAAGCCGCCAAAGCCGCGGTTTAATCCGCGCTTCCCCCGGCCCGTCGGCCGAAGCTCACTCCGAATTTTCTCTCTCCCGAACTTCTAATGGTCTGATGCCCATCTTATGTTACAATCCTTTCAAAAAAAGAAGGAATCTTCATGCGTCTAGTCACATTGGGAAGCAGTCTTGTCGCCGTCGCTTTTCTTGTCAGTGGGTGTAACCTTTTCGCTCCCCATGAAAAACGGGAAGTGGGTAAATATCCGCTCAACAACTGCGTCAGTGGAGGCAAAGAGCTCAAAGGGGTCCGGGTGGATCGGATTCTGGTCCGCAAGTCGGGGCACAAGATGTACCTCTATCACAACAACAAAGTGATTGAAACTATGCCGGTTTCCCTGGGGAAAAACGCTTCGGAGGGTCCCAAGGTGAAGCAGGGGGATTTCCGGACGCCCACCGGCAAATATCATATTGTCGGCAAACGGTGTCATCCGGTCAAGTATCGCGCGCTCTATCTGGACTATCCCAACGCCCAGGACCGTGCCCGGGCGGCCAAGCTGGGAGTCAAACCCGGCAACTACATCACGATTCACGCCCAGCCCTACTGGAACCGGGACGGTCACGGAGATGCCTATACGCTGCGTCACGACTGGACCAACGGCTGCATCGCGGTCACCAACAAGGATATGGATTATCTCTGGCAGCATGTGCCTGTCGGGACCCCCATCGAGATCCAGGACTGAGCCCGCGTGCGCTATACGCCCAAACAGATCGAGAAGTATCAGCGCCAGAAATACATCGCCCACCTGGAAAAGATCGGCAAAAATCTTTTTCGTATGTTTCGGGATCCCGGGATGGGGGCCGAAAAATTTCTCCGTCGTTTCGACGAGCTGATGCGACGACTGGACGCTCTCGATACGATTCGCCTTGACAGCGAATATCTGCGGGAGAGTGAAGGGCACTACCGGACCCTCCATAAAAGCCTTCATGAGAACAATTTTGACGATCGGGTGCTCGATGCGATGCGCGAGAGCGGGATGAGCGAGCTCAACCGTCTTCAGAAGATGAAGAACCGCAGCAGCTATAAGAAAGAGAAACATCGCGAACGGATGCAGCGGGACGGGTGGGAGTAGTCCGAGTTCCGTAAAAACCCGGAGAACCGAGGAGCGCTTCCCCTCGCGCCGAAATTTCGTATCGATATCGGCGAAACCCTCTTGACAACACCGTGGGACCGTGTCAAAATCGCTCAACGCTCAACGCTCAACGCTCAACGCTCAACGCTCAACGCTCAACGCTCAACGCTCAACGCTCAACGCTCAACGTGATAACTCCGCTCTTGAAAATTCTTTCCTGACCGTCGGGATATGATGAGTGAAAATATGAGGAAGATGGTGGACCCTACCGGGATCGAACCGGTGACCTCCACGCTGCCAGCGTGGCGCTCTCCCAGCTGAGCTAAGGGCCCGTCCTAAGAAGTGACGGCATTATAGCCGAGGGAAGTTTAAAGGAACTTGAAATTCCCTCGGACTCAGGGTTTGAGGACGAAATATTTCTGAGCTTCGGCTTTGGAGTCGAAAGGCTCGACTTCATACTCTTCGTCACCCACTTTGACCTGATAACGTTCCCCCGCTTTGCTTTTTCCGTAGGTCAGGGCGATGCGGGCGGCAAGCTCCCGGTCTGCCGGTGTCGCATCCCGATGGAGCAGGGAGTAGGGGCCGACTACCGGCAGACGGATCGGGATATAGTCGGGATTGACGAGTTTCGCGAGCGCATCGTTGTCTTCTTTGTGGCGGCCGACGACGAGTTTGGCCCCGTCCGGGAGACGGAAATGGCGGCCGTATTTGAGCAGGTCGATATCCTCGACGCCGAACTCCTCGTGGGCGATGAAATCCCGGAGCTTGGCGGCGTAGCTGGGTTCGGTGAGCAGGCAGCCGCCGCCGGGGCTCTCGTAGTCCTCCCAGCCGTAGGCCGCAGCCATGGCCAGC
>Ga0256843_1002939_pt1 | contig 12148 bp, 23 predicted proteins | sample AlvinellametaG_FD_191572 | JGI IMG/M metagenome (GOLD analysis project Ga0256843, IMG submission 191572) | Pompeii worm associated microbial communities from hydrothermal vent at the East Pacific Rise, Pacific Ocean - Alvinella | ecosystem: Host-associated > Annelida > Integument > Unclassified ... | reverse complement strand
ATATACTCTTCTAGCGGTGCTATTGTAGGTTTTGGTGGTAGAACTATTACAAATCATCCAGCAAAATATATAAACTCTCCTCAAACCAAACTATTTAATAAATCTCAACTTTTATATGGATATTCAAAAGCAAAAAAGCATATCTATAAAAATAAAAAAATTATAATTTGTGAGGGTTATCTTGATGTTATTTTATTTCATCAAGCAGGATTCAAAGAAGCTGTGGCAACTTTGGGTACAGCTCTAACATCTGAACATTTGCCTACTCTAAGAAAAGGTGAACCTCAAATTATTTTGGCATATGATGGAGATAAAGCAGGAATAAATGCAGGATTAAAAGCCTCTATAATGTTGAGTCAAAATGGATTTGATGGGTATGTTGTTCTCTTTCCAAATGGTCAAGACCCAGCAGATATGATTGCAAATGGAGAGATTCAAGAGGTAGCAAACCTACTTAGAGAAGGTAAAGCTTTTGTCTCTTTTGTAATAGAGATGATAGCTCAAAAATATAATTTAAAAAATCCTATTGAAAAAGAAAAAGCCTTTAAGGAGATAAAAGAGTATTTAGATAGACTAAATGAGATTATAAGAGACTCATATATCCCTTATGCTTCAACTATTTTGGATATAAATCCAGCACTTTTTGGTTCAAAAATAGAAAATATAAAGCCAAAATTCTTAGCTTCAAAAGAAGATATTGGAAAATTAAGTATTTTAAAGACTTTAATTGAGAATAGAGCATTAATAGATATTTTGGTAGAGGTTGTTACTACTGATATGTTTGATAATTATAGTTCTCTACTTGAAGCCATTATTAAGGATGAAAAAAATAATCCAGATATAATAGGTTTGATGTTAGATGATAATATAAAAGTAATGCAAGAAGATGAGTTTAAGAGAGCATTGAGTTCTTTTTTAATTGGTTTTTATATGAAAAAGCTTAAAAATATAAATTATGATAAATCTCTTTCTATGGTAGAAAAAAGTTTTTTAATTCGCAAAATAAAACTAGATATTGTACCTCGTTTAAAAAAAGGTGAGTTAGTTTCCTTATAAAAAGGAAATTTTTTTTAAAAAAAATCTATTTTTCGTTAAAAAATATTCTTTTATAAAAGTTAATATAGGTACAATACCACTCCAAAAATTAGTTAGGTAAGTCATGAGTAGTGATAAACTTAACGAGTTCTTTATAAGGTAAAATAAATGGAAAAAATAAGACTTAAGCTCAAAGCTTATGATCATCGTGTTTTAGACCGTTCGGTTGCTTCTATTGTTGAAGCTGTTAGACGAACAGGGGCAGAACTTAGAGGGCCAATCCCAATGCCAACTAAGATAAAAAAATATACTGTACTTAGATCTCCTCATGTGAATAAAGATTCTCGTGAACAGTTTGAGATTAGAATTCATGCAAGAATGATTGATATTGTTTCAGCAACTTCAGATACTATTGATGCGTTAATGAAGTTAGATTTAGCTCCTGAAGTTGATGTTGAAATTCGGTCAATGGATAGATAGGAGGCGATATAATGGAATTTATAGTTGAAAAAATAGGTATGAGTAGAACTATTAGTGTACCGAGTGTTCCTGTAACACTTCTAAAAGTTATTGAAACAAAAGTGTGTGAAGTTCGCCCAGATGGTAAAGCGTTGGTTGCTTATAGTTATAGCAAAAAATTAAATAAAGCTATTGAAGGTCAACAAAAAAAGTATAATCTTGGTAAAGAATTTAATAAATTTATGACTATTTCAGTAGCAGAGGGTACAGAGGCTGGTGATTATAATACTGATGCTCTAAAAGATGCAACATTAGTAAAAACATCTCTAAACACTAAAGGTCGTGGTTTTCAAGGTGGTATGAAAAGACACGGATTTAGTGGAGGACCAGCAAGTCATGGACATAGATTTGGTAGAAGAATAGGTTCAATAGGTAACGCTGAATGGCCAGGTCGTGTTCAAAAAGGTAAAAAAATGCCAGGTCAATATGGAAACACTAAAGTTACAGTAAAAAATGATGTTATCTCATTTGATGCTGAGAATGGAATATTAGTATTAAAAGGTTCAATCCCAGGTCACAATGGGGCTAGAGGATTAGTAAGGATTGTTAAATAATGAGTACAACAGTAATTAAAACAGATGACCTTCCAAAAGCTTTTTTAGAGATTAACCCTCATAATCTCTATTTGTATTGCAAAGCTTATCTTGCAGGACTTAGAGCAAATACAGCTCATACAAAAAATCGTTCTGCTGTTAGTGGTGGTGGTAAGAAGCCTTTTTCTCAAAAAGGTGGTGGACGAGCTAGACAAGGTTCTATTAGAGCTCCACATTATAGAGGTGGTGGAGTTGTTTTTGGTCCATCTAACAATAAAAACTATACTCAAAAAGTAAATAAAAAACAAAAAAGACTAGCTTTAAATAGAGCTTTGTTTGATTTGGCAAGTGAAGAGAAACTTTTTGTAGTTGATTCAGTTTCTATTGAGTCGGGAAAAACAAAAGATGCAAAAGCATTTGTAGATAGCCTAAATCAAAGAGATGTATTAGTGGTAAAAGATAACATTGATGAAAAAACATTCCTTGCATTTAGAAATCTTCCAAATGCTTATTTAATAGATTCAAAAGAGCTAAACGCTTACCTTGCAGCTTCATATCACTCTGTGGTAATAGAAAAAGCTGTTTGGGATAAATTGACAAAAGAGAGCTAACATGGCAGATATTACAGATATTAAAGCAATAATGTACACAGAAAAATCTCTTGACCTTCAAGAGAGAGGTGTTATCGTTGTTCAGACTAGCCCAAGAATGACAAAGAACGGTCTAAAAGCAGTTTTCCAAGAGTACTTTGGTATTAAACCATTGAAAGTAAACTCAATGAGAGTTAAGGGTAAAGTAAAAAGATTCAAGGGTATTGTAGGAAAGAGAGCCGATAGCAAGAAATTTTATGTTCTTCTTCCTGAAGATGCAAAAATTGAGAGCTTGGCAGTATAGGAGAGATAGATGGCAATAAAATCGTATAAACCAACTTCACCAGGTCGTAGATATATTACAAACCTTGACAGTGGTGATATTACAGCTAAGGCTTCAGTAAGAAGTTTGTTAAAAAAACTTCCAAGAAGTGCAGGAAGAAACAATAATGGTAGAATCACATCGCGTCATAGACAAGGTGGAGCAAAGAAACTATATAGAATTATAGATTTCAAAAGAAACAAGTTTGGAGTAGAGGGTACTATTGCTACTGTTGAGTATGACCCATATAGAACTTGTAGAATTTGTCTTGTAAAATATGTTGATGGTGATAGAAGATATGTTCTTCAAGCCAAAGGTATGAAGGTAGGTGATAAAATCATGTCTGCTGAGAGTGGACTTGATATAAAAACTGGAAATGCAATGAAGTTAAAATCTATTCCAGTTGGAACTTTGGTTCACAATATTGAGCTAAATATTGGACAAGGTGGAAGCCTAGCTAGAAGTGCTGGTACTTATGCTCAAATTATGGGTAGAGATGGTAAATATGTATCTCTTAGATTACCATCAGGTGAGATGAGATATGTACTTGGTGAGTGTATGGCTACTATCGGTACTGTTGGAAGTGAAGATTGGTCAAATGTTGTTGGTGGAAAAGCAGGAAGACAAAGACATAGAGGTATTAGACCTCAAACTAGAGGTTCTGCTATGAACCCTATCGACCACCCACACGGTGGAGGGGAAGGTAAAACTAACTCAGGAAGACATCCAGTTAGCCCATGGGGTATGCCAACTAAAGGTTATAAAACTAGAAAGAAAAAGTCTAGTGATAGACTAATTATCTCTAAGAGAAAGAAAAAGGGTAGATAATGGCAAGATCATTGAAAAAAGGTCCATTTATAGATGAACACCTAAAGAAAAAAGTTTTAAAAGCAAAAGCTGAGGGTTCTCATAAGCCAATTAAAACTTGGTCAAGACGCTCAGTTATTTTTCCAGAGTTTATTGGTTTAACTATAAATGTTCATAATGGAAGACAGTTTATCCCTGTATTTATTACAGAAAACCATGTAGGTTATAAACTAGGTGAATTTGCACCAACTAGAACATTCAAGGGTCATAAAGGCTCTGTTCAGAGAAAAGGGTAGTATATGAGTAGAGCATTATTAAAATTTACAAGAGTATCTCCAACAAAAGCTAGACTTATAGCAAGAGAAGTTCAAGGGATGAATGCAGAACTTGCACTTGCATCTCTTGAGTTTATGCCAAATAAAGCAGCAAGAATTATTTCAAAAGTTATAGCTTCAGCTGTTGCTAATGGAGATTTTGAACCAGAAGAAGTTGTAATTACAAGTTGTAGAGTTGATAAGGCAGCAGTAATGAAAAGATTTAGACCAAGAGCTAGAGGAACAGCAAGTAGGATTTTAAAACCAACTTCTCATATCTTGGTAGAAGTAGCTAAAGCAGAGGAGGCATAATATGGGTCAAAAGGTTAATCCAATTGGTCTAAGACTTGGAATTAATAGGAACTGGGAGTCTAGATGGTTTCCAAAAAAAGATAGAACTGTATCTTTTATTTCTGAAGATTATCAAATCAGAAAATATCTAAAAAAAGAGCTTTTTTATGCTGGTGTATCTAATCTAATTATAGAAAGAACTGCTAAAAAGATTAGAGTAACTATTGTAACAGCAAGACCTGGAATCATAATTGGTAAAAAAGGTGCTGGTATTACAAAAATCAAAGAAAATCTAAGCAAAAAATTTGGTAAAGATATTTCTCTAAACATCAAAGAAGAGAAAAAAGCTCAAGCCTCTGCACAACTTGCTGCTGAAAATGTTGCTACTCAATTAGAGAGAAGAGTTGCTTTTAGAAGAGCTATGAAAATGGTTATCAAGAGTGCATTAAAGTCTGGTGCAAAAGGAATTAAAGTTTCTGTTGCTGGAAGACTTGGTGGAGCTGAAATGGCTAGAACTGAATGGTATCTTGAAGGAAGAGTTCCACTTCATACTCTTAGAGCAAAAATTGATTACGGTTTTGCTGAAGCAAATACTACTTATGGAATTATTGGTGTTAAAGTTTGGATATTCAAAGGTGAAGTACTAGCAAAAGGTATTCAAGCAGAGCCAAAAGAGACTAAAAAAGGTGGTAAAAGACCATCGAGAAGAAGAGGTGAATAGTTATGTTAATGCCTAAGAGAAGTAAATATAGAAAGGTTATGAAAGGTCGTAACCGTGGTAAATCTTTTAGAGGAAACAAAATTGAATTTGGTGAATTTGCTCTAAAAGCTGTTTCTGCTGGTCGTGTTAACTCAAGACAAATAGAAGCAGCCAGAATTACCATGACAAGAAGAATGAAAAGACAAGGTAAATCTTGGATTAGAGTTTTCCCTGATAAACCTATTACAAAGAAACCTCTTGAGACCAGAATGGGTAAAGGTAAAGGTGGAGTTGAAGAGTGGGTTATGAATATCAAGCCAGGTAGAATTCTTTTTGAAGTAGCTGGTGTTCCTGAAGATATTGCAAGAGAAGCTTTGACTCTAGCTTTGCATAAGTTTCCGTTAAAATGTAAGATTATATCAGCAAAGGAAAGTAATGAAATATACTGATATTAAAGATAAAAGTGTTGAAGAATTAACTGCTATGTTAAAAGAGAAAAAGCTAGAGCTTTTTACTCTAAAAGCAAAGCAAAAAACAATGCAACTTACAAATACTAGTGAGTTGAGAGTAGCGAGAAGAGACATCGCTAGAATTAAGACAGCAATTACTGCTAATGCGTCTAAGTAAGGGGTTAGAGTATGCCAAAAAGACAAATAACTGGTACTGTGATTAAAATAGCTGGTGAAAAAACTGCTACTATGTTAGTAGAGAGAAAAGTTCTTCACCCACGATACCATAAAACTGTAAAAAGATTTAAAAAATATCTTATTCATGATGAAAAAGGTGAAGCGAAAGTTGGAGATACCATTACAGCTATTGAGTGTCGTCCAATCTCAAAGAGAAAAAGCTTTAGACTACTGAAAATCTTAAAAGTTGGAGAAGAGTAATGATACAAGGTTTTACAAGACTAACCGTAGCTGATAATAGTGGTGCTAAAGAGATTATGTGTATTAAAGTGCTTGGTGGTTCAAAAAGAAGATATGCAACAGTAGGTGATATTATTGTTGCTTCTGTAAAAAAAGCACTTCCAACAGGTAAAGTAAAAAGAGGAAAAGTAGTAAAAGCTGTTGTAGTTAGAACTCACAAAGAGATTCAGAGAGAAAATGGTTCTTTGATTAGATTTGATGATAATGCAGCTGTAATTATTAATGACAAAAAAGAGCCTATTGGTACTCGTATTTTTGGCCCTGTTGCTAGAGAAACTAGACATGCAGGTTTTATGAAAATTGTATCATTAGCTCCAGAGGTGTGGTAATGGCAAAGAAAAAATTTAAAATCAAAAAAGGTGATGAAGTTTTAATCATCGCTGGTAATGACAAAGGTAAAACAGGTGAGGTTTTAAAAGTCCTTACTAAAAAAGATGCTGTGATTGTAGCAGGTTGTAAACTTGCAAAAAAAGCTGTAAAACCAAGCGAAGAGAACAAAGAGGGTGGGTTCATCAAAAAAGAGATGCCTATCCATATCTCTAATGTAAAAAAAGTAGAGGCGTAAACTTATGATTAGAATGAAGCAAAAGTACAATGACATTACACCAGCTCTCCGTGAAGAGTTGGGAATCAAAAATGTAATGCAGACACCTAAGCTTGAGAAGATAGTAATCTCTGTTGGTGCAGGTCAAGAGGGAAAAGATAACAAACTTATTCAAAATATGACAGATACTATCTCTCTGATTGCAGGACAGAAAGCAGTTATCGTAAGAGCTAAAAAATCTGTTGCAGGATTTAAAGCTAGAGAAGGGAGTCCAAGTGGTATCAAAGTGACTCTAAGAGGCGATAATATGTATAATTTTCTTGATAAGTTAATCTCTATTGCTCTACCAAGAGTAAAAGACTTTAGAGGTGTTTCAAGAAAAGGTTTTGATGGTAGAGGTAATTATAGTTTTGGACTTAATGAGCAACTTATGTTTCCAGAAGTTGAGTATGATAATATTATAAAAACTCATGGTATGAATATTAATATTGTAACAAGTACAGATAATGATAAAGAGGCATTTGTTCTTTTAGAGAAACTTGGTATGCCTTTTGCTAAAGGAAAGAACTAATGGCTAAAAAATCAATGATTGCTAAGCAAAAAAGACCAGCAAAATTTTCAACAAGAGCTTATACTAGATGTAATATCTGTGGAAGACCTCACTCTGTATATAGAGACTTTGGACTTTGCAGAATTTGTCTGAGAAAAATGGCTAATGAGGGATTAATCCCAGGCATGAAAAAATCAAGCTGGTAAGGAGAAGTAAAAGATGATGACAGATATAATAGCAGATTCTCTTACTAGAATAAGAAATGCTGCTCAAAGAAGATTAGAAACAACAACACTTCTTCACTCAAAAACTATTGAAGCAACTGTAGCTATTTTAGTAGATAAAGGTTATCTTGAAAGTTATACAGTAGAAGAAGACGGAAATAAAAAGACTATTAAAGTTGTATTAAAATATGATGAGAATGGTCATAGTGTAATCAATGAAATTAAAAAAATCTCAAAGCCTGGAAGAAGAGTATATAAGGGTGCAGATGAGATAAAAAGATTTAAAAACGGTTACGGAACACTAGTAGTATCTACCAACAAAGGTGTAATTGCAAATGATGAAGCATTTAAACTTAGAGTTGGTGGTGAAGTAATCTGTAGTATTTGGTAAGGAATAAAAAATATGTCAAGAATAGGAAAAAGACCAGTAACTATCGCAAGTGGGATAGAAGTAACACTTGATGGTACGACTCTTGTTGCTAAAAAAGGCAAGTTGGAAAAGAGACTAGAGACTTATGGGCGTGTTGGTATAGACATCAATGGTTCAGAAGTTCTCTTCTCAAGAGTAGGAGATGATAAAGCTAGTTCTGCTTTTTGGGGAACTTATAGAGCGTTATTTAATAATATCATTATTGGATTAGATAAAGGTTTTCAAAAATCTTTAGAGATTAATGGTGTTGGTTATAGAGCATCAGTCAAAGGTAAAACTCTTAATTTGCAACTTGGTTTTTCTCATGATATTAACTTTGATATTCCTGATTGTGTAGATATTAGTGTTGAAAAAAATATCATTCATATAAAAGGTACAGACAAGCAAATTGTTGGGCAAGTTGCTGCAAAGATTAGAAGCTTTAGACCACCAGAGCCTTATAAAGGTAAAGGGGTTAAATATACTGATGAAGTTATCATTAGAAAAGCTGGTAAAGCAGCAGGTAAGTAGGAGTAGCAGATGTTAAAGAGTATTCAAAAAAGAAAAAATTTAGTTAGAGCAAAGAGAAAAGCAAGAGTAAGAGGTAAGATTTCTGGAACAGCTCAAAGACCAAGAGTTTCTGTTTTCAAATCAAATAAACACTTTTACGCTCAAGCTATTGATGATATGGCTGGAAAAACTTTGGCTCATGCTGATGGTAGAGCTATGGGATTAAAAGCTACAAAAGAAGATGCTAAAAAAGTTGGTTCTGCTATGGCTGAAGCGTTAAAAGCTAAAAATATTGAAGCTATTGTGTTTGATAGAAATGGTTATCTCTATCATGGTGTTGTTGCATCTTTTGCTGATGCTCTAAGAGAAGCTGGAATTAAGTTATAAGGAAAGAGTATGCAAAATATTGATAGAGATAAATTTGAAGAAAAAATAGTAAATATCGGAAGAGTTACCAAAGTTGTAAAGGGTGGTAGAAGATTTAGATTTACAGCCCTTGTAGTAATTGGTGATAAGAATGGTACAATAGGATATGGTACAGGAAAAGCAAAAGAGGTTCCTGATGCTATCAAAAAAGCTGTTGATGATGCTTTTAAATCTCTTATAAAAGTAAATATAAAAGGTTCTACTATTGCTCATGATATTGAACAAAAAACAGGTGCAAGTAGAATTATCCTAAAACCAGCAAGTGAAGGTACAGGAACTATCGCAGGTGGTGCTATGAGACCAGTACTTGAGTTAGCAGGAATCCAAGATGTTATTGCCAAATCACTAGGTTCAAACAATCCAAATAACCTTGTAAGAGCAACAGTAAAAGCTCTCTCAAGAATCAAAGCATAAGGAAGGTAAAATGGGTTTACACAATTTGCAACCAGCACCTGGTTCAACTAAAAACAGAAAGAGAGTTGGTAGAGGTCAAGGTTCAGGAACTGGTAAAACAGCAGGAAGAGGTAATAAAGGTCAAAAAGCTAGAAGTGGTTACTCAAAAAAGAGAGGTTTTGAAGGTGGTCAAATGCCTCTTTACAAAAGAGTACCAAAAATAGGATTTACTTCAAGAGTTATTAAGCCTCATGCAATTAATGTTGACAAAAATAAAGCCATAGCTGAGCTTGAAGAGATTACTCTAGAGTCTATCAAATCAGTTTATAAATTGCAAAAGGGCGTAAAAAAAGTAAAGCTTATTGGCTCAAAAGCAAAAGAGCTTGTATCTAAAATCAAAGATGAAGCTGTTACAACTAGTGGTAAGTAGCCATGAGTAATGCTTTAACTCAAAAAATACTAATTACTTTTGGATTTCTGTTTGCATATAGAGTTTTAGCATATATTCCAGTTCCAGGTGTTGATACATCTGTGATTGCATCATTTTTTGATGCACATTCCAACGGAATGTTGGGAATGGCAAATATGTTTTCTGGAAATGCTATGAGAAGACTTAGTATAATATCGCTAGGTATTATGCCTTATATTACAGCTTCTATCGTTATGGAACTTCTTGCCGCCACTTTCCCTACTATCAATCAGATGAAAAAAGAGAGAGATGGTATGCAAAAATATATGCAAATTATCCGTTATGCTACTATCTTTATTACTATTGTTCAAGCATTTGGTGTATCTATGGGACTTCAAAGTATGACTGGGCCAAATGGTGCTAATGCTGTTATGATTGACCATATGACATTTACATTTTTGACTGTTATTTCAATGCTTACTGGAACAATGCTTTTGATGTGGATAGGTGAGAGAATTACACAAAGTGGTATAGGTAATGGTATTTCATTGATTATTTTTGCAGGGATTGTTTCTGGAATTCCAAGTGCTATCTCTAATACGATTAATTCTGTAAATACAGGAGAGCTTAGCTTCTTGTCAGTTCTTGCTATATTTGCTATTATTTTGATTACTATATTTGCTATTATATATGTAGAACTTGGAGAGAGAAGAATACCTATTTCATATAGTAGAAAAACTATTATGCAAAACAAAGATAAGAGGGTAATGAACTATATCCCTATCAAAATAAACTTATCTGGTGTTATTCCTCCAATTTTTGCAAGTGCTGTTTTGATGTTTCCTATTACAATGCTTCAAAGTAGTACAAATGAATATCTTGTAGCAATAGCAGATGCACTCCACCCAGGAGGAATTTTGTTTAATGTATTGACTTTTATTTTGGTTGTATTCTTTGCATTTTTCTATGCTTCTATTGTATTTAATGCAAAAGATATAGCAGACAACCTAAAGAGACAAGGTGGATTTATTCCTGGAGTTAGACCTGGTAACCATACCAAAGAGTTTATCAATGAAGTGGCTAGTCGTTTGACTTTTACAGGGGCTATTTATCTAGCTATTATTTCAACTGTGCCATTTTTATTGATTAATAATATGGGTGGAGCTTTCTACTTTGGGGGAACATCTGTTTTGATTGTTGTTCAAGTAGCACTTGATACAATGAGAAAAATTGAGGCTCAAATCTACATGAACAAATATGAAACATTGGGTGCAGTAGGTCTATAAATGGCTATTGCACTTCGTAAAAAAGATGAATTGAACAAGCTAAAAATAGCTAGTTCAATCGTCGCTAAGACACTAAATTATCTCCAAGAAAATATCACTGTTGGAATGAGTTTAAAAGAGATTGATGCTATGGGTGAGGAGTATATCCGAAGCCTAGGAGCAGAACCATCTTTTAAGGGATTATATGGCTTCCCAGCATCTGTTTGTACATCATTAAATGAGGTTTGTATTCATGGAGTACCAACAGATGTAAAAGTTCAAGAAGGTGATATACTTGGATTGGACTTGGGTACCAAAATAGATGGTTATTATGGTGATGGTGCTGTTACTATTCCTATTGGAAAAATATCTCAAGATGATGAAAAATTAATAGCATGTTCAAAGGATGCACTCCATTATGCTATTGATAATATAAAAGTAGGAATGAGATTCAAAGAGTTAACAGCTCTATTGGAATCTTTTATTCTAAGTAGAGGATATGTTCCTCTTAGAGAATTTTGTGGACATGGAATAGGTAAAAAGCCACATGAAGAGCCAAATATCCCAAATTATTTAGAAGGCAGAATCAATCAGGGCCCAAAGATTAAAAATGGTATGGTATTTTGTATTGAGCCTATGGTTTGTCAAAAGAGTGGCAATCCTGTAATTTGGGATGATAAATGGTCGGTGGTGAGTGATGATGGTTTGAGGACATCTCACTATGAACACACAGTCGCTATAATAGACAATAAAGCAGTGATTTTAACACAAGAATAAAAAAGGAGAAAAGAAGAATGGCAAAAGATGATGTAATAGAAATTGATGGTAAAGTAATAGAAGCACTACCAAATGCAACTTTTAGAGTAGAGCTTGAGAACAAGCATGTGGTTTTATGTCACATAGCTGGAAAAATGAGAATGCACTATATCAAAATTTTACCAGGGGACAAAGTAAAAGTTGAGCTTACCCCTTATAGCTTGGATAAGGGTAGGATTACTTTTAGGTATAAATAAAAAAGATAAGTAAGATAGTAAAATATCTTACTATCTTTAAATTATGTATTTATAGTATTTTCAATATCTTTTATATTAGTTGCTGTTTCAAATTTTATATTGCTATTTAGTGCTTCAAAATGTTTTTTTCCACAAATAATTTTAGCTTTTTCTAATGGTCGTAGGGCATCTGTAAATAGAGAACCTTTTGACTCTACCACAAAGTATAATTTTTCTTTTCCATTTTTATCTATTACTACTGCCCAGTCTGGATTGTAGCTTCCAAGAGGTGTATCTATCTTAAAAAAGTTTGGTAATTTTGCATATAGTTTTATCATAGGGTTATTCTCAAACGATATAGCAAAGTTTTTTTCTATATCAGAGTCATA
>Ga0256843_1002938_pt1 | contig 12148 bp, 13 predicted proteins | sample AlvinellametaG_FD_191572 | JGI IMG/M metagenome (GOLD analysis project Ga0256843, IMG submission 191572) | Pompeii worm associated microbial communities from hydrothermal vent at the East Pacific Rise, Pacific Ocean - Alvinella | ecosystem: Host-associated > Annelida > Integument > Unclassified ... | reverse complement strand
CAAAATCTATTGACAAATGGAAACCTTTTGACTATAATTGCAGTCCTTTTTGTAACGGAGTGTAGCGCAGTCTGGTAGCGCACCTGGTTTGGGACCAGGGGGTCGAAGGTTCGAGTCCTTTCACTCCGACCATTTAGATATTTAAAATCGTAATAATAATAAACAATTGTATGGTGGACGTAGTTCAGTTGGTAGAGCACCTGTTTGTGGCACAGGTTGTCGCGGGTTCGAGCCCCGTCGTCCACCCCATTTGGTAGTTAGATTGGGAACCACCCAGGAAGAAGAAGCGCTTGTGGCTCAATTGGATAGAGCATCAGACTTCGGATCTGAGGGTTAGAGGTTCGAGTCCTCTCAGGCGTACCATTGATAATTTCAAAAGTTATCTTATGCAACTGACTGTATTTTACAGACTTTGTTGAATTTGTTTTTACTTATTTTTATTTGTGCACTCGTAGCTCAGCTGGATAGAGCACCCGCCTTCTAAGCGGGCGGTCTCAGGTTCGAATCCTGACGGGTGTACCACCTTAACTATTGTTAGGTTTTTTTGTGCGGATGTGGTGAAATTGGTATACACGCCAGACTTAGGATCTGGTGCTTCACGGCGTGGAGGTTCGAGTCCTCTCATCCGTACCACTAAAAAATCTATTATACTCATCTCTTTTTCTTATTTATTTCTATAATATCTAATTCTTTAAAAATCATTGTATAATATTATAAATCACACAAGGATACTGTTATGGATAAAAGTTTTTTAGTATACCTATTCGTGGGATTGGGTTTTATTTACCTTATTACACATTATGTAGGCGATATACAGGAAGATGACAACCGTTACCAAAATAGCGAATATACACTCAAACACAAATATGACAGTTATAAAAGTCTGGACAGCATAGGCAGAGAGATACTTAACGTTTCCGGAGCAGATACCAAAACACAGATAGGTGCATGGAATGAAGGAAGCTTAAAACAGGAATTTCTAGATCTTTATCCCGATTTTTCACTCATGAAAGATTTTGTTAAAAACAGGGTTAGCGGTGAGCCGCTTAAAAGCAAACTCTTAAAACTGATAGACAATACTGAAACCAAGTTTTTCTCAGGCACATATACTACAGAACAGGCAAAACATGCTCTGGAATCTTTTAAATAGCAATTTACTGCCATCATAAAAATAAACAGTTACGCTCAAGAGTCTTTTAAAACAATTTTTTGATGCCACTCAAAAAGGGTCTTTTCAAATCCAATCTGTGTTGACTCATAAAAATACATGGGTTTGGAGAGATATTTTTGTGCTACCCACCCGCCAAAATCATGCGGATAGAGATACTCTTTTGCATGGGTCTTGATATGATTCGGAATAGGGTGTATCTCTCCATTCTTAATGGCTTTCTGGGCACGGTTGATGGCCATATAGGCGGCATTGGACTTGGGAGAAGATGCCAGATAGACTACGAGTTGGGAGAGTGAAATACGTGCCTCCGGATAGCCGATATGCTTTACGATATTCAAAGTAGAAGAAGCCAGGTTGAGAGCAGGGGGATTGGCATTGCCTATATCTTCACTGGCCAGTATGGCAAGCCGTCTTGCAATGAATTCGGCAGGTTCACCACCTTCAATGAGTCTGGCAAGGTAATAGAGTGCCGCATCGATGTCAGAACCTCTGATACTTTTGATCATGGCAGAGGTGAGCTCATAATGACTTTCACTCTCTGAACTTCCTGCCTGCATGGCATGAGGGCGTATTTGCTTGAGTATATTCAGCGTAATGGGTGAGCTGACTGCCTGGGCACTTTCCAGAAGATTGAGCATAGCTCGTACATCACCGCCGCTAGAAAAGACCAGATATTCAAATGCAGCTGCTTCCACCTCAATTTTTTCAAGATCGATTATTTTTTTTAAATATTCAGACATCTCTTTTTGTCCAAGTGCTTCAAGCTCAAAAAGATGTGATCGGGAACGCATAGCAGCCGTCAGAGAGTAGTAGGGGTTTTCTGTCGAAGCACCGATAACAAGGGCAGCATTACTTTCCATGAACGGCAGCAGCACCTCCTGCTGGTTCTTGCTAAGCCTGTGTACTTCATCTATGAAGAGAAGTGGTTTTTGAAGGGCATTGGCATACTCTTTGAATATTTTTCGAAGATCATCAATCTTAAGTGTAGTGGCATTTATCTCATAGAAAGGTCTATCCAACTCTCTAGCAATAATACGTGCCAGTGTGGTTTTGCCGCATCCGGGAGGGCCATAGAGAAAAAGATGGGGCAGGGTATCTGCTTCTATCAGCTTTCTCAGTGCGGCCTCTGCCCCCAAAAGGTGTTGCTGTCCGACAACTTCATCAAGCGTCTTTGGACGGTATTTCAAGGCAAAGTTAATCACAGGACTAGTCTTTTTTCTTCTTCTTTTGGGCTTTCAGGTTTGCCTCTTCCTGTTTGCGTGCATTGGCTTGGTTCTTTGCTTCTGCTTTCTTCTCGGCTTTGAGTTGTTTCATGAACTTGTGCAGGTCATCATACTCTCTGCGCGTGAAGAAGCGGGTTTTGTTTGTTGGCAGGTTATTAAGCTCTATTCCGCCGTATGCTACTCGTTTGAGGTCAAGTACCTTGGCATCAAAATGCCCAAAGAAGCGTCTCAGCTCCCGGTTTTTCCCTTCGGTAATAGTGACACGAAGTTTTGTAAAGCTCTTGCCTTCCGCTCTGATTTCAAAATGGGCAAAAGGGGCAAACTCCATACTATAGATCTTGCTTTTCTCATGTCCTCCGGCTCTGGCATCGTCAAGCATCAGACCTTCGCTCATTGCTGAGACCATCTCTTGCGTAATAGGTTTGTCTATTTTGAGGTTGTAGGTACGCTCCAGATCACTCTCCATAAGTGCCGTAGCTACTTCTATATTGTCCGTAAGGATCAAAAGTCCTTCCGAGGCATAGTCGAGCCTTCCTACAGGTACAAAGTGTCTGAATTTGCCCGGAAGCTTATGGTAAATGGTCGCACGCCCCCTGTCATCTTTTTTGGTGACAAGCACTCCTTTGGGTTTATTGTAGACAATCACTGTGACTTCGGTACTTGGTTTGACCGGTCTGCCTTTGACAGAGATCTGGTCTCCCTCCTGCACTTCATAGCCGAATTCACGTATGATTTTTTTATTTAGCTTTACTTCTCCCTCTTCAATAAGCCTGTCTGCATCTCTGCGCGAGTATTTGGTATGGTGTGATATATATTTGTTCAATCTCATATTTCTTTTCTCTCTTTTATTATCTGCTTTTAATACCGGCATTGACCAGGTCATGGATGTGCAGTACACCAATGAGCTTTCCGTTCTTGTCTGTAATGGGCAGCAGTTGTATACGCTCATTTTCTATAATCTCCAGTGCTTCGCTGGCGAGCAATTCAGTATTGCTGTAGCTTTTGGGATGCTGTGTTGCATACATGGAAGCCGGCTGTTCCATACTGAAATCTTCACGCATCAGAGCACGTCTGAGGTCACCGTCACTGAGCAGGGCAGTGAAGTGCTCATGTTCATCGACAATGAGTACGGTACCCAGTTTCCCTTCACTCATGGCAACGACAGCTTCTTTGAGGGGAGTATCACTTTTGATGATCGGTAACGATTCTGTACGCATCAGGTCTTTGATCTTGACAAAAAGTTTTTTCCCCAAACTGCCTCCCGGATGAAAAGAGGCAAAATCTTCCTGTTTGAATCCCCTTTTTCTCATAAGTGCAACGGCCATGGCATCTCCAAGCGCCATCGTAAGGGTGGTAGAACTTGTCGGTGCTATATTGAGAGGACAGGCTTCTTTTTCTACAGAAATATCAAGCCAGACATCCGCATAGCCTGCCAATGAAGAATCTTTATTTCCCGTCAGTCCAATAAGCGGAATATCAAAACGCTTGATATGCGGCAGTATCTTAGTCAGTTCTTCACTCTCACCGCTGCTGCTGATGGCAAGAAGGGTATCTTCCTTGCCTATCATGCCCAAGTCACCATGCAGTGCTTCGGTAGGATGCAGAAAAAAGCTTGATGTACCCGTAGAAGCGAAAGTAGCTGCCATCTTTGCCCCTACCAGTCCTGATTTCCCCACTCCTGTGACAATCAATTTCCCTTTGGTGGAAAGAATCACTTCGATCGCATCCAAAAAGCTCTGATCAAGACGGGCTGCCATTCTCTGGAGTGCTTCTGCTTCGGTCTGAAATGTTTCCTGTGCAATTTTAATGAGATCCATGCTTCTACTTTTTCGGAGAGTTTGCTATGTGTGATTATAGCATAGATGTAGATCGGGGCATCCTTGCCCCGACAAATAAATATTATACAATAAAGACCGTCGGAATAATAAGTGGATAACGCTTTTTGCTTCGGATAACATGTTTGCGTACCGCATTGCGTATCTCATTCTCTACATGTATATGGTCTTTGAGACCTTCACCTTTCATACTCAACAGCATTGTTTCAAGCAATACTTCAATCTCTTTGGCGAACTTTTTGTCTTCCTTGTCAGGAACCAGTCCGTGGGTATAGACAATCGGTTTCCCTACAATTTTTCCGTTACTCTGTGCGATTTGTGCAACGATGGTAACGATACCGTCTTCTGCCAGTTTTTGTCTGTCGAGGACGACGTCATTTTCGATGGTCATATTGTTCTGGTTGTCAATATAGGTTTTCCCTGTCTTGACCGTTTTGACCTTCTTGAGGTACTTTGGCGTGATCTCCACCTGGTCCCCGTCACTCATGAGCAGAATATTTCTTTCATCCACCCCACAGCTGACAGCTGTTTTGGCATGTTTGGCAATGTGATTGTATTCACCATGTACAGGAAGGAAGAATTTTGGCTGTATCAGTCTTAAAATGAGTTTCTGCTCTTCCTGAGCTGCGTGTCCTGAAACGTGGATGTCCGAGAATTCTTTGTAACGTACAGTCACCCCGGCTTTAATAAGCAGGTTCATCAGTTTCGATACAGAGGCTTCATTCCCCGGAATTGCCGAAGCGGAGATAATGACCGTATCGGAGGGTTTGAGTTTGATATGTCTGTGCTCATCCGTTGCCATACGGTTAAGTGCAGCCATTGTCTCTCCCTGTGAACCGGTGGTTACGATAAGCACTTCATTGTCTGCATATTTGGGTACTTCATGTACTTCAATGAAGTGTCTGTCGTCAATATCGACAAAACCGAGCGCCCGGTTCGTCTCAACGTTTCTCTCCATGGAGCGTCCGATAACACAAATTTTCCGTCCGTGTTTCACACCACGCTCCATAGCCTGAAAAATACGGTGTACATTCGAAGAGAAGGTAGACATAATCACACGTCCTTTTGCCAGTTCAAAGAGAGAATCAAACGTTTTTCCTACAACAGTTTCACTCTTGGTAAAGCCCGGGTTGTGTGAGTTGGTAGAGTCGGAGAAGAGACAGAGTACCCCTTTGGCACCATAATAGGCATAACGCTGTAAATCCATAGTATATCCGTCAACCGGGGTATGGTCTACTTTAAAGTCCGCTGTATGGATCAATGTGCCTGCCGGTGTTTCGATTGCCAGAGAACAGGCATCGATGATGGAGTGGGTATTGTGCATCCACTCGATCTGCATATCACCGATCGTGTACTGTTTTCGCTTTGTAACAAAATTGAAGTATTTTGAATCTGCTTTGAGTCCGTGCTCATTGAACTTGTTTTCGATCATAGCCAAAGCAAGCGGTGTTCCGTAGACAGGGAATTTCAATTCTTTAAAGAGGTAGGGCATTGCACCGATATGGTCTTCATGACCGTGCGTAATGACAATCGCTTTGATCTTCTCTTTGATCACATGCAGATAGGAAAAATCCGGTACCAGAATATCTACGCCGTGCATCGTCTCATCAGGAAAGCTCATACCCACATCAATAATGATCGCGGTACTTTCTGTTTCAAGTACAGCCATATTCCCGCCTATCTCACCCAGTCCGCCAAGCGGTGTAAAACGTACTTTTCCCTTAGAGCTGATATCTATCTGTTTCCAGGGAGCCATTCTGGCATCCTGAACACGCTTGTTCTCCTCAATAGAAGCGCGCATTGCTTCATTGACAGTGGTAACATTTTTACGTTTCCCGCGGCTTTTGTTTTGGTTTTTATTTTGATTCTTGTTCTGGTTTCCGCGGTTTTGATTATTTCCCGGTTTTTTATTTTGATTATTTTTTTGATTTGGGTTGGTGTTTCTTCTATTTTGGCTATTTCCCTGTCCTTCACTGCTGCCAGATTGTCTGTTCGGATTGGGTTTTCTATTTGGATTTTGCTTTCTATTGGGAGTATTTCCCTGTTTGGAATCTCCTTGCTTCTGTTCACCCTGCTGCGTATTGCTGTTTTGTCTGTTTTGTCTGTGTGGGTTTGGTCTTCTATTGCGCTGAGGCGTGTTCCCCTGTGCTTTACTGTCTTGCGTTTTTGGCCCTTGATTTTGAGAGTTTCCGCTGTTTTGATTGTTGTTTTCCATCTAAATTATCCTTTAATTCATTATATATGTGATGATAAATAGATGTCCCAGCTTCATGAGGCCGCATATTGGAAGGAAGTTCCAGTTTTGCAAAGGTTGCTTCTACCAACTCTTTGGAAAAAGCCGTCATAAGGTTCTTGGAGAGTTTTTTACGCGGCTGCGAAAAAGCGATCTTGAGGAACGCTTCAAACTTCTCATCATCAAATGACTGTTTCTTCTCTATTAAAAGCACGGCAGAAGTGACATTGGGAGGGGGAACGAATGCTTCACGCTCAACTTCGAAACAAAGTGTCGCTTTCCCTACGGTCGATGCAAGTACCGAAAGCGCTGAAAATGCTTTCTGTCCTGCTTCTGCCGCAAACTTTACGGCAACTTCTTTTTGAACCATCACCAGTACGGACCGGCACTGTTCATCCTTGAATGCTTTTAAAATGATGTTGGTCGCGATATAATAGGGCAGGTTGGCTACCAGATGATAAGGTTCATCCAGCAGACTTCCCGACTCCCAACGCTCAAGCACATCTCCGCAACGCAGTTCAAAGCTCCCTTGACGGACGGATTCTTCAAATTCGCTGTTCAGATGCTCGCATAATCTTTTATCAACCTCAAATGCTGTGACATTTCGAGCTTTTACAAGCTCTTTGGTTAAATCACCTAAGCCAGGCCCAATCTCTGCAACCCGAAGGTCGTCGTTGGGCATCGCTTGGATAATTTTTTGAAGGTAGTGGTTGCTTTTCAGAAAATTCTGGCCAAACTTCTTACTTGCAAATTCGGCTAAATCTTCAATAATCATACTATAATCTACCTTTATACTTAATGCTAATCCCCTATTTGGGATAATTTTTGTATAATTCTACCATAAAAAACAGAGTATTATTAGGTAATTTATGGATTATTTTGCAAAACGTATTATTCCCTGTCTTGATGTCAATGAAGGCAGGGTCGTCAAAGGGGTCAATTTTGTAGGCCTTCGTGATGCCGGTGACCCGGTAGAGGTAGCCAAACGCTACAATGAAGAGGGTGCGGACGAGATTACTTTTCTGGACATCGGTGCCAGCCATGAAGGGCGTGACACGATTGTAGATGTGGTCAAAAAAGTAGCACAGGAAGTCTTTATTCCCTTGACTGTAGGCGGAGGGATACGGGAACTTCCCGATATTTACAACCTTCTAAATGTCGGCTGTGACAAAGTCAGTATCAACTCTGCGGCTATCAAACGGCCGGCATTCATAGAAGAGGGTGCCAAACGTTTCGGTTCCCAGTGTATTGTCGTTGCCATTGATGCAAAAAGAGTAGCTGAGGGGAAATGGCATATTTTTACACACGGTGGCAGGAACGATACCGGTATCGATGCTTTGCAGTGGGCAAAAGAAGCCTACGAAAGAGGCGCAGGTGAACTGCTTGTCACTTCCATGGATGCAGACGGTACCAAGGCAGGTTTTGACAATGAGCTTAACCGAAAGATCGGTGAACTCGTAAATATCCCTCTTATCGCCAGCGGAGGAGCAGGAACAATGCAGCATATTGAAGAGGCTTTTACCCTTGGTAATGCCGATGCCGCATTGGCTGCATCTATTTTTCACTTTAAAGAGATAGATATTATGGAACTCAAACACTACCTCAAAACAAAAAATATACCGGTAAGACTCTAATGTATTATTCTGAATCGTCTTCAGAATAACCTAAAATCAAGGAAATAAAATATGATCATATGTGCAGGAAGAAGTGAACAGTTTGATTTTGCCATGCCTGTAGGCGTAGGGATGATAGAAGTCGCCATAAATCTTACACGTCTCTGTGAAGCAAAAAAACCGGATTATATTCTTTTTGTAGGAACAGCGGGTTCTTACGGCAAAAAGAAGATATTTGATATTGTCGAGTCCAAAACGGCTGCCAATGTCGAAAACAGTTTTTTTACAGGGGGATCCTACTCTCCCATCGACAATGTAGTCTCCAGTGTCAAAGATGTTTCACGTGAAACCATAGTGAACTCATCCAACTATATTACGACAGATAAAAAAATGGGTGCCTATTATACGGCACAAAATATTCACATTGAAAATATGGAGTTTTTTGCCGTAATGAAAGTAGCCCAGTTCTATGGGATCTCGGCAGGAGGGATATTTGTAGTGACAAACTATTGTGATGAAAATGCCCATAAAGATTTTGAGAAAAACCAGAAAGAGGGTATGAGATATCTGGATGACTATGTGAAAGCACGGGCAGAACAGAAATAGGTGCACCTCTGAAAAATGGGCAACTACCCATTTTTGGGTTCTACTTTAAAATAAATAGTGGGCAATTGCCTACTTTACAAAGATAAAAGAAAAAATATGAACAAACAAATTATTCAGGATTTAACGAAAGAAGAGTTGGCATCCAACATCAAACCGGCTTTTCGTGCAAAGCAGATCTACAACTGGATCTATCATAAATATGCCACTTCCTTTGAGGAGATGAAAAACCTTCCCAAAGCAATGAGAGAAGAGCTGGATGCAAAATATACGGTTTCTCCGCTTAAAACCATGACCGTACAGGACAGTATGGACGGCAGTAGAAAATATCTTTTTGAACTACACGACGGACATACGGTCGAAGCAGTACTTTTGCTGATGAGGGAGAAGGAGTATCATGAAGATGGCTCTGTAAAGCATCAGGAGCGCTATACAGTGTGTATCTCCTCCCAGGTAGGGTGTAAGGTAGGGTGTGCCTTTTGTTTGACTGCAAAGGGCGGTTTTATGCGAAATCTGACAGCTGGAGAAATTGTTGAACAGCTGCGCATGATCAAAAAAGACAATGACATTGCTGCCAACCGTCGTGTCAATATTGTTTTTATGGGTATGGGTGAACCGCTTGACAATCTTGAAGCTGTTGCCAAATCTGTCAAGATCTTTGCAGATGAAGAGGGAATGGCTATTGCACCTCACCGCCAGACCATCTCTACTTCCGGACTCAGCAGCAAGATAGAGAAGCTTGGAAAGATGGAGCTTGGGGTCAATCTTGCCATTTCCCTGCATGCAGTAGATGATGAACTTCGTCAACAGCTTATGCCTATTAACAAAGCCTACAATATAGAATCTATCATTACAGCAGTCAAAAATTTTCCTGTCAATGACAGAAAAAGGGTGATGTTCGAGTATCTTGTCATCAAGGATGTCAACGATGACATCTCTGCGGCTAAAAAACTTCTCTCTCTGCTTGACGGTATCAAAGCCAAAGTCAACCTGATCTACTTTAATCCTTATGGTGGTACGGAGTTCAAGCGTCCAAGCAAAGAAGATATGAAGAAATTTCAGGAGTATTTAACCAAAAGAGGACTACATTGCACCATTCGTGAATCCAAGGGCTTGGATATTTCAGCCGCCTGCGGACAGTTGCGTGAACAAGAATCGGGAGGTAATGTATAATGCCGGATATTCAAATAGCGATGTTAATTTTTATTGCACTGGTAGTAGGTGTCGGCGGTGGCTGGTTTATTTATGAAGCAAACCGCTCGGATGATTAAAGCGGGTTTGTGTTTCATGTAAAACTATTGGGAGCAGCAGGGACTTTTTATTATTTGCAATGCTTCCTTTAGGCATACCCTGAGATGTTATTTCTCTCTTTATTTTGAATACTGCTGATTTAGTATTTTGAGGGTAGTTCATACCCTCACTTTTCTTTCTACTTTTTGTTATAAATGTTGAAAGGTGGCGGTAGCCCATCCATTAATCACACGAAGTGTATTTGTTACGGTAAACGATATTGAAAGCAAAGTGATTGTCCTCGTTCCTGCGGGATTATATCGAGAACCGTGATTTTTTTTGCTTCATTTTTTTTAAAAAATGAAGGGAGAAACAATGCCTCGATCATAAGTATTTGGAAATAACAATAAAGTAAAAAATTAAAAGAAAACTCAAACAATCAACTTAGAACCTGTTAAACCGTCGAACTTCCTTCGGACAGATGAGTCCACTCATCTTTTCAAAATCACTTTTACTCTCTATAAAAAATCTGTTCCCATAGGTAAAGGAGAGCGTATGTGCATGCAGCATCAGACGATGTGCGCCGGTTTCTACAAAACGTTCCTCTTCACTGAGCTTATCTTCCAAATAGCTGTTGGCTGCATGAAAAGTCGTACCATAGATGGGGTCTCCCAAAATAGGATGTTTCACGTGAAACAAATGTACCCGTATCTGGTGTGTTCTTCCTGTTAGAGGGTAGCAGGCAAGCAGTGTGGTATCGAGTGTTTTATCATATCTTAACGGTCTGAAATCGGTATGTGCGGTTTTTCCCTCTTTTGAGATAAAGACTTTATGTTTGACCTTACTGTAGTCATTGTTTATTTTGATCTTCTCAGAGACAGAAAATGGCTCGTTTATTTTACCATCCACCCAGGCCAGATAGCTTTTTCTGATCGTCTTGATTTCAAATGCATTTTTAAGATGGTGTTCTGCCTTTTTATGTTTGCTGGCAAGCAGAAGCCCGGAAGTTTCCATATCTATGCGGTGAACGGCATTGGCATGGTCTCCACTGGTATGCCGTATTTCATCGAGCATAGAGTAGGGGGTAGCCATTGTATTGGGATGAACCAATACACCGGAAGGCTTTTCAAAAACCATGAAATCACGGTTGGAGAAAAGAGGTTTCTTCCCTCTGGAATCAGCCTTGAAATAGACAACTTCCACCTCTCCGGCATCTATTTTCGTTCCGGGGTTGAAAATAGATTCACCTTCTATTAAAAGCCGTCCCTTACAGACAAGACGCTGTGCCTGAGCCTGTGTAAACTCAAATTGACGCATAATAAATAAAAAGGCGGGCATGGTATGTTTCACGTGAAACTTCTCTTTGACAAATGGCATATTCTAACCCTTCTGTAACTGCAATTTGGGTAGAATAATATCAAAATTTTCGTATAGTTAGGATATAAAATGGTAGAAAGATATTCACGTGAAGAGATGGCAAGCAAATGGACAATGCAGGCAAAATACCAGGCATGGCTTGATGTAGAACTTGCTGTAGTAAAAGCCTGGAACAGGCTGGGGCTCATTCCTGATGAGGATGCTGAGAAGATTGTAAAAAACGCAGGCTTTTCTGTAGAGCGTATTGATGAGATAGAAGCGATCACAAGACACGACCTGATCGCCTTTACAACTTCCGTTTCTGAAACACTGGGGGATGAGAGCCGATGGTTCCATTACGGTATGACCTCTTCGGATACGGTAGATACTGCGGTAGCACTTCAGATGACTGCTTCACTTGACATTATTATTGAAGATGTGAAAATGATGATGGAGTCTATTAAAAAAAGAGCGATGGAACACAAGATGACACTCATGGTTGGAAGAAGCCACGGGATCCACGGTGAGCCTATTACCTTTGGTCTGGTTCTTGCTGTCTGGTATGATGAGATGGCGCGTCATCTCAAAAACCTTGAAGAGACCATGGAAGTCATTCGCGTAGGGCAGATCTCCGGAGCAATGGGGAATTTTGCACATGCACCGCTTGAACTTGAAGAGTATGCCATGGAAGAGCTTGGGCTCAAGCCTGCTCCGGTATCCAATCAGGTGATCCAGAGAGACCGTTATGCAAGGCTTGCATCTGCGTTGGCACTGCTTGCATCCAGCATAGAAAAGTTTGCGGTACAGGTAAGACATTGGCAGCGTACGGAAGTCTATGAAGTTGAAGAGTACTTTGCCAAAGGGCAGAAAGGTTCTTCTGCCAT
>Ga0256843_1002936_pt1 | contig 12156 bp, 11 predicted proteins | sample AlvinellametaG_FD_191572 | JGI IMG/M metagenome (GOLD analysis project Ga0256843, IMG submission 191572) | Pompeii worm associated microbial communities from hydrothermal vent at the East Pacific Rise, Pacific Ocean - Alvinella | ecosystem: Host-associated > Annelida > Integument > Unclassified ... | reverse complement strand
GGGCGAGGGGCGGCGGATCGCCGTACTGTGCCTGGAGGAGTCTCCAGAACACGCTCTGAATCTCATCGCCCTGCTCTTCGAAGAGCTCGATTTTGCCGAGCTGGACCGCCGGGAGCGGGGCTACCGACGTATCCTGATCTCAGATGATCAGCTCCTCCCCTACGATGATACGCCTCTACCCAAATTCGATTCCTGTCACCTCTACCTGGGCCGGGACGAACTCCACGACCCAACACTGCTCCCCAACCTGGAGTACCTGGAGCTTTGTCTGGAGGGGGCCAAGGCGTGGGGAGAGGCCTTTTATCGGGAGTTTCTGGAGACGACGGTGCTGGGAGACGGGAAGAGTTTGACTCTTTGAATCAGGCGCTCACACTCTCCAGGCGCTCCTTCCTCTCCCGCCAGTCGGGCATATGCAGATCCAAAAAGGTATAAAAAACGCGATCGTGATTGGGATACAGCAGATGCGCCAGTTCGTGGAGTGCTACATACTCGATGCACGCGGTGGGCTTTTCGATAAGCCGCACATTGAACGTAATGCGTCCCGTTGCAAGACTACAGCTACCCCAGCGGCTTTTCATTTTGCGAATCGTCACCGCTTGGGGCGCGACGCCGACACGCGGGATATAGAGATCCAACGCTTTGGCGAAACGCACCCGCGCACGCTCTCGATACCACCCTTCAAGCAAACGCTTTTTTCGCTCCCTGTCGGCTCTGTTTTTGACAAAAAGCTGCACATATCCCCGCTGAAGCGATACTCTCTCTTCGGCGCTTTCGATCACCTTGAGGCGGTAGTTTCGTCCCAGATAGGGCACATTTTCGCCGCTGACATACTCCCGCATTTCAGGCGATGCAAAGCGACGAAAATAGGCAAGTTTTTCCGCGATCCATGCTTCGCGTTTTTGTAGCAGGTGCGCGATCTCCTCGTCGGTGCAGTCGTAGGGCACGCTGAGTACCACCTCCCCTTCGGGACGCACCCGCAGATTCAGATGCCGAACCCCTTTTCGCACGATCGTCACTCGCGACATCCTCACTTTCCTCCGTAGTGGTGAATGCCGATCTGAAGCAGCGTAGCAAGCAGGTTATCGATCTGCTCAAAACGCACCCCGTAGCGATCTTCCAACTCCCAAAAATACTCTTCGATCTCCCCTTCGATGCGATTGCGCACATCGCGGTTGGTCTGCCAGTCGGGCTTGCGAGAGGCTTCTTTGAAGATTGCTACGATCCTTTCGACGCTTCGGGTCAGCTCATCCTTTTGCGCCTGACCGTAGGCGGGCATCGCCTCCGCCGCTATAGGCGCGGCGGCAAGTACGCGCGTCAGGGGCTCTTTGAGGTTGTCGTAAAACGCTCTGGCGGCGGGATCGCGGCGGATCGTCTCGGGATAAGTAGCACTGTCTTCTTCTTGCGCGTTGAGCAACATCCGCCTGATCTCCTTGGCGTGCTTGAGCTTCTCCTCTTCGCTGAGGCGTTTTTCCTTATACTCCTCCAAAATCTTCTCGATCCGTTTGGAGAGTTTGTCGTAAAAAGCGGGGTTGCTCTCGCGCTTTTCACTGATGGCCGCCGCGGCGGCGCTGAGGATCGTATCGGCGCGGGCATTACTCCCCTCCACCCGCTCCAGCTCCGCTTCAAACCCCTCGTCGAAGATATTGACCAGACGGGTGAGCTGATTGACCTCCCCCGCAGCGATGAAGGTATCGAGTAGCTTTTGCATCTGCTTTTCGTATTTGCCGAAATCCACCTGCTCGTGGTAACGCAGCCGCACCGCCTTGCGCAATTCGGCGTAAAACTTCATCTTGCGCTTAAACGCCTCGATCTGCGACGGGGTAAAGATCTCCTCGACCTTGTCGCTGGAGAGCGAAAGCCGTAGGGCGCGGGCGTAGCGCGAAAGCAGGTCGTAAAAGCGTTTGCGTCGCTTTTCATCGGCCAAAAAGACTTCGTAGCTCTCTTGATCGTCGCGGTTTTCCACCTCGGCAAAAAGCTCCTCCAGATGCGCGTCGTAGGTTTTAAGCCGCGCGATCTCTTCGCGAATATCGACGACCGCCCCTTTGATGTCCTCTTCGTCAAACTCCGCAAGCCCCGAGTAGTCGCTCAGCGCCCTATCCAGATCCCCCAGCAACCCGCGATAATCGACGATAAAGCCGAAATCTTTCCCCTCATAGAGCCGATTGACCCGGGCGATGGCCTGAAGCAGGTTGTGATCTCTGAGCAGTTTGTCGATATAGAGCACCGTCGCCCGCGGCGCGTCAAAGCCCGTTAGCAGCTTGTCCACCACGATAAGCAGATCGATCTCATCACCGTTGACGAAGCCGTCTTCGATCGCTTCCAGGTAGCGCTCTTCGTCACCGTAGTCGCGCATCAGCCGCTCCCATGCCTGCTGGATAAAGGCCTTGTTCTCGTCGTCCACTTCGCTATGCCCCTCGCGACTGTCGGGTGCGGAGATGACAAAGGCGGTGCGGATATCTCCCATCTCTTCAAAGAGCCGGTGGTATTTGATCGCTTCGTATTTGGAGCTGGTTGCCAGCATCGCCTTAAGCCCCGTGCCCAGCAGGCGGGTTTTGACATCTTCGTTGATATCCAACATAATCGCCTCCAGCCGCCGTTCGCTGGAGGCTACTTTACGAAAGCGTGCCCATTTACGCTTAAGATCACGCTTCTCTTCATCACTCAAGTGGCGGGTGATCTGCTCGAAGCGCCGATCCATCCCCGCTTCGTCCCCGATCCACTGCTCCACCAGCCGCCCCTCATAGAGCAGCGGCAATACCGCCTTGTCCTCCACCGCCTGATCGATGGTATAGCGGTGGATCTCTCCGCCGAAGCGGGCGAAAGAGTTTTTCTCCCGTTTCATCAGGGGCGTGCCGGTAAAGCCGATGTAGCAGGCTTTTGGGAAGACCTTGCGCATCGCTTTATGCAGCTCTCCGCCCTGGGTACGGTGGGATTCGTCCACCAGGATGAAGGTGTCGGGATCGTCAAATACCGCCGCTTCGCTACGCACCTTTTCAAACTTGTGTATCAGCGTGGTCACCACCGAAGCGCCGGAGCGCAACAGCTCCACCAGATGCCGCCCGGAGCGCGCCTTTTTGGCTTCCACTTCGGAGCTTTGGAAGGTTTCGTGGATCTGCTTGTCAAGATCTTTGCGATCGGTCACGACAATAAGCCGCGATCCGGGAATCTCCCGCTTGATAAGGCGCGCCAGCATCACCATCGTCAGCGACTTGCCCGATCCTTGGGTGTGCCAGATGAGTCCGCCGCGGCGACGCCCCTCCTCGTCGTAGGTTTCGATACGCTTCATCACCTCCTTGACGGCGAAATACTGCTGATAGCGGGCGATCTTTTTGATCCGCCCGTCAAAGAGGATAAAGTCGCGCATCAGCTCCAAAGCCCGCGCGGGCTCAAAGAGGGCGTAGAGCGTGCGATCCAGCGGCGAGGGGGTACGCGCCATCTCTACTTCACCAAACCACGCCGCAAAGCGCTCCCACCGCGCCCCGCTCTCTTCCTCTTTCCAGACGGCATAGAACTTCTTGGGCGTACCGACGGTGGCGTATTTGGGGGAGTGGTTGTTACCCGCCAAAGTAATCTGCGCGTAGGCAAAAAGCTGAGGGATCTCCTCGCGGCTCTGGTTGCGCAGCATCTGAGAGATCCCCTCATCGGTACTCACCGCCGAACGCTTCAGCTCAATGACGCCGAAGGGGATGCCGTTGACAAAAAGCACCAGATCGGGACGGCGGGTTTTGACGCGATCATGAGTATATTGCCGATCGACTACAAACTCTTCGGTGACGTGGAAAAGATTGTTTTCGGGATGCTCGAAATCGATGAAGCGCAGTGAAAAGCTCTTTTGAACCCCGGCTTCCGGCTCCTCGACATAAGCGTTGCCCAGTACCAGCTGATCGCTGATCTTGCGATTGGCCGCCATGAGCCCCTCTTCCAACGCCACGTCCAGATCGTCGATAGCCTTCTGGATGCTCTTGTCGCCAAAGGCGTAGCGCTTGCCCCTGTACTCGTAGCCGTTGAGTTTACGAAGCTGCTCTTTTAGCACCTCTTTGAGGAGCACTTGGCGCGTATTTTCTCTATAGCGGGGCATCTCCTCGGGTGAGATATAGGTGTAGCCCATACGGGTCAGCAGGTCGAGGGTGTTTTGCTGGAGCTTGGTTTCGGCGGGGTTGGGGGTCATGCTTTTTCACCTGCTTTTCATCTTTTACTTGCAGACTTTTTCTGCGTCGCATCAATTACTATGATTTCAGGTAATTTATTATCTATGGTTTCGTTTTCTTTTTTATATTCAAAGATCTTTTCTATCCTTGAAGAATCTTTTTCATACAGTTGTACTATAATAAATTTACTTTGGATTGTTTTTTCTGCTTTGTTGTATACTGTTAACTGTGAAGTATATCCATGCAAAAGCCTGTTATTTGTTGACAATTTCATTTCTATGTTAATTTTATCGTTGAACCCTTTCCCAATTTTAAAATCAATTGGACCATTTCCAGAGTCAACCTCCGGGCTTATATCAAGATCATTAGCTTCACAATATGAATGAGCTATTGCAAAAAACAACATTTGAGCAAATTTTTCTTTTTTATGAGTTCCGTCTTTATTGTGAAAAAGTTTCCACAAGCCATTATTTTCGATCAAGTCTTGAAACTTATCACAAATCTGGTTAACAACATCAATTGGTTTTTGGTTTGCAATTATAAGAGGATGGCTTTGAACAACATCAGAAGCTAATTCCTTCCAAAGAAAATCGCCATTTGGATCATTGTCAAAATCATAGACCATCCCTTTATTTTTATATCTACCAATAACATCTTGCAAAACTCCAGGATTTTTTAGAATAAAATTTTTTAAATGTCTTTTTATTAGCGCTCTAGTCTTTTTATCAAAAATATCACCAATTATCTCATTCACTTTATCTCTTAGTAAGCTATTGTGTGAACAAACATGGTCAATATCATCACTACTAAAAGCAACTGGCAAATCTGTCAAAATTGATCTTGGACAAAAGATAATTGGTTCGTTATTTAGATTAAATGGCAAATAATAAATTTCATCTTTATAATGAAAACTTTTTGTTTTGATATTCAATTTTTTTGCCACATTTTGTGTATAAAGCAAAAAGTCATCCCGAAGGATAGATATAGTCATATCACTAATTCTATCTGCACCGATTCCCTCTTCAAGTAATCCAACAAGTTGAAAAATTTCTGGGTCTTTAATTCCTGCCTGAACAAGCTGATATGCAGTCTGAGTCAACTGTTTAGCAAATTTTTTACCGATACCTGAACCGTTCTTCCCACTTTTTGAATATCCTAAGCCAATATGTCCGATTTCATGGAATTGAAACATTTTTTCTGCTTCTCTATAAAAACGATCATTCCCGTTGGAATACTCTAATAACTTGATTATTCTGGAAAAGTAATCTTTGTATTTTTCATACGAATCTTTTAGCTCATCAATTGTTACTAGTCCAAGTTTGTATGGTAAAATGTAATAAAGTGCATCTCGGTTAATGAAGCCATTAAATACATCATATTTTTTTAAATCTTCAGACTTTATCCCAAAATATTCGCTATAAAGTATATCAGTCATAATTTTACCCTCACTTCCCCACTAAGCAGTTTCTGCATCAATCCGCGTTTTTGCTCTTTAAGTGCTTCGAGCTCTTTTTTTAAAAGCATAAGTTCCTTATCTACAGTATCTAAGATTTCTACAATTTTTTCTTGTTCAGCTTCAGAGGGAAAAGGCAAAGGCATTTTCATAAAATCTCTTATAGTAATATTCATACGATCGTGCCTTGCCCCATAATTTGCAATACTATTCATAAATCTTATCCACAACATACTCCTAAAATAATATTCTATAAATGTAGCAAATTTACTTGTTTTGAAACGAAAAACCGTATAAAGAGGTGAAACAATTCCTGATGTGTCTTTGTTATTACGACTTATGGGACCTGCTGGAGCACTCTTTGAAATTCGCGGGTTATAAACAAAGTCACCTGGTTCAACTATATAATAACCCAATAAATTGTTTTTATTAGCTATATCTTTGTCAAAATAATCATTTTGCATCACTATTCCATCAGTTGCAGAATTTGAAAAAACAAGTTTAATTGAATTATCAACGTTTTTCTTTGTTATGCGTATAGCAACATCCCCCAACCTCACCTCTTTCCACTCCCCCTCAAAACCCGGAAAGCGCAATTCAGCACTTAGCAGCTTATGCATCAGCCCTTTTTTGAACCGCTCTTTTTCTTCGATCAGCGCTTCGAGTTTGGCGATGGCCTCATCCCAAGTGCTAAGGATTTGGGCGATTTTTTGTTGTTCTTTGAGGGGTGGGAGGGGGATTTTAATAACTTTTTTAAAGACAGTTGGATTTATATTTGCCTGACTCACCCCTTTTGTAGCTAAAGCTTTAATTTTGCCTTGATAGTATGATGTATTCAAAAGGTTATTTAGAAAATTTGAGTCTATTACACTTTGTTTTGGTCTATAGGTTACAATATATGATGCTGTAATAAAATCTTCTTCTTTGTCAAACAAAGATACTTTGCCAACAAGATCATAGCTATTTGTTCGGTTTAGCAATATATCACCTGGTTTTAAAGAAATTTGTTCAAAATCTTTTTTTTCTAAATCAATATATGCCAAATTTTCATAGTCAATGGTTCCATTTCTCATATTACCCATTCGTAAGACTGGGTATTTCCCTTTTTGTGAAGTGCTTTTTGAGGTACCATAGAAAGACCGCTCAATAACATCTTCAATTTTCACTACCTCCCACTCCTCCGGTATCACTCCCACTTTGGTGCGTTTGTATCCGGGCGGAACGGGGTTTGTGGGCTTCATAGCTCCCCCTCATAGAGCATATTGGTAATGAGCCGAATGATAATCTCCTTTTGCTCCGGTGCCGAAGCAGCTACCAGCAGCGCCAGCGAGGCCAGGGCGTTGTCGTTGATCTTGGCTTCGCCGTCGGTTTTGTGGAGGATGCCGTTTTTGTGCAAAAAAAGCACGAAGAGATAAGCACCGATGCGTTTGTTGCCGTCGATGAAGGGGTAGCCTTTGATGATATAGTAGAGCAGATGCGCCGCCTTTTGCTCTACGCTGGGCAGCAGTTCCTCTCCGCCGAAGCTCTGGTAGATCGCCAGCAGGTGCCCCTGAAACTCCTCACCCCGCTCCCGTCCGAAAAGCTCCGTCGCCTCCCCTTTGGCCATTAGGGCGCGCTTGAGCTCGGCGATGGCGGCTTTGGCTTCGTCGTAATCCAAGATAAAGCGCTGCTCTTTATGCACCGCCACCTCTTGCAGGCTCTGCTCATCGTAGCCTTGCAGCAGCGCCCAGCTGCGAGCGTAGTTGCCGACGATCTCCACAAAGCCTTTGGCTTCATCAGGTGCCAGCGAACGGCTGGCTACCGCTTCCCGTATGAGTCGAAGCGTGGCATCCAGTTCGGCGAGTTTTTGCTTCTGAAGGCGATCTTTGTTGATGGCATAACCTTCAAGTAGATACTTTTTGAGCACTTTGGTCGCCCACTGACGGAAACGGGTCGCCTGCTTGCTGTTGACCCGATATCCGACGGAGATAATCATATCGAGATTGTAGTATTCCACCTGATAGGTTTTCCCGTCCGCGGCAGTTGTTGCATTTTTTGCAACAACTGCATCGTATTCCAGCTCTCCCTCTTTAAAGATATTGCGAATATGCCGGGAAATCACCGACTTGTCGCGGCCGAAGAGTTCGCACAACTGCTTTTGGTTGAGCCAGACCGTCTCATTCTCAACCGTCGCTTTCAATGCAACGGTTCCGTCTTCGTAGATGACAATATCACTCATTCCTCATCCCTTTCACAACCCAAGCTCCTCCAGATAGCCTTGCATTTGCTTTTTCACCTCCGCCAGCTCTTTTTCGATCTCGGCGATACGGCGCTTGGTCGCTTCGATATCCACGGGCTCTTCCTCCTCGAAGGTATCGACATAGCGGGGGATGTTGAGATTGTAGTCGTTTTCGCGAATCTCCTCCATCGTGGCGCGGTGGGAGTACTTTTCCACCTCCTTGCGGTTGCGATAGACATCTAAAATCTTGGCGATGTGGGTGTCGTCGATGCTGTTTTGGTTTTTTTCTTTGTTGTACTCCCGGCTGGCATCGATAAAAAGCACATCCTTTTCTTTGCGCCCCTTTTTGAAGATGAGGATACACGCCGGAATACCCGTGCCGAAAAAGAGGTTTGCCGGCAGACCGATGACCGCATCGAGCAGGTTGTCTTCCAAAATGCCCTTGCGGATTTTCCCTTCGCTGCCGCCGCGAAAGAGCACCCCGTGGGGCAGTACCACCCCCATGCGTCCGTGTCCGTTGAGACTGGCGAGCATATGCTGGACAAAGGCGTAATCTCCCTTGCTCTTGGGCGGCAGGCCGTAGGTGAAGCGTCCGTAGGGGTCGTTGGCCAGCTCCTCGGCACCCCACTTGTCCAGCGAAAAGGGCGGATTAGCCACCACCACATCAAACTTCATCAGATGATCGCCCTCGATGTGCAGCGGATTGCGCAGAGTATCGCCCCAGACGATGTCGGCGTCGTTGATCTCGTGGAGAAACATATTCATCTTACACAGCGCGTGGGTCTGGCCGTTTTTCTCCTGGCCGTAGATGGCGAAGTTGGGGCTACCTACCTCTTTGGAAGCTTTGATCAGCAGTGATCCCGACCCGCAGGTGGGATCGTAGATGCGATCGCCCTCTTTGGCCTCCACCAGCTTGGCCAGCAGGGTCGATACCCCGCTTGGGGTAAAGAACTCTCCGCCCTTTTTGCCCGCATCTCCAGCAAAGTGGGCAATGAGATATTCGTACGCATCCCCGATGACATCCCCGCCCTCAAGTTTGGAGGGGCGCAGATCGAGCCTCTCGTCGGCGAAATCTTCGAGCAGATGGCGCAAGATGGCGTTGCGCTCCTTGGTCTTGCCAAGCTTCGTGTCGGAGTTGAAATCGACATTGCGAAAGATCCCTTCAAGCTTGTCGCGGTTGTCCTCTTCGATGCGCATCAAGGCTTTATTGATGATCTCTCCAATATTGGGCGCTTCTTTATGGCGGTAGAGATACTCGAAGGTACAGCTCTCATCCAACACAAACTTCTCGCGCTTGAGACTGCGCGCTATTCGCGCTTCGTTGTCGCCGTACTTTTCCCGCAACTGCTCCAGCTTTTCGCGGTAGAAGTCGGAGAGGTACTTTACAAAGAGCATCGTCAGCACATAGTCCTTGTACTCGCTGCTATCCATCGTCCCTCGAAAGGTATCGCAGGCTTTCCAAACGATTTGGTTGATGGTCTCTTTGGTGGTTTTGGGCATCGCTATCGCTCCTCGTACTTTTTGATACTGCGGTCCAGAAGTGCCCGGGCCAGCTCCCGGCGCGCGCTTTTGAGCTCCTCCATCAGGCGGGCTTCCCGCTCCGCCGCCTCTAGATAGGCCAGCACCCGTTCCTGCTCCCTGCGCGGAGGGATGACGATCTCCAGAGCGGCGAGATCCGCCGTGCGGATCGTCGGAATCCGGGTGCCTTTGATCTTCTCGCTCAGCTGACGGAAAACCGATGATGAGTGCAGAGAGTGTAGCAGATATTTGGGAGAGATCAGATCCTCATCCTTCAGGCGTATCGCCGCGATCAAAGAGGGATAGAGATATCCCGCCTCATCCTCGGTGATATAGAGAGCCTTCAGCGGTGTGCGCAGACGCACCAGCAGATCCCCGGCCCGGGTCAGATACTTTTCGTCCGGCTCCCGATCCGTCTCAAAGCGCTCCACCCCCGCCGGATCGAGCGTAGAGCCCTCTGCGAAGCAGCGCAGACCCACCAGAGGGTAGGAGTATCTCCGGGGGCTCCCCTCCTTTGCCTTGAAACGGCTCAGGACAAGCCCGGTGCGTATCTCCGCGATCTGCGAAAGCCTTTTTTTCACTGGATTCCTTTTTGTCTATCAGTGAATGATACACTTTTAAAACTTAAAGGGATATTGTTTATTTTGCTCTATTTGCAAATAGACTTTTAAAGATACGTTTTTCACGCCGCGGCGGCAACACCACCTTCGGTGCTCAGTGCTTCCCGGATCGCCCGGTAGGCTTCGTTGATCTCCTGCATCTTCCCCTTGGCAAACTCCGTGAACTCGGCGCCCAGCCCTCTGCCTGCCACGGCGTCGGGATGGTACTCCCGGCTCAGCCTCCGGTAGGCCCGTTTGACCGTCTCCAGGTCGTCGCCGGGTTCGCAGCCCAGGGTGGTGTAGTAGCGACTCAAATCCTCCCGGTGCAGCCGGTCGGGATCGAAGGTGAACTCTTCGTAGTCGAAGTAGTCCCGCTCCCAACGGGCTCTCGCCGCCTCGATCCTATCGTAGTGGTAGAATCCCAGCCCCAGGGCCAGAAGGATATTGAAGGGAAGCAGCAGGATCCCCGGAGCAAAAATCAGGAGCACCAGCCCCACGACGATACTGCCAAACGCCAGCCCCAGCCAGAGAAACTCCACGACGAAGGCGGCGGCGATCAGGGCGATACCGAGAAACTTTCTGAACATGAGTGATCCTTTCAACTTGGGATAGATGAAAGGATTGTAGGACAGAGGGTAAAACGGGGGAAGGTCGTTCCGGGAAAAAAACCGAAGGTCCGGACGACCAGTCGGAAAGTCAGAGTTCGTACTTCTCCAGCGCTTCGAGATTGTCGTTGGCGACATACATTACCACCCGGCTGGTCCCCTCCTCTTCGGAGCGGAGGCGGTCGTAGAGGCGCTGCATCTCGATCCGTTTTTCCCGGGAGACCGGCTCACGGATTGATTTGTACTCCACCACTTCGCCGTTCTTGACCACCTGGGAAATCTCGGCATAGACCCAGTAGTAGCCCCGGTCTTTACGGAGGTTTTTCACATACCCTTTCCAGGTCTTGCCCGCCTGAATCGTCTCCCAGAGGTCGGCGAAGGCGGAACGGGGCATATCGGGGTGGCGGATGACACTGTGGGGTTTGCCGATGAGCTCTTCGGGCTCGTAACCGGAGATGTGGGCGAAGGTCTCATTGACATAGGTAATGACTCCCTTCAGATCGGTGCGGGAGATGATCAGCTCGTTCTCCGGCACTTCCGTCTCGATAAACATGTCGAAACTGGTATCCATAATGACTCCTGGAGTTTTTTTCTATTGTAGCTTTCGGAAGCTTTGGGATTTTTGACCCCGGTCAATTCAACCTTTGCGGGACTCATCCTCGGCGATCCGGTGGACCATACGGATGCTCTCGATGGCATTGCCCAGAATCTGCTTGGTGGAGGTCAGGGGCTTCATTCGCAGGTTGGTCTGCTTCTTGTCCAGACTCTGATCCATCAAAACCTCCATCACCTCCTTTTCCAGCTCCCGAAAAATCTCGTCGAACTTCTTTTCGATCAATTCGATATCCATCTCACTCCCCCGCCGACACTGACACTGTCACCAACGCTGTCATCGACACGCTATCATCCTGCCTTGGGCCGGAAGGCGCTGATGACCTCTTCGTTCACCTCCATATAGCCCGCCCCGATCAGGTCCAGACAGTAGGGCACGGCGGGAAAAACCGCATCGAGACACTCCCGGATCGACTTGGGCTTGCCCGGGAGGTTGATGATGAGGGTTTTGCAGCAGATCCCGGCGGTCTGACGCGAGAGAATCGCCGTGGGAACATACTGGAGGCTTACAGCCCGCATCTGCTCACCGAATCCGGGGAGGATCTTGTCGCAGACCGCCAGGGTGGCGTCTACGGTCACATCCCGGGGCGCGGGGCCGGTGCCGCCGGTAGTCACCAGCAGGTCGCACTTTTTGTCCCGGCTCAGATCCAGCAGCGCCTCTTCGATGACGTGCAGCTCATCGGGGACGCATCGGTAGTGAAACTCCAGAGGATTTTTCAGATACTCTTTCATGGTCTCCATAATGGCATGGCCCGAAATATCGTCGTAGATGCCTTCAGAGGCCCGGTCACTCGTCGTCAAAACACCGATCTGTATTTTGTCCATTCTCTTTTCCTTTTCTGTCACGCTCTTCTCAAACACATTATACTCTCAATAATACCCGATCCAGCCAGCGGGTGCTCAGAATCCGCTTGGCAATCCCCAACACCCAGGTGGCCTTGGTGATATAGTAACGGGGATGCGGCTGCTCACTCAGGATGATCCGGTGTACAACCGAAGCGAC
>Ga0256843_1002935_pt1 | contig 12160 bp, 14 predicted proteins | sample AlvinellametaG_FD_191572 | JGI IMG/M metagenome (GOLD analysis project Ga0256843, IMG submission 191572) | Pompeii worm associated microbial communities from hydrothermal vent at the East Pacific Rise, Pacific Ocean - Alvinella | ecosystem: Host-associated > Annelida > Integument > Unclassified ... | reverse complement strand
TACGCTGGTAGTGAGCATCCTCATACAGCGCAACTAGCTAAGTAAGGAGTAATTACATGGCAGAAAAAATCTACGCAACAGGACGTCGTAAAGCGTCTATCGCAAAAGTATGGTTAACTCCAGGTACAGGTAAAATTACAATCAACGGTCTTTCATTAGACGCATGGTTAGGTGGACTTGAAGCGAAAAAACTTCGTGTAAAACAACCACTTGTAATTACAAAACAAAATGAGAGTGTTGATATTGTTGCTACTACTTTAGGTGGTGGTTTCGGTGGTCAAGCTGACGCTCTTCGTCACGGTATCAGCCGTGCTTTAGTAGCTTTTAACCCAGAGTTAAAAACTATTCTTAAACCTGAAGGTATGATGACTCGTGATGCACGTGTTGTTGAACGTAAGAAACCAGGTAAGAGAAAAGCTCGTCGTTCTCGCCAGTTCTCTAAACGTTAATCGTCTTACTGCTTTTTATCAAGAGATTTCTCTCTTGATAAAATCTTTCTTTTTTTTAAACTCCAAAACTTACAACTTTTATACTATAATTTCATCATTATGAGATTACTATTACTATTACTCTTTTTTACAGAGCTTTTTTCATCAACACTGCAACTTGCAACGTCGGCAAATCCATCACGGCTCAATCCGATATTGGCAACAGATTCATCTTCTGCCGAGATTACGGGATTTTTATTTAACGGACTTCTTAAATATGATAAGGATAATAAAGAGATTATCGGTGATCTTGCCAAGAAATTCTATTTTAAAGATGACACAACACTGATATTTGTATTAAAAAAAGGGGTAAAGTGGCATGATGGTAAAGATTTTTCTGCAAAAGATGTGCTCTTTACCTATAAAACACTCATTTCAGACAAGGTTGTCTCCCCTTATGCCGCAGGTTTTCGTTTTGTAAAAGATGTCAAAATTCTTGATCCCTATACTGTTGAAGTGGATTATAAAAAGCCTTACTTTAAAGCGTTGGAGACGTGGATGATGGGGATTTTACCTGAACATATTTTAAAAGATGAAAAGAATCTTATGAATTCCAAGTTCAATACACATCCTGTAGGAACAGGACCCTATAAGCTTACACAACTTGAGTTTTCCAAAAATATTGAACTCTCTGCTTTTGATGACTATTTTGAAGGGCGACCAAAGATTGACAAGATTGCTTTTCATGTGATTGCAGATCCTATGACACGGCTTTTGATGTTAAAAGAGCAGGAGTTGGATTTGGGTTCTATTGAACCGCTTGTAATGGAAAGACAGCTACAAAAAGATTTTTTTGATCATTTTAAAATCTATGAAAAGATAGCACTTTCGTATACCTATCTTGGATTTAATCTCCGTAAAAAGAAGTTTGCTGATCCCCGTGTGAGAGAAGCACTCTCCTTGGCAATAGATCGTCAAGAGTTGGTCAATATTCTCTTTTTTAAGCATGCAAAAGTTTGTAGTGGTCCGTTTTTGCCGGGAAGCAGTGCTTTTAATCCTGATGTAAAATCTCCAACACAAAATATAGAGCGTGCAAAAGAGCTTCTAAAAGAGGCGGGATATGATGAAAAGCATCCTCTTGTTTTTGAGATAGCAACATCCAATTCAAGTTCTATTCGTCCTTATGCGGCAGAGATACTACAGTATCAGTTAAAAAAAGCGGGTGTTATAGTCAAGCTCAGAGTGATGGAGTGGCAGGCTTTTTTAAATATGGTTGTTTTCCCGCACAAGTTTGATACGGTACTGCTTGGCTGGGGACTCTCTCCAACTCCTGATCCATATCTGTTTTGGCACAGTAAGAGTGATAAAAAAGGCGGTTTCAACCTTGTCGGCTACCATAATAACGAGGTGGACAAACTTATAGAGGATTCTCAGTCAATAATCGACAAAGAGAAACTTGCAAAGATGTGGCGTAAGATGTTTGCGCTTATTGTTCATGACAACCCTTATCTTTTTTTATATATTCCAAACTCTATTACAGCAGTCAATAAAAAGATAAAACATATTGAACCTGCACTTGGCGGGATCTGGTACAACTATATTTCATGGGAGAAAGAGTGATAATACTTTTTGATTTAGACGGAACACTGATAGACTCAACAGAGGCAATTTTAGAGAGTTTTCATAACGCTTTTGATTTTTACGGATACAAACAGCCTGATGATAATGATATTAAGGCTTTGATAGGACACCCTTTGGATGTTATGTTTGCTCGACTCGGAGTTGAGGAGGAACATGTATGGGATTTTGTATCTACTTATAAAGAGTATTATCGTGAGATTTCAACACAAAAGACTATTTTACTGCCACGTGCAAAAGAGGCTGTAGAGATGGCAGCGGGTTTTGCAGAATTGGGCATTGTAACAACAAAGACAGGAAAGTACTCTCAGATTCTGATGGAGCATTTTGGCTTAATGGAGTATTTTAAGATTTTGATAGGACGGGAAAACGTTACACATCCAAAACCACATGCAGAGCCTATTTTAAAGGCATTGGAAGCTTTTGACCGACATGATAAAGATGTCTGGATGATTGGAGATACACGATTGGATCTTTTGTCTGCAGATGCCGCAGGTGTCGCTTCTATAGGTGTTTTGAGCGGTTATGAGACAAAAGAGGAGCTGGAAAAATTCACAAATGTTATTTTTAGTGATGCTTATGAAGCAATTATGTGGTTAAAAAGTAGAAATTCATCACACAATGAAGTGACATTATAATCTATGCTCTCTTATCAAGCTATATTTAAGTACGGGTTGCCTAAAATACAGCTAAATAGAAATTGATAGAATATATGAAAATAGTTCTTGATAAAATAAAAGGAGAATTTATGCTAGAAATCAGATGGCATAGTCGTGCTGGTCAAGGAGCTGTAACAGGTGCTAAAGGTTTAGCAGACGTTATTTCTACAACAGGGAAGCACGTACAGGCATTCGCATTTTATGGTTCGGCAAAACGTGGAGCTGCAATGACAGCGTACAATCGTGTGGATGACAAGCCAATTTTAAATCATGAGAAATATATGGAACCAGACTATGTATTTGTTATTGACCCGGCATTGGTTTACACATCTGATGTAACTGTAAATGGAAAAGACGATACAAAATATATCATTACAACGCATATGAGCAAAGAGGAATTAATTGCATCACAACCAAAACTTGAAGGGAAAGAAGTTTATATTGTTGATTGTATTAAAATTGCACAGGAGACTATCGGTCGTGCTATTCCAAACACACCGATGCTTGGTGCGTTTATGAAAATTTCGGGTATGTATGATATCGAGTTTTTCAAAACAAATATGCAGAGAATTCTTAAAAAATTACCGCAAAAAGTTATTGACGGCAATATGCTGGCAATCCAACGCGCGTATGATGAAGTGAAATAAGGAGCTGATGATGGCAAACACAGGTTGGGATGAATTTGAAATCGGAGCGATGCTTCGTACGTTTGAGGGTGAAGCTGGAGATATTGCAAGAACACCTCAGGAAGATCGTAACTATACACAAAACAGCTCTTTTACTGCAAGTGTAGCTGACTGGAGAATTGAAAAGCCGGTTTTTAATAAAGATTACTGTATTGATTGTCAGTTTTGTTGGATCTACTGTCCGGATGTTTCTATTATTTCAAGAGATAAAAAAGTTGTAGGTGTAGATATGGATCACTGTAAAGGGTGTGGTATTTGTGTTGAGGTTTGTCCTACAAATCCAAAATCACTTTTAATGTTTCCTGAACAAGAAGATGAAGAGAGTGCAATTGCCGGATGGCCGACAAAAGAAGAGAAGGAGAAATAATGGCATTTGATAAATTAGAATTAAATGAAACAGAAGTATGGGATGGTAATCATGCTGCTGCCCAAGCTTTAAGACAAGCACAGGTTGATGTTGTGTCTGCTTACCCGATTACACCGTCAACTGCCATTGTTGAAGGGTATGCAAAATTCAAGTCTGACAACTTGGTTGAGGGTGAATTTGTAATGGTTGAGTCTGAACATGCTGCAATGAGTGGATGTATCGGAGCTGCTGCTGCAGGTGGACGTGTTGCAACTGCAACAGCTTCACAAGGTTTGGCACTTATGGCTGAAACACTCTATCAAGCTTCTGGTATGCGTTTACCAATCGTACTCAACATTGTAAACCGTGCATTGGCTGCACCACTTAATGTTAACTGTGACCATTCAGATATGTATATGGTTCGTGACTCTGGTTGGATTCAGTTAGATGCGTTCAATCCACAGGAAGCGTATGACTTAAACTTAATTGCTTTTAGAATTGCAGAAGATCATGATGTGAGACTTCCTGTTGTTGTAAATCAAGATGGATTTTTAACTTCACATACGGCACAGGGAATGCATCCTTTAAGTGATGATGATGCTTTCGCATTTGTTGGTGAATATAAACCGATGAATGATATGCTTGACTTTGAACATCCTGTAACACATGGTGTACAGACTGAAGAGGATTGGCACTTTGAGCATAAAGCTCGTCAACACAGCGATACAATGAATATTGTTCCTGGAAAAATTGATGAAATTTTTGCTGAATTTGAAAAAGTAAGCGGCCGTAAATACTCTCAGCTTGAGTGTTATAATATGGATGATGCAGATGTTGCTGTTGTCTGTATGGGTACATCAGTTGAAACTGCTCGTGAAGTTGCATTAGAGATGAGAGAAAAAGGAATTAAAGCGGGTGTTGTCGGTATCCGAGTTTTCCGTCCGTTCCCATTTGCAAATATTGCAGAAGTATTGAAAGATATTAAAGCAGTAGCTGCTCTTGATCGTTCAGCTCCGGGTGGTGCTGCAGGTGCACTCTTTAATGAGATCGCAGGTTCACTCTTTAATACAGACAGCAAAATGATTCTTTCTGGTTATATTTATGGTCTTGGTGGACGTGATTTAACGAAAAAACATTTAGTAGATTTATATACTGAGCTTCAGGCAAATGCTGATGCTGGTAAATTACTTACAAAACAACAACAGTTTATCGGTGTACGTGGACCGAAACTAGCTTTTTTATAGGATAGAATTATGAGCGAAATGAAAAAAATTAAAAACTTAAAAGAGTTTTCGACATCGGCTGATAGATTTGAAGGTGCAAACCTTTTATGTCCTGGTTGTGCACACTCTATTATTGTTCGTGAAATTTTAAATGCAACGAATGATGATTTGGTACTTGCAGCTTCAACAGGTTGTCTTGAAGTATGTACTGCGGTGTATCCATATACATCATGGGATGCTTCTTGGATTCATATTGGGTTTGAAAACTCTTCAACTGCGGTAGCAGGTGCGGAAGCTATGTATAAAGCACTCAAAACAAAAGGTCGTCTCAAGCAGCCTGATCGTAATCCTAAGTTTGTAGCTTTTGGTGGTGATGGTGCATCTTACGACATCGGTTTTCAGTGGATCTCTGGTTGTATGGAGAGAAATCATGATATGATGTATGTTGTCCTTGATAATGAAGTTTATGCAAATACAGGTGGACAGCGTTCATCTTCTACACCAATTGGTGCAAGTGCGACAACAACACCGGCAGGTTCTGTCTCTTATGGTGAAAAACAGAATAAAAAAGATATGATGGGTATTATGGCAGCACACCATATTCCATATGCAGCACAAGTCTCTCCAAACAAATGGAAAGATATGGTTAAGAAAATCCAAAAAGGTTTTGCAACTGAGGGTGCTGTATTTATCAATGCAGTTTCTCCTTGTACTACTGAGTGGAAATTTGACCCTAAAGATACAATGATGCTTGCAGATCTTGCAACAGATTCTTTGGTATTTCCTCTTTATGAGATCATTGACGGTAGAGAGTTAAACATTACTTACAGACCGAAAAATGTTGTACCGGTTGAAGAGTATTTAGCAGCTCAAGGACGTTTTAAACATCTCTTTAAAGATGAGTATAAATACCTTATCAAAGAGTGGCAAGAACGTGTCGATGAGAATTGGGCATACCTTAACAGAAGAGAAGAAGCGCGCGTTTAACGCCTGCTTCTCATAATAAATAATAATTTTTAATTTTTTTCCTCTGATATATCTTATCTTCTAATAAATATCATAAATTAAGCTATTCACAGTGACAATTTCGATACAATTATGCTATGAATAATATAGTAAATATAATCAAAAATTCTTTTCTTTTACTCATATTTTTTTCTACATTTGTATCTGCTTATGATATTGATCAGATGCTTGATTTATATAGAAAAGAGAGCGATCTTTCAAAAAAAACAAAAAATGAAGCATTAGGACATTTAACGGTATATACCCGTGATGATTTAGAAAGAATGCAGGCCTATACACTGAGTGATCTTCTAAACTCTCTACGATCTTTCCGATATGATGAAAATATGCTCGGTATGCCAGATGTACTGCACACAGACCCTGCCATCTACTCCAGTGATGTTGTGAAAATCTTTGTTAATGATTATGAAATTACTTCTGCATACGCAGGAAGTGGACTCTATCTCTATGGAAATATTGATCTCGGTTTTGTTGATCATGTTGAGATCTATGAGGGGAGTGCTTCTACCTATGTAACAACAGGACTCTCTGTTGTTACTATTAAACTCTATACAAAAGATCCAAGTCGAGAAGTAGGTACACATGTACAAATAAATGGTGGTTCTCGTGGAAGTCATTATGAAAATATCTCCTATTCAGGAGTTGGAAAAGATCTAAAGTATTATCTCTATGCAAGTAATAAAAAGAGTAATCGCAAAGAGTATGAACATAAAGATCATAGGCTCTCTCGAGATAACAGTGATCAGCATGCTCTGATGACACTTCAATATAAAAATATCAGTTTTGATGCTGAGATATTGGATCATCAGATGGATCCTTTTTTATCTTTGAGTATGTTTGCTACTCCTAATGAGGGAGATATTGATTACTTGTTAAAACGGATAAGCAGTAATATAACTTTTTTGGATGATAACTCTTTGAAGTTGCTCTTCTCTTTTATTCGGGTTAACGGACATATGGATTTAGATATGGATGGTAGCCGTTGGAGTAATGATCCACAGGATTTTTTACTACCAAAAGACAGCTTGGTCTCTGATAGTGTTGATGATACCTATAATGTTAAATTAGAGAAAGAGACAAGTTATAAAAAACATCATTTTGTTGCAGGAACTGAATATATAAAACGGGATCTACATGATGTTGTCACTTATAATAACGGTATTAAAGAGGAGCAACCGGATTTTGTAAACAGTCAGATCTTTTCGGCATATTTGCAGGATGATTATTCACTCTACTCAAATCAGATTATTACTGCATCTGTCAAATACAATCATTATGACGCTGCTTCAGATAAAGCAGCACGAGTATTTGATACCATGCAGTATAGAGTAGGATATATTGCAGCAACACATTCAAATGTTTTTAAAATTTTTGCATCGCAAATGGAGTTGCCTACAGAACAGTATGTTCTTGACTCTACCGGACAGACAAATATAGAGCTTTTGACAATTCGAGACTACTCTGCAGAGTATATTAAAACATTTCAAGCGCATAAAATAGGTCTTTGCTATGAGTATCTTGAAAATGAAAATCCTGCATTGACTCGAGAAAAGGGTGCCCCAAAATATTTTGGAAATCATAGTGTAAGTGTAAAGTATGAATATAATTTTGATCCTTTTAACAGTCTGAAATCAATGTTCTATTTTAATCACTATCACGACAGAATAACTACTTTAAAAGAGAGAGCCAGAGGTGGATTTGTTCGACTTCTGAACAGTTGGAAAAAGTTTGATTTTTATAATGAAGCAGATTATTATCACTTGGAAAACTCTTCCATAAATGGAGTTGGATTTAATACAGGAGTTCGTTATAAGGCAACACCATCTTTGATTTTTACACTCAAGGGGACAAATATCTTTGATACGCTGGCTGAGAGTGAGTATCAATATATGGATGTACAAGGTTATACAGCAGAGATGAAATCACTTTATGTTCCTGCAGTGGATCAGAGTTTTACTATTGGTCTGGAGTATGACTTTTGAAAAGAGTGGTGGTAATTTTTAGTCTTTTACTCTCTTTTTCTCTATTGGCTTTTGGCAGTGAATGGGAAGGGATAATTCTTGCAAAAATGTTGCAGAGTATGTCAACAAACAGGGTTGTGTCTGTTTATACCAAAGATAAAGAGTTGCAAAAAGAGCTGAAGAACTCTTATATTGTCAAAATAGTACAAACGTGTCAAAAGAGTGATTTTGTTTTTGTGCGTAAAGATGAAGCAGATCCAGGATGTAAAAAACCGTTGATTGTTTTTGACTACTATCAATATTTACATACAAAAGATGCCGTCGCCGTCTTTTTCTGGCAAAAAGGGAGACCGACAATTCGTTTCTCACAAAAACGTCTGCAACATTTTGATTTGAAAGTCAGAGGGGAGTTGTCAAAATTTGTCTCAGGAAATGATTAGTAACAGGTTAAAAATCGGACTTATTCAAGTGAGTATTATGACACTCTTTATTGCTATAGTAGGAGTGATCTCATATAACAAATACAACTCTACTCTGCAAGAGACTACAAAAAACCTTAATGAGAAGATTATATCTTTTCACTTTGAAACTTTCCATAAATTATCGAAGCTTTTTTTAGAGGAGACAGAGAACCATTTTGTACAAAAAGTAGAAAAAGAGAGTTTGTTGCGAAAACGTTTTGAGTCGATGATGGATCTCATTCGTATCTCTACTGTTCAGAATTTGTTTGTTGTTGCAAGAAACCGGAATGGAGAGTACTACTTTTTACTTGATAGTGAACAAAAACCTTCTGAACATGCAAATATTTTTGAACCTTTTGATCCGCTCGGAAATGCATGGGATAAATGTTACAAAAGTGCAAAAGAGCAGATTTTTTATCATAAACACAACAGAAACTTATGGATTACTATTATTTATCCAATTGTTGAGAATGGAAAAACTGTAGCATTGATAGGTGCGGATATCTCTCATCAGCTTGATATTAATATGCAACAACGATTAAAAGATTTTACACACTTTTTCTTTTGGTTAATATTTTTTAGCCTCTTTTTCTTTGTACTGCTCTATATGCTGACGCTTCATTTTAGAAGAAAATATTATGATGCATATATTGATCCACTCACACATACATATAACAGAAAATATCTTTATGATGTTGTGATCAACAAGCTTTCCAGACACTATCAGCTTTTTATGATTGATATTGATTTTTTTAAGAAGGTAAATGACAATTATGGACATGATGCCGGAGATGCTGTTTTGCAGGAAGTGGCACGACGTATTAAAAGTTTAATACGGGATGAAGACTCTTTTATTCGCTATGGAGGTGAAGAGTTCTTAATCTATACAACAACATTGAATAAGAAGAAGTGTTTGGAATTTGCCGAGCGTATTAGAAAAAGTGTGAAAGAAGAACCTATTATTTATAAAAATGTCGAATATTCAGTAACGGTTTCTATAGGAGTAAATCCTAATGCAACAAAAAAAGAGCCGTTTGCAGATATGCAGATTAAAGCAGATAAAGCACTTTATGATGCAAAGCTTTCAGGAAGAGACTGCGTGAAATTTTCTAAGTAATTTTATATCTTTTTTTGCTACAATACTTGCAATTAAAAAGAAGGAATTACATTATGCCACTACTTGACTCTTTTACAGTTGATCATACAAAAATGCCGGCACCTGCCGTGCGTAAAGCAAAAACAATGAAGACACCATCAGGAGATATTATTACCGTATTTGATTTACGTTTTTACAAACCAAATGTAGATAAGATGGACGGCAGAGGTATTCATACCCTTGAACACCTCTTTGCAGGTTTTATGCGTGAGCATTTGAACTCTAAAAAGGTTGAGATTATCGATATTTCGCCTATGGGATGTCGAACAGGTTTTTATATGTCACTTCTTGGAAAACCGAGTGAGAAAAAAGTTGTTCAAGCATGGGAAGCATCTATGAAAGATGTCTTGAATGTAAAGAGTAAAAAAGATATTCCGGAGTTAAATATCTATCAATGTGGCAGCTATAAAATGCACTCTTTGAAAAATGCAAAAAAAATAGCAGAGGATGTTTTAAAAAACAAGATAGGTATTATGGATAATGAAAAATTGAAGTTGTCAAAGAAAAAACTCAAGGAGATTAACCGATCATGCTCGTAGTTGTACCAATGGACTCAACAGATGTCCAAGAAGCAAAAATTACACCGGTTTTAGCAGCAAAGACATGGGCTGAGTTGCGTATTGAAGAGGGAGAGCTTGTTGAAGTTCTTCATGCTGATAGTTATGATGCTTTTGAAGCGTGGCCGGAAGCTGTTGTTGTCTGTAGTGACGGAGAACCTGTAATGGATTTTATCAATATGTCTATGATTGTCCTTGTTGCTCATACACAAAAGACAATTGATGAGATTGTTGAAGCTTTCTTGTTTCGTGAACTACACGATTTAGCATACTAGCAATGAAATTAGATCAGTTTTTAGAGCTTTTTAATCCTCTGCCTGGAAATCATTATCTACAGGTGACAACAAAGCCGGATGCAACAACAATTGCACTGCAAAATCTTATAAAAGAGGTAGATGGTGAGTTTCGTCTTGCTATCTATGCAGAGGAAACGTTTCCTCTTGATGAGACTCTCTGTGATGCAAAAGTACAGTTTGTAAAGAGTTCAAAGACTCCTTTTCGTGCCTTGCCTCGTGATAATGATATTGTTATTTTAAAAGATATCTTACTCCAACACAATGACCCGAAACTTCTTTTAAAGATCGCCTATACAACTTTGGCAAATACAGCAGATATTATCATAATGGAAGAAAAAGGGAAGATGGATATAGAAGCAACAAAAGATCTTTTAGAAACATTTGAATTTCGTGCTCCAAATTCTATAGATGTTTTAGATGAGTATGATCTTGTAATGGCTAAGAAGATGCATATGTGGGGTAATGGTTTATAATAAAATCATATTACCCCTAAAATAGCCTTAAAACCCTAAAATAAGGCTTTTGTCTCTTGTTTTAATTTTCATTTTGAACCAATTTGAGCCAAAATTATACAATATAACTTGTATAAAAACTTGTATAATGGAATATCCCCTATAAACTAGACAAATATCTATCCAATAAAAACCTAATTTTTTAAAGACTCCAAATTATACCTTTTTTCAAACTCATTTGGAGATAAATAGTTCAAATAACTGTGTCTTCTTTTTGGATTGTAGAACATTTCTATATATTCAAATATTTTAGAGGTTGCAACTTCTCTTGAATAGAATATTTGTTTTCGGACAAGCTCTTTTTTAAGAGTTTTATACCCCAAGGGCAGGCTTCGCGCAAAAAGCTCTCTGCGACAGCGTTATCATAACAATTCCCCCTCCTGCTCATACTGAGAATGATATTGTGCTTTTTAGCAAATGTTTTGTACTCATAAGAGCTGTATTGGCTACCTTGGTCAGAATGTAAGATTACTTTATCCTCTTTTTTAAGTCTCATGGTAGCCATTTTTAAAGCCTGTATGATGAGTGATGTTGTTTGACGGCTTCCTGTTGCCCAACCTATCACTTTCCTACTGTAAAGATCTATCACGGTTGCCAGATAGAGCCATCCTTCATGTGTTCTAATGTATGTTATATCACTTACCCAGCTATCATTTGGTTTTTCCGAGACAAAGCACTGTTGCAAATAATTTGGATGTGCTTTATGTAGTGGACCAACTTTTCCTTTTGGCTTGCGTTTATACGTTCCTACACCGTAAAGTCTAGCTTCACTCATAAGTCTAGCAACTCTTTTTCTATTTACATGAATCCCAAGCTCTCTAAGATCTTTTTGGATATTTCTATGCCCATAAACCCCACCTGATTCTTTGTAAAGCTCTTTTATCTTTACAAGAAGTTTTTGATTCTCCTTTTTTCTATTTGAAACAGGTTGATGCAGCCACTGATAATAGCCGCTTCGGTGCACTTTCATTACTTTACAAAGGGTAACAACCGAATACTCTTGGCTGTACTCCCTGATAAAAGCATATTTTATTCTGTGTGGCTTGCAAAGTACATGCTCGAACGAAGTGACAAATGCCCTTGGGGTGCCGCGGCCTTTTTTAGTATATCTCTCTCTTGTGTGACTCTTTTGAGCTCTTTTTGTAAGCGTTTTATCTCTGCATCTGCTGATTGTTGTATGCTGTATTTAATTTGAGCTTCTGGTGATTCAA